>ENA-OWPP01000104-OWPP01000104.1-human-gut-metagenome-genome-assembly--contig:-NODE-104-length-102882-cov-16.170305_pt1 | contig 102882 bp, 98 predicted proteins | sample MGYA00248265_ERZ651848 | MGnify/ENA primary metagenome ERZ651848 (study PRJEB26924, sample SAMEA4378233) | human gut metagenome | biome: human gut; feature: human-associated habitat; material...
ACGGTACGCACGGTGGTGTGAGAGGACGGGACTAAACGTCCCTCCTACTCGGTTCCCAATTTACGTTACAGATATTGCTGCATGACGCGCAGGTAGTCGCGCCTGCCGTGGAAAATGGCCATGATATAGACCCGACCCTCGGCCCTTTCGTACCGGTAGAACAGCAGATAGTCCTTGTGCGTCAGAAAACGGAAGCCGCTGCTCTTCAGCATCCGGTCCTGCGGGAATGCGCCGGATTCCGGGAACTGCGCCAGGATCGCCGTCTGCTCCTGCAGCTCCCGGACAAAGCGGACGGCAAGCTCCCGGCTGCCGGACCGTTTTGCAAGATGAACGGCGATCTCCCGGAGATCGTTTTTCGCCGTCCCGGTGAACACGACCTGCGTGCTCATTCCTGAGGAGCCTCCAGCTCCCCGAGAAGCTCGTCAAAGACAGCGTCTGCGGACTGCACCCGGCCCAGCCGGATGTCGTCCATCGCCTGGGCAAGGTGAGCGTACATGGACAGCTTTGCCTCCAGTTCGCTGATGCGGAGCAGCTGCTCCTGATACTCCTCGTGGCTGAGAAGGACGGTGTCCTCCTTGCCGTTGACAGTGATCGCGACTGGATTCTGCCGGGTCAGGGCAGAGATCTGCGCATAATTCGTGCGGATATCCTTAGACGGCCGGATGGAAATGCCATGGTTCATAGCAACACCTCCTATTGATGGTAGTCATATTATATCCTGATTCTGCTACTATGTCAAGAAAATGATCGAGGAGGACCGTTAGGTCCTCCTCCAAGTATTTATCGGACGTTTTCCTCGTTTTTGCAGAATTCGCGGCGGCCGGTCCACTCATAGAGCTTCTGATCGATCGGCAGGCGCTGCTCCACGGGGAGCATGGGGTGGAAGGGCTTGTGCGGCTCCGTCTGGTACCAGTAGGCCGTGGTAGACCAGTCGTCGCTGCGGTTGTTGTTGTGGCCGTGCTCGAACGACACGCGGATGTGCCTGTCGAACATGATGGGGTCGAGGATGTGGAAGCGGTAATACGATGCCATGCCCTTGTAGTTGTCCATGGGTGAGAGCGTGCAGCCGTTATAGAGCGCGTGGTATTCCTGCGTCGGGCACCACGCAAGGCCGAGATAGTCCTCCATGCCTGTGCCGTGCAGACGGGGCGGCCACGGCTCATCGTCGATCAGGATGGCATCGTCGCCCTCCCCGAACCAGTCCCACTCGCTGCTATTTTCCAGATTATGGATGTTGATGTTGCAGCCGACATACTGGCCGCTGCCCTCGGCGTCCAGCAGGACGTAGTTGCCCTCTGCGGAGAGATGCTTGTCCTGCTCGCCGCCCATGATCCATTCCATATGGCGGGAGCGCGCCGAGGAGGGGATGCCGTCCGTCGGGCATTCGCGGTTCCAGAGCGCGTGAAAGTACAGCGTGTTTTCCGGCAGGGAATCGACCTGCTCGTAATCCACATAGAAATAGAAGTGCAGCGGGCTGCAGCATTCGTTCTTCACGGTGAAGCGGGCGCGCCTGCGGAACGGCATCGGAAACCAGCAGTTGAAGCCGCGGCCATCCTCCGGCGTGATCTGCAGGGGAGCACTGGCAAAGCTCTTTGTAATGCCGTGACCCATGCCGAAGAAATCGCCGAGGGGCGCCTGGATGCTCGGCTCCGTTTCGTCGTCCCAGTAGACATTCAGCACGACCTTGCGGACGTTGAATTCCTCCGTGCCGATGCCGCATTCCGGGCGGCGTTTGTTCGGGTTGCCGATGGTGCAGAAAAAGTGCGTGACGATACCGGGACCCTGCAGGTCGGCGAAGAGATACGTCTCGCCGGAGGGAATGAGGACATTGTCGTTATTGCCGCCCGTCGGGTCGCAGGAGGCGACGCGCATGCGCTTGCCTGCGCGCTTGACAAAGAGATTTTCAAGATTTGCCGGTTGATATTCGCTCATGATCGATGATTTTCCTTCCTGAAAAATAAAACGCAGTGCGCTTAAAGCTGCGCAATGCTGTGCTGCTCGTGGATGATCGTCTCGACGACGTCCTTGCGCGGTGTGCGTTTTGCCGGATTGGCGACCATTTCCAGCAGGCGCTCCGCTGCGACCTTGGCCATTTTGCGGCGCGGGGAGAAAACCGAGGTGATGGCCGTTGGGGCCAGCGGAGTGATCAGCTCATCGAAGCTGACGAGCGAGATATCACGGCCGGGGACAAGGGAGAGGTCCATACACGCGCGCACCGCGCCGGTGCAGAGCTCCTCGCTGCAGCACACGATGGCCGTTGGCGGGTCCGGCATGGTCATCATCAGCCGCGTCTGGGTATAGCCGTCCACGGCAGCCGCCGCGCAGCAGCGCACCAGTGCGGGGTCCTGCTCCACGCCGGCCTCGCGCAGGGCGCGCAGGCAGCCTGCCAGCCGGTCCGCGCCGATGTTCATGGGGCTGTTGAGCACCAAAAGACCGATGCGGCGGTGGCCCTTTTCCGTCAGGCGGCGCGTCAGCTCATAGCAGGCAGGCTCGTTGTCAAACGAGATGCTGCTGAACGAGCTGCCCGGCATGTCGCGGTCGACGAGCAGCAGCGGCTTGTCAAAGGACTCGAGGTCCTTCAGGCGCGCGGCCGTCGGCACGAGAAGCACGCCGTCGAGCATGTGGTAGAAGCGCTGCAGGAAGGCGGCGGGGTCTGCGACCGGGTCCTCGCCGCTGGCAGAGACGATGGTGAGATAGCCATGCTTGCGGAACACATGCTCTGCCGTCTGTGCGATGAAGCCGAAGAAGTCGTGCGTGAAGCTCGGCACGATAATGCCGAGGATCTTGGACTGCCCCGTGACCATGGAGGCGGCGAAATTATTTGGTACATAGGACAGCTCGCGGGCAGCCTGTTCGACACGCCGGCGCGTTTCTTCGCTGACGCGGTCCAGCCCGTTCAGCACGCGCGAGACAGTCGAAACTGCTACACCGGCCCGCTCGGCAACGTCGCGAATGGTCACGGATTGATAAGCGCGCTTTTGGCGGCCCATGGTGCATCCCTCCCGGAAAGACCTGAAATAATCATGTGTTCGTAAACAAAACCTTAGATTGACCCCGCGAAATAAGCATGTCTTTACACAATACTATTATACAGGCCATTCTACGGCTGTCAAGCATGATTTGTGATGTGCGCTTTCTTACGCTATTATGTAACAAAATAAAACGTCTGTTAAGAGCGATATGCATTCCGGGCGGCGACATCAGCCGGAAAAAATCGTCAGAATGCACAATTCGCAATGGAAATATTTGTGAAAACGTTTCGATTGACACGGCGTAAAAAAAGTGGTATTCTCTTGTACGAGCCATTGAGGGAGCTGTTCACCCGACCACGTGCAGCTGTTCCCCGAGCGCCTGTTCCTTCAAAATCATCGGAATTGGTAAACTCTGCTCCGATCCGGCTCATGAGGTATGCATGAAACAAAACGCAAAATCCGCCATTTTCACCTGTGAGAACGGCAAGCGCCTGCTGCGGCAGCTGCTCCTGCTGCTCCCGGCCTGGATCGTCCTGGCACTCGGTATCGCCATGTGCGTGTTCTCGGGCGTCGGCTCCGATACGAACACCTCGTTCCAGCAGGGGCTGGGCCGCATGCTTGGCCTGCAGACCGGAACGATCACACTGATCTTCAACTGCACCGTTCTCGCGATTTTTATCTTCGCGAATCGTTCCCTTGTGGGCCTCGGCTCCCTTGTCATCGGCTTCGGCCTCGGGCCGCTGCTGAACCTGTACCTTGACCTGCTGGGGAAGATTTTTCCGACCATGCCGCCGATGTGGGCACGCATCGCCCTTTGCACCCTCGGTGTTGTGATTTCCTGCATCGCGCTCGGCTGGTATGTACAGCTCGACGCCGGTGTGCAGCCCATGGACATGCTCATCCTGACCGTGGCAAAGCTCATCCGTAAGAGCTACGGTACGGCGATGTATGTGTACTGCGGCTTCATGCTGCTGACCACCTGGCTGACGGGCGGTGACATCGGCGTCGGCACGTTCATCAATCTGCTGCTGGGCGGCAAGCTGTGCGATGTGTTCGCCGCCATGTGGCGGCCGCTCATCCGCCGCCTTGGCGTGGGATTTAAGAAGGAGGAAACAACATGAACATCCCTGAGCTTATCCATAAGGCCATCGCGGCAAGAGAATTTGCCTATGCGCCTTACTCCAATTTCTGCGTCGGTGCAGCCCTCCTGACGAAGAGCGGCAAGATCTACACCGGCTGCAACGTGGAAAACGCCGGCTACAGCGCTACGAACTGCGCCGAGCGCACGGCCTTTTTCAAGGCGGTCAGCGAGGGCGAGCGCGAGTTTGCGGCCATCGCCATCGTCGGCGGCCCGCGCGGCCCGCTGACCGAGTACTGCTCCCCGTGCGGCGTGTGCCGTCAGGTCATGGCAGAGTTCTGCGACCCGGACGAGTTCCTGGTCATCCACGGCAAGACACCGGAGGATTATAAGCAGTTCACCCTGCGTGAGATGCTGCCGGAGGGCGGCTTCCCCGCTGCGAATAAGGGCTACTTTGCCAAACCCCAGGCTTAAAAAGTCGCCCCTGAATAAATCCTCTGCGGCGGATGCCGGATCTTTTCCGCCGATCCATCGGTTTGGAAAGCTTGACGTACACAAAGTACGCCTGCACTTTCCAAACCTCGACTCGACGAAAAATTCCTCGCCGTCCGCTCTTGAGAATTGAATCAGCGGCTCCCTGATTCGCAAAATAACATGACATTTAGTCTGACAGCAGGCTGAATAACAACGGTATTTGGTCCGCTTGCGGACTGAGTATAAAAATGTATTACATTTAGGAGGCAACATGAAAAAGAGAATCTTTTGTCTGATTCTCGCGCTTGTCATGGTCCTGTCCCTGGCCGCTTGCGCCGGCTCCGGCAATGACAACACCGAGAACACCAAGGACACCACGACCAACACTGAGGGCAGCGAAGCTACCACTCCGGTTTCCGGCGGCGAGGCTGAGCTGGCCCTGATCACCGATGCCAACTCTATCGACGACCGCGGCTTCAACCAGTTCTCCTGGGAAGGCCTGAAGCAGTACGCCGAAGAGAACGGCAAGACCTACACCTACTACACCCCGATCGACCAGTCCACGCAGAGCTACCTCTCCGCCATTGAGGGCGCTGTCAACAACGGTGCAAAGCTCGTCGTGACCCCGGGCTTCCTGTTCGGCGAAGCCATCTACAAGGCTCAGACCATGTATCCGGACGTCCACTTCGTTCTGGTCGACGCCACCCCGACCCTTGATGACGACACCGTCATCGCAGACAACACCTGCTCCATCTTCTTTGCGGAAGAGCAGTCCGGCTTCCTGGCGGGCTACGCTGCTGTCAAGGAAGGCTATCGCAAGCTCGGCTTCTTCGGCGCTCTGGCTGTTCCTGCTGTCGTTCGTTTCGGCTACGGCTTCGTGGACGGCGCGGAATACGCTGCCAAGGAGCTCGGCCTTGAGGCTGGCTCCATTGAGATGAAGTACACCTATACCGGTGCTTTCGGCAACTCTCCTGACTTCCAGGCGAAGGCTGCTGCATGGTATCAGTCCGGCACCGAGTGCATCTTCGGCTGCGGCGGCCCGGACAACGTCTTCGCGGCCTGCGAGGCCACCGGCGGCGACTGCGTCTCCATCGGCGTTGATACCGACATGTCCCAGATCACCGAGACCTGCCTGACCTCCGCCATGAAGATGCTCACTCCGGCTGTCTACGGCGCGATTAAGGCTTACTACAACGACACGTTCCCCGGCGGCACGAGCGAGACTCTGACCATCAACGAAGACGCTGTTGGTCTTCCCATGGAGTCCTCCCGCTTCAAGAACTTCACGCAGGCTGACTATGATGCCATCGTCGAAGTCCTGAAGGCTGACAAGGACGGCGTTACCTCCAGCATCCGCCGCGATGTCGATGCGGATGGCAACACGGTCACCATCGAGGATGTTGCAGCGACCCTGCAGTATGTGACGGTTCAGGTCGTCGAGTAAACGACTATGAGATAAGGCGGACCCGGTAGGGAGCGCTGTGGCGTTTCCCTGCCGGGTTTACCAACTAGGGGGATCATTTTATGGACAACTATGCGATCGAGCTGCTGCACATCACGAAGGTGTTTCCTGGCATCGTCGCGAATGACGACATCACCCTGCGCGTCCGCTATGGCGAGATCCACGCCCTTCTGGGCGAGAACGGCGCCGGTAAATCGACGCTGATGAGCGTCCTGTTCGGCCTTTATCAGCCGGAAGAGGGCGAGATCCTTGTGAATGGCAAAAAGGCAGAGATCAAAAATCCGCGCACGGCCAATGCGCTGGGTATCGGCATGGTTCATCAGCACTTCATGCTGGTGCAGAACTTCACCGTGCTCGAGAACATCGTCCTCGGCGTCGAGACCGCAAAGCACGGCGTCCTGCAGATGGAGGAAGCGCGCAAGAAGGTGCTTGCCCTGAGCGAGCGCTATGGCCTGAATATCGACTGCGATGCCAGAGTCTCTGACATCACCGTGGGTATGCAGCAGAGAGTAGAGATCCTGAAGATGCTCTACAAGGACAACAACATCCTGATCTTCGACGAGCCGACGGCTGTCCTGACGCCGCAGGAGATCGACGAACTGATGATCATCATGCAGAACCTCAAGCGCGAGGGCAAGGCGATCATCTTTATCACCCATAAGCTCAATGAGATCAAGGCAGTTTCGGACTACTGCACGGTCCTGCGCCGCGGCAAGTGCATCGGCACCTGCGACGTTTCGACCGCCAGCGTCGAGGACCTTTCCGAAATGATGGTCGGCCGTAAGATCGACTTCCATCTGGAGAAGGCTCCCGAGCATGCAGGCGATGCTGTCCTGACGCTTGAAAATGTAACGCTCAAGTCGGAGCGCAATCCGAACAAGAATATTCTGAATCAGGTCTCGTTCTCCGTCCACAAGGGAGAGATCCTCTGCGTGGCCGGTATCGAAGGCAACGGCCAGAGCGAGCTCGTCCGCGTGATCGTCGGCCTGCTGAAACAGAACAGCGGCAAGATCCTGCTCAACGGCGAGGATGTCAGCCATGCCCCCATCCGCTACCGCAATGTGCACGGTCTGGCTCATGTGCCGGAGGACCGCCACAAGTACGGCCTGATCCTGGACAATACGCTGGAAGAAAATCTGGCAATGCGCAAGTATTTCCGCAAGGAATTCCAGAACCACGGCTTCATCCGCTTCCATAAGCGCCGCGAGCTGGCGGAGGAGCTCATCGAAGAGTTCGATATCCGCAGCAGCGAGGGCGCGAAGAGCACGGCCCGCAGCATGTCCGGCGGCAACCAGCAGAAGGCGATCATCGCCCGCGAGATCGACTCGGATGAGAACGTCATTCTTGCCATGCAGCCGACACGCGGCCTGGACGTCGGCGCGATCGAGAACATCCATAAGAACCTGCTCCGCCAGCGCGACGCCGGCAAGGCTGTTCTCCTCGTTTCGTTCGACCTGGAAGAGGTCATGAACATCAGCGACCGCATCATCGTCTTCTACGAGGGTGAGATCGTTGCCGATGTCCGTCCGGAAGAGGTCACGGTCAATGAGCTGGGCCTCTACATGTCCGGCAGCAAGCGGAAAGGAGCGGTAAAATGAAAAATCAGACAAGTCCCCTTGCTCCGCGCCGCCAGAGAGACTACGCGGGCGTGCTTTCCTCCATTCTGGCCATTCTGGCCGGTCTGCTCGTCGGCCTCATTGTTTTGCTGGCGACGAATCCCTCGAATGCATTCCCGGCCTTCAGTGCGCTCATCACGGGCGGCTTCTACAGCGGCATGAAGACCTTCGGCAACGTGCTGTATTATGCCGTGCCGATCATCATGACCGGCCTTGGCGTCGGCTTCGGCTTCAAGGCAAGCATCTTCAACATCGGCGGCGCCGGCCAGTTCATCGTGGGCGCTTTCTGCGGCGTCTATACTGCCAGCGTCTGGAATCTCCCCGGAGCAATCGGATGGATCGTTCCACTGCTGGCCAGCATGATCGGCGGCGCCCTGTGGGCCCTGCTCCCCGGCCTGCTGCACGCCTATCGCCGCGTGAATATCGTCATTGCGACGATCATGATGAACTACATCGGCATGTATCTTGTGAACTATCTCATCAAGATCGCCCCGATCTATGACAATGTGAAGAACCAGACCCGCCCCGTGCCGGCGGCTCACCGCCTCCCGACGGCCGGCCTGGAGAAGCTCTTCCCGGACAGCTCCGCGAATATCGGCATCTTCATCGTTATTGTTGTGGCCATCATCGTGTTCATCCTGCTGGAGAAGACGAATTTCGGCTTCGAGCTGAAGGCCTGCGGCAAGAACCGCGACGCCAGCATCGGCTTCGGCGTCGATGCCAAGCGTATGATCATGACCGCCATGCTCATCTCCGGTGCTCTCATCGGCCTCGGCGGTGCGCTGCTGTACCTTTCCTCCGCCGGTAAGTACATCAAGGTCGAGGACGTGCAGGCGGCAGAGGGCATGAACGGCATTCCGGTCGCCCTGCTTGCCATGAACCACCCGATCGGCATCATATTCACCGGTATTTTCATCGCGTATATGCAGGTCTCAGGCTTCTACATGCAGACCTACGGCTTCACGACGGAGATCGTCGACATCATCGTTTCCGTGATCGTCTACTTCAGCGCATTCTCCTTCATCATCCGCGAAGGCATCCGCAGATGGCAGCTTCGCCAGAGGACGGATGTGCACCACACCGGGAAAGGAGCGGAGAAATAAATGAATCTGTTTATCTTTATCTGCCAGCAGACGCTGATCTTCCTCGTCCCGCTGCTTCTCGTCGGCCTCGGCGACCTGTTCTCCGAGCGCAGCGGCGTTCTGAACATCGCACTTGAGGGCATCATGGTCTTCGGCGCGTTCGCGGGCATCATGTTCATCCGCTCGGCAAGTGCCGCCATGCCCTCATGGCTCGTTCTGCTGATCGCGATCCTGATCTCGATCCTTGCCGGTATGCTCCTGAGCGCCCTGCACGCCTTTGCCTCCATCCACCTGAAGGCGGAGCAGACCATCAGCTCGACGGCCATCATCACGTTTGCTACGGCGTTCTGCATCTTCTATGCCCGCGTCATGCTCGGCACGGAGCAGGTCGTCTTCCGCAACACATTCCGTATCGACGCCGTCCCGCTGCTCAGCAAGATCCCGGTCCTCGGCCCGATCCTGTTCCAGAAGGCCTATGTCACGACGTATCTCGGCATCCTCGTCCTGATCGTCACGGCCTTCATCCTCAAGCGCACCCGCTTCGGCCTGCGCCTGCGCAGCTGCGGCGAAAACCCGCAGGCAGCCGATAGTGTCGGCATCAGCGTCTATAAGATGCGCTATGCCGGCGTCCTGATCTCCGGCGCTCTGGCCGGTCTCGGCGGCCTCGTGTTCATCCTGCCGACGACCACGACCTACACCGCCAGCGTCAGCGGCTATGGCTTCCTCGCCATGTCCGTCGTCGTGTTCGGCCAGTGGAAGCCGTGGGGTATCGCGCTTGGCGCTCTGTTCTTCGGCCTGACGAAGACCATTGCCGCGTCGTATTCCGTTATCCCGTTCCTGTATAACCTCGGCATCCCGGAGGCCTTCTTCAAGATGCTCCCCTATGTGGCAACGCTGATTGTTCTGGCGTTCTCCACGAAGCGCTCCAATGCGCCCGGCGTCATTGGCGTTCCCTATGATAAGAGCAAGAGATAATAATTGGAGGTAAATTACTATGGCTGTTTTTACAGATGAGGGCAAGACCTATCACGTTCGCGTGGGCAAGGGCGACATCGGCCGCTATGTCCTGCTCCCCGGCGATCCGTTCCGCACGGACCTGATCGCATCCTATTTTGATGATGCAAAGCTCGTCGCGCACAACCGCGAGCATAAGACCTGGACCGGCACGCTCAACGGCGTTCCCGTCTCCGTCGTCTCCACCGGCATGGGCTGCCCGTCCACCGCGATCTGCCTGGAAGAGCTGATCGCCTGCGGCGCGGACACCTTCATCCGCGTCGGCACGGCCGGCCGCGTCTGCGACCGCGCGTTCGACCCGACGCTCGACGGCGTCATCAACACCGCTGCCGTCCGCGACGAGGGCACGACGAAGCACTACATCCCCATCGAGTACCCGGCCGTCGCCGACCGCCACGTTGTCGCGGCTCTGGCCGACTCCGCCAAGCAGCTCGGCTACAACTTTATCGAGGGCATCACCCAGTCCAAGGATTCCTTCTACGGCCAGCACGAGCCGGAGAACATGCCCGCCGAGCCGTGGCTGAAGGCTCGCTGGGAAGCATGGCGCCGCGGCAATGTCATCAGCTCTGAGATGGAGTCTGCCGCGATCTTTGTCATCTCTTCCATCCGCGGCTGCCGCGCCTCCTCCGTCATGGCCTATACCGAGATGCCGAAGAGCGTCGAGGTCGCCGTCGGTGCGCTGCGCATCCTCATCGAGCAGGATAAGGCTGCCGAGAAGTAATTCTACAATGCAGCGACTCCCCGTGCCGAAAACGGTGCGGGGAGTTTTGCCTTTTCGGATAAAATACGATTGACATTCTGAATCCGGGACGATATAATCAAGGATGGTCCGGCTGGTGCCGGACCATAAAATTGAATCACACGACTCGCAGAGACCGCGTGGCCGCAACGGCGGAGGATCCGTCAGGCGCGTTGGTAAACAAGGGAATGGGGATAGTACCCCGAGAAGGCAGCTGCCTTCTGGATGACCGTCGCTGTGAGCGCTGAGGCTGCTGTCCGTCGGCGAAAGCCGGTCATTGGGAAACTGAGAAGGCAGGGCAGCAGACGTGGCGGATGCTCCGCCGGAGGCGCAACTCAGAAGACCTACTGGGAGATTTCCATAGCCCGAATCGGTTGAGGGGATAGGTATGCTATCCCTTCAGCCGTTTTTTTGTTTTCCGAAGGGAAAACAAAGCGCCCCCTGCAGCTCAGCTGTGGCGGGGCTGAACCCTGCTTCTGCCGCTCCGGCGGCTGCCGATACACATTATCAGTAAAAGGAGAGATCGCTTATGCAAACGAAACCCGCAGCGTGCGGAAAGCGCCTGCTGGCGCTCGTGCTGGCCATTGTGATGGTCTGCTCGCTGCTGCCCGTCAGTGCGTTCGCAGCAGAGCCCGACTATGAGCTGCGCGTCCTCACGTTCGAGGATGCCGACTATAAGGGCGGAACGAACTTCGCAGGCGGAAACAACTGGACGAGTCTCATTGACAGCCCGCAGTACGGCGGCAAGATGCTCTACGGAGAGAGCGGCGCCGGTGTCGACTCCGTCGACGCTGCCTACAAGTGGACGGATAAGAACAATACCTGGCTCAGCAACACCCTGTCCGAGGGCTATGGCTCCTGGTGCTACTGGAGCGGCGGTCATGCCGTTTCCAACTATGTTTCCGGTGAGATCAGCAAGTACGGCGGCTTCGAGAGTCAGCTTACCGTTTATAAAAAGGACGTTTCCGGTCTGGAGCGGACCGGCGGCGGCCACAACGGCTCGAATAACTTTGCCGTGCATTACGGCTATGCAGATAATTCCGGCTATGGCCTGACCGAGGCCTCCCTGCCGACCCTAACCTTTGCCGACGGCACCGCCCGTGTCATTGACCATATGTATGTCAACAACATGGACTATGCGCTCAACTGCTACATCGACGGCAACGGTCTGACTGCCAAGATCGGCGACGACGATTGGGTCAAGCTGGTCGCAACGGGCTATAACGCGGCAGGGGAGAAGACCGGAACTGCCAGCATCTACCTCTGCAACGGTCCGAAGAACATCATGATGGACTGGACAAAGTGGGACCTGTCCGGCCTTGGTAAGGTCCTGAAGGTCACGTTCAATGTGACCGGCTCCAGCGATAACGGCTATGGCTTCTCGCAGCCCGCCTACTTCGCCTATGACGATGTGGCAGTCCGCTTTGAAAAGGCGGCTGCGGTCGTCCCGGCGACCGGCGTGACGCTCGACAAGACCACGCTGAATCTGATGACGGGCGAAACGGCCGTTCTGACGGCAGCGGCACAGCCGGAAAACACCACGGATACCTTGACCTGGACGACCGGGAATGAGGCGGTCGCTACGGTCGCGGACGGTGTTGTGACTGCGGTCGGCGCGGGCAGCACCGTCATTACGGCAACGTGCGGCAGCGTGAAGGCCGAGTGCACCGTCACGGTCACGGCCAGCCCGCTCACGGTCAGCGTCGGCGGCAAGACCAGCCCCCTTTCCCGCGTTGGCGGCGAGGGCGAGACGAAGTACCGTGCCGTGCTGCCCTACGGCAGTGATGTGACGATCCATGTGGCGGATGCGAGCTTCCTGCTCGTGACGGACAAGAAGAGCAATTATCTCAACGATGCGGGCGTGAATCCCTTCACCCTGAAGGCTGCGGAGCTGGAGACGACCCTGCTGACGGACAAGGACGAAAAGCCCTTCACCCCTGCGGAAAACAGCAAGGTCGCCTATCTGAGCATTATGGATGTCATGGCGGGCACGACGTATGAGCTGTATCTCGAGCTGACCCGCGAGGTCACCCCGGCGACCGGCGTGACGCTGGACCAGACGGAGCTGACGCTGACGGCGGGAAAGACCGCTTCCCTGAAGGCCACGGTCCAGCCGGAGAACACGACGGATACCATTGTCTGGAGCTCCTCGAAGGAAGAGGTCGCAACGGTGGAAAACGGGATCGTTACGGCGAAGGCGGCCGGCGAGACTGTCATCACTGCGACGTGCGGCACCGTGAAGGCAGAATGTGCCGTTACGGTCACGCCCCCGGTCATGGCCTCGGCTGTAACGCTGGATAAGACCGAGCTGAACCTGTATACCGGCGACACGGCGGCCCTGACCGCTGCAATCCAGCCGGAGGATACGACGGATCCGACCATTGCCTGGACGACGACGGATGCAGAGGTCGCTTCCGTGCAGAACGGCGTCGTGACTGCCGGAAAGACCGGTACGGCCACGATCACGGCCAGCTGCGGCGAGGCAAAGGCACAGTGTGCTGTGACGGTCAAGGCTCCTGCGGAGCCTGCGCAGAAGGACGGCGTGTATCAGATCGGCAATGCCGACGAGCTTGTCTGGTTTGTCAAGAAGGTCAACGGCGGTGAGAATGCGATCTCTGCCGTTCTGGCGAAGGATATCGATCTGACCGACGTGATCTGGACGCCGATCGGCAATGGCAGTGTAGCTTTTGCGGGAAGCCTTGACGGCGCGAACCACACCATTTCCAACCTGCATGTGGACTATGCCACGGCGGCCTCCGGCGAGAGACTGTATCTCGGCCTGTTTGGTCAGGTCGAGGGCACGCCCGAAAAACATGCGGTCATTCAGAACCTGACGGTCACGGGCAGCGTGAACGCGGCAAGCGAATTCTCCGTTTACACGGGATATGTCGCAGGCGTGGTCGGCTCTGCCCGTTATGCGGAGCTTTCCAAGGTCATTTCCCGCGTGGATGTGACGGCCGACGAGAGGGTCGGCAGCACCTCCTCCGTGGGCGGTCTGGCCGGTGTCATGATCGACACGACTGTGACGAACTGCGGCAATGAAGGCGATGTCACCGGCGTGAACAACCTCGGCGGCCTGTGCTATGAGCTCTATTCCGGCACGATGACCGGCTGCTATAACACTGGCAGGATCACGGCGACCGGTACCTATGTCGGCGGTCTGATGGGCTATGCCAAGCAGGCGACCATCACCAATGCCTACAGCACCGGCGATGTGACCACCGAAAAGACGCTCATGGGCGGTCTGATCGGCGTCATGGAGAAGTCCTCCCTGACAAATGCCTATGTGTCCGGCAAGGTCACGACAGCCGCGGCCAGCGGCGCGATCGGCGCAGCCGTGGGCAGTGCGGATCAGGTCTCCAATGTGTATTACCTCGGCGGCGCTTCCGCGATTGGCGACGAGAACGCCACGGCGAAGACCGCAGAGGAGCTGAAGGCGCTGGCACCGACGCTCGGCAGCAGCTTTAAGGAAAACACCGGCTGCGGCGGCTATCCGCTGCTGGTATGGCAGGAGGCCCGCGCACATCAGTATGAAGACGGCGTCTGCACCGTCTGCGGCGCGAAGGATCCTGCAGCGCCCTATCTGCTCGACGGTGTGACTGATGCCGCTGCGGAAGTTCAGACCGGCAAGAGCTATCAGCTCGACGATCTGATGGACGGCAAGATCTTCGGCGTGAAAAACGGCACGCTGACCTACAAGAACTACTTCTACACCATGTCCTCCGATGGCGGTGCGACGTGGAGCGGGGAGCAGCACTTTGAGGAAGCAATGTTCGGCGGCGTGAACAAGAGCCTGGTCCAGAGCAAGGCAGGCACATATATCTATAAGTTCCGCGCAAAGAACGACGCCGGCTACTCCGCCGATACCTGGACGCTGACGCTGACCTTCGTCGATGTCGTCGAAGCGAATATCAACTTCTACGTCGGCCGTGACCAGAACTACAGCACAAACGGCAATAAGTACCCGATCCTCAAGATGTACAAGACCGCGGGCATCGACGAAAATCAGTTTGACTATGTCGGCTGGTTTACCGATGCCGAGGGCAAGACCGTGTACGTCTACAACCCCGCCGATTACACCATCATCGACGGCGAAGAGAAGGACTATGTCGAGATCGACGGCACAAAGTACGAGCTGCACGACTACGAGGAGGTCCGGTTCACCAACAGCGCCTTTGACGCAGCCGACGAAACGGCGACGGCCAGCAACACGGTCGTGAACAATTACAACATGTTCTACGCCACCCTGAGCACCGGCCGCTACTCCACGCGCGGCTACGGCTGGAACACTGCGACCGAGGCCTATGACATCTATCTTGGCGGTCAGAGCCTGCCTCTGCCGATGGAGAAGGACATCTACGGCGGCGGCGGCAACGACATCCATCTCGGCGTTGTCAGCGTCTATGCTACGACCAGGAACGAGAAGAACGAGTACTTCGGCACGGACGACTACCATGTCGAGATGATCATGCCCGTTACCGGCAGTATGATCCACTCCGGTACACACTATACCTACACCCGCTACGGCAGCGACTACACTGCCTTCCCCTTCCTGTCGTGGGAGGCGCAGAACGCTTCGCTGTACAACATCTATGCTTATCCGACGAACACGGAAAAGTATATGTTCAATCAGCAGATCAACCAGACCACGGCGCCTTCCTACAACGTCGTAACGAAGAACATCACGATCGCCAACGCCGTGGAGCTGGATATCACTGCGCCCACGACGGCGGAGTTCACCCTGTTCTTCCAGTACAACAACTTCAACACCAGAGCGGTCGAGCCGTACAAGACTGCGAAGGACGACGCGACCGGCATGACCACCTATTCCTACCGCGTTTCTGAGCGCAACAACAACTACACATGGCGTCTGGTCGATGAGACCGGTACCTATGTGACCAAGGCCGGCTGGCTGTCCAGCCTCAACCAAAAGACGGAAAAGACGATCACCTTTGACTCCGGCGCGCCGACCGACAGGAAGTCTCACAGCTTCAAGGACCTCGGCACGACGGTATCCTCCCGCGACGAAGCCGACCTGCAGGTCTTCCTGAGCCACAGCGGCTTTATGAGCGTGAGCGACACCTACCGCATCCGCGCGTACCGTATGTGGGAGCTAATCAATAACGATGCAGGCAACATCATGGTCGAGCCGAGCTTCAACATTCAGGTGCTGCAGGGCAATCCGGCGGACGTTACGCAGGTCAGCGGCGGCAACGCCGTAGGCAACTGGCTCGACGTGACGCCCACCGGCACGGACATCGTGGCCGTCACCTACGACGCCATCGACCTGTACAACGACAAGGACGTTGCCGGAACCCACGGCGGTCTCTTCCCGGCAACCGCCCCCGAGCGCACCGGTGTGTTCGTTATCACGAACAAGGCAGCCGGCAAGGCTGACGCCGTCATCCGCTTTAACGGCGGCACGACCAGCCCCCGCGGTGCGGAGTGGGACTACAACTACGACACGTGGTACTACCTTGATACCGACGAAGCCCCCACGCTGGACTTTACTACCACCAAGGGCGCGACGGCCAGCTACGCCGTCGTCACCACCGACGCTGCCCTGAACAGCACCCTGTCCGGCTGGACGGAGCTTACGGCGGACGAGAACGGCATGTTCCACGCCTCCCTCCTGCCCTTCCGCACGGCAAAGACGCTCGGCGGCACCGTCATCCTGAAGCTGACCGATTCCACCGGCACGTCCTACCGTCTGGCGCGCGTGGCGCAGATGAGCGTCACCGTGAAGAATGCCTCGAATGACGGCGAGCCCATCATGCCCGGCGATAAGGTCACGCTCTCCTTCGACGGCCTGTATCGCGGCATGGATAAGGTTTCCGGTATCTTCAACCCCACGTTGCTATATCTGAACTACAGCGCGGAGGAAGAGGAGTCCAAGGGCCAGCTGACTCAGTACTGGCAGATGGACAGAGCCTCCGTCACCGTGGAGATGCCCACAGACATCACCTTCCCCGAAGGCTCAGACAAAACGACCGTTATGGTCACCGACGGTTATATCTCCGGCGGCATGTACTCCGCCGCCAGCCCGTTTGATACGCTGTACAATATGACCGACACCGGCGTCGGCACGAACTTCTCCGCGGTCACCACCAGCTTTGTTGCCAGCCGTCTGGCAGATGTTTCCGTCGAGGTCAACACGAAGGTCACCTACAACGTCAAGCTCGTCCCCGTGGACGAAAACGGCAACGCGATCGACGGCCTCACCCCCACGTTCACCGACCGTGACAACAAGGCAGTGACCGCCGAGGCCGACGGCACCTTTAAGCTCGGCTATGGCCCGTATTCCTACGCCGTCGAGCAGCTCGGCTATGTCCGCACCACCGGCTCCTTCAAGCTCGGCTCTGCTGACGCAGCAAAGGTCGAAAACGGCGTCCTGACCATCAAGTTCACCGTCCGCAAGGCGGCCGAGAACGCTTGGGACGGCAAGACCACCACGGAACCTGCCACCGACGAAAACGGCGTTTACCTCATCGGCACCGGCGCAGAGCTGGCATGGTTCGCCCAGAAGGTCAACGGCGGCAGCGCCAAGCTCTCCGGCATCCTGACGGCCGATATCGACCTCGCCGGTTACGAGTGGACGCCCATCGGCACCGCTTCTAAGAAGTTTGCCGGTACCTTCAACGGCCGGAATCACACCATTGATCATCTTTCCATCAACTACAGCAGCAAGACCCCGATATCGCTCTATCGCGGCCTGTTCGGCTGGGTCTCCGGCGCCAACGCCACCAACCGCGCGAAGATTGAGAACCTGACGGTCAACGGCACCGTTGTCGCCGGTTCCAACAAGCCTGTTAACGATGCTTACGTCGGCGGTATCGTTGGCCGTGCGGACTATGCCGACCTGACGAATCTCCATTCGAATGTCGATGTTTCCATCAAGCGCACGGCCGGTAACTACTGGCAGAGCGTCGGCGGCGTTGTCGGCGGTGCTTACTACAGCCTGAATGTTACCAACTGTTCCAACAGCGGCAATGTCACCGGCTGGCGCTACTGCGCAGGTATCGTTGGCAACATTTCCAGCGGCAGCCAGCCCAGTACCATCACCGGCTGCGTCAACACCGGCAGCATCACCGCACCCAGCACCTGCGCAGCGGGCATTGTTTCCAATCTGCCGAACGGCTGTAAGGTCACGGCCTGCTACAACACCGGTGCGATCAAGGCCGGCGGCAACTATCCCGCCGGTATCGTCGGTTACTGCGCGAACTCCGAGGTCCGCAGCTGCTTCAACCTCGGCACGGTCACCTGCAACACAACCTTTACCTATGGCTCTGTCATTGGCACGGTGAGCAGCGCAGATGCCGTCATCAAAAACCTCTACTACCTCGAGGGCACCTGTGAAAAGGGCGGCATCGGCGCCGTGAAAAATGCCGAGACCCAGACTGCCGCTGTCAGGACCGCAGAGGAAATTGCGAACGCGGAGTTCGTTTCCACGATGAACGCCGATCTGGCAGAGGCTGCCTTCACGAGCGGCTGCACCGCGACGAAACATCCGATCCTCCTGTGGCAGGCCGACGCGGAGCATACCTTCGCGAACACTGCCTCTGATGTCATCAAGTCGGAAGCTACCTGCACCGAAGCCGCGGTCTACTATGTCAAGTGTGACCACTGCGATGCGGTCAGCAATACGCTGACGGTCAAGGTCGGTGAGCCGCTCGGCCACGATCTGACTGTGACGGTCGTGGAGCCGACCTGCGAGAAGGACGGCTATACCGAGTCTGTCTGCGCGCGCTGCGGCCTCAGCTACCGCACGAACTATGTGGCAGCAAAGGGCCACAGCTATGTGGACGTCGTGACGGCTCCGACCTGTGAGTCCGCCGGTTACACGACGCATACCTGCTCCGTCTGCGGCGACAGCTATGTCGACGCGATGCTCCCGGCCACGGGCCACAGCTATGTGGACGTCGTGACGGCCCCGACCTGCGAAAAGGGCGGCTACACGACGCACACCTGCTCCGTCTGCGGCAGCAGCTATGTCGATACCATGATCGATGCGCTCGGCCATGATTATCAGACCGTTGTGACAGCTCCGACCTGCGACGCCATGGGCTATACGACGCATACCTGCACGCGCTGCGGCAACAGCTACGTCGACAGCTATACGCAGGCAGCGGATCACAGCTACACGAGCGAGGTGACGAAGCAGCCGACCTGCACGGAGGAGGGCGTTCGTACCTTCACCTGCACGAACTGCAGCAAGAGCTACACCGAGTCCATCCCGATGATCGCCCACAGCTATGAGGAGGTCAAGACGGAGCCGGACTGCACGCATATGGGCTACACGACCTATACCTGCTCTGTTTGCGGCGACAGCTACAAGGCCGATTTCGTGGATGCAGCGGGCCATGACTGCGAGGCGACGGTAGTCGCCCCGACCTGCGAGGGCTACGGCTACACGGAGAATCACTGCAAGCACTGCGACTACACCTATATCAGCGAGATCCGCCAGCCGCTTGGCCATGACGACAAGCTGACCGGCGCGAAGGAAGCCACCTGCACGGAGCCGGGCTACACGGGCGACATGGTCTGCACGCGCTGCGACGAGGTGCACAGCAAGGGCGAGGAAATCCCTGCTCTGGGCCACGACTACGGCGACTGGACGACGGTGAAGGAAGCCGATTGCTTCCACACTGGTCTGGAAGAGCGCAAGTGCGGCCGCTGCGGCGAGACTGAGCAGCGTGAGACTACGGCAGAGACCTGCCCGAGCGAAGCCTACACGGATCTCGACCGGAATGGTTGGTATCACGAGTACGTTGACTGGGTGCTGAAAAACGGCGTGATGAACGGCGTCGGCGGCGGCCTGTTCGAGCCGAACGGCGAGACGACCCGCGCAATGCTGGTCATGGTGCTTTACCGTATGGCGGGCGCGCCGGACATGGCGGGCCGCGAGAGCAGCTTCACGGACGTGTCTGCCGACAGCTGGTATGGCGCGGCGGTGATCTGGGCCTCGGAGAACGGCATCGTTAACGGTGTCGGCGGCGGACTGTTTGATCCGGATGCTTCCCTCACGCGCGAGCAGATGGCTATGATGCTCTATCGCTTTGCGGGCTATCTCGGCAGCAATACCGAGAAGCGCGCCGACCTGAGCGCCTACGGCGATGCCGACGCGGTCAGCGCATTTGCGCAGGATGCCATGGCATGGGCCGTTGCAGAGGGCCTTGTCAATGGCCGCAGCGCAGCGGAGCTAGCGCCAAAGGCCGGTGCAACGCGCGCGGAGCTGGCGACGATCCTGTTCCGCTTTGCGGCGCTGCAGAACGCCTGAAGCAAATTACGCATAAGCAGCGAACGAGTGCCCCGGGTTCTCCCGGGGCACTTTGTATGCGGCACATAGAAAAATCGGAAAAAGGCCTTGACAAAGGGGCCGACAGTCCCTATAATAGAAAGTAACCGAACGGTTACATAAACAGCCAGACGCAAAGACGCAGTGCTGATCGCGGTTCCGATCATGCGCTGCGTCTGTTTTTTGAGAGGAAGATTTTATGAACGCAATTCGTTATCCCACGAGCACCGCAGCACTGCGCGTTATGCGCGGCAGCGCCGTGGGTATCCATGGGCGTCCTGCCGGCGGCCGTCGCCGCCGAAACGTCAAGAGCGCAATGAGAGAAAGGGGAAATTTACCATGAAGCTGTATTTTGGAAACGCCGTCACGACGGCAACGACACTGATGATCCTTGCTCTGCTGGGCTACATCGGCTTTTCCGTCTGGAACCGCGGCAATATCGCCTGCTGGGGCAGGAGAACGCTGCTCCTGCTGGTGTTCGGTCTGGTCGTCTGCTGCTTTGCGGCGGCGCGGGACGGGCTGGACAAGACCATCCAGCACACCATCGACGGCAGCTGCGCACCGGGCGTGTTTCCGCTCGTCAGCGTTCCGACCGTCGTCGGCTGTGCCGGTGCGCTGCTGATCGTCGTCGCCGCGATCGCCACACCGATCGCCAGAACGCAGAAAATGCGGGAGCTCTGGTTCTATGTGATGTCCGGCGGCGCGGTCCTGAAGATCGCCACCATGGAGATCGCGCGGCTCGTGCTCTGAGACCGCGCGGAGAATTCTTGGACTGTCAAAAAAGGTCCGTAAAGACTTTTTGACGAGCTGCATTCTGGCAGGAGACCTCCCGCCGTATGATCGGAAAGGAGAAGAAGCATGGAAAAGAAGAACGCATTTACGATCACGCGAGCCCGGCCGGAGGATGCCGCGGCGCTGCTGGACTACCTGAAGATCGTGGGCGGCGAGACGGACAACCTCAGCTTCGGCGCAGAGGGCGTGCCGCTTGCGCCGGAGGAGGAGCAGGCCTATCTGCGCACACAGGTCGATTCGCCGGACCATGTGCAGTATCTTGCCAGGGTGGACGGCGAGCTCATCGGCACGGCCAGCCTGAACCGCAAGCCCGGCCGGATGCGCCACCGCGGCGTGTTCGGCATCAGCCTGAAGCGGGCATGGTGGGGCTGCGGTGCGGCCTCGGCCCTGACGGAGGCCGTCCTTGCCTTTGCGCGGGAAAACGGCTTTGCCCAGCTCGATATCGAGGTGCGCAGCGACAATGTCCGCGCCATCCGGCTGTATGAAAAATTCGGCTTCCGGAAGCTGTGCACCTTCCCGGCCTTTTTCCGCATCGGCGGGCAGGACATTGATTTTGATGTGATGCTCCTGCAGCTGCCTCAAATCTGACTGCAGCGGCGTGCCCTTTCCGGGCGGTGACCCCGTGGAGACAGGCAGCGGCTGCAGCGCAACGATTTTGGATTTCATCTATGATAATCAGGGGCTGCCGTTCGCCTTGAATTATTCCACTCAAGCTCCGGCTCCAAGGCAGAAATCAACCCTCTGCGCTACCGTGGGTACTACTACGACACCGAAACGGGATTCTATTATGTATCCAGCCGTTATTACGATCCTGAGGTTGGTCGGTGGATACACAGGTGACAGGCTTGCAAAAAGTACAGGTGGATTCTTCCGGCTCGTTATAGTATAATAAACGCCATCCCCAGAACCGAAAAACAGCACCCCGAAGCTATTTTTGTAACCTATTTGCCTTTTCCCATCGTTATATGGTTGAGGGCTCCTTGAGAGGAAGGAGAATATATGCTGGTTCTATACATGAGCTTTATAGACGACGAAATACACCGCCGTCTATTTGAGAAAATATACATGACCTACCGGAAGCAGATGTTCCTTGTTGCCCGCGCCGTGTTGAGCAACGATTCCGATGCCGAGGACGCCGTCCACGATGTTTTTCTGAAGATTGCAAAAAGTCAAATGCAGAAAATTGGCAGCATCCAGGAGGCGGCGGATGTAAGAAGCTATCTGTTGAAGGCAACTAAGCATCAGGCTATCGATCATTTACGCAAGCGGCAGCGTCAGCGGACTGTCATGAATGCGGAACGGGAGGATGCACTGAAAAGCATAGTGGAGCTGTCAGATAACCAGCTTGTGGACATGATCAGCAATGGCATGGCATATGACTGCATCCTTCAAGTCATTGCGTCACTGGATGACATCTACAGGGACACCCTGTATGCCCACTTCGTGCTGGAGCTGTCCATACCGGAGACGGCAAGCTTGCTAAACTGTAAGACAGCAACAGCAAAGCAGCGGCTGGTTCGCGGAAAAAAGCTTTTGCAAAAGCAGCTATTGGAGGAGGAATAGATATGACCGATAACTTGCTAAAAACAGCCCTTCGGGAGGCCGCCTCACGAGAATTTGCAGGTATGCCGCAAAGCGACGGCGATATCACCTACACGTTCTCGCCTCGCTTTACCCGCAGGATGAATCGGCTTACCAAGGCTGAGAAAAGCTGGCTCTGGCGTATGACAAGCACGGCCTCCAAGCGGGCTGCGGCAGCGGGTATTGCCATGATACTAATTGCGCTGACTGCTTGCAGCATTCCGGCCATTCGGGAGCCTGTGGCGGCCTTCTTCAAGGGGACCTATGAGAACTGCGTTCGCTTTTTTACCGGAAACGCCGGAGCTGACCGAATCGCGGAGCGTTATACTCTGACGGAATTGCCCGATGGATTTGAGGCGGTCTATACCGTGGATAATGACGCGAGCTTCACTGTGGTGTACCGAAATGAGGATGGAGAGGAGATTATACTGTCACAGAGCGTAGGCGCGGATTATTGGATTGACATAGATACCCAGCACGGAACGCTTACCGAAATCGACCTGTCCGGCGTCACTGTGACTCTCTATGAAGCCGATGGCTGCATGGTTGCCCTGTGGCAGCAGGATGGGTACGCATTCGATCTCACCATATACGGAGGCTTGGATCGGGAGCAAGTGCTCCGCCTGGTGAACTCCGTTCGACATCCATAACCTCACAGACCATACGGGGCCGCTGCCGATTTGTTTGCAGCGGCCCCGTCATCTTTTTTACAAAAGGCTGTAACCTGTTTCCGCAGCCGAGGCGTTGTATCGTATAGACAAGACAAGGAAATGAGGGATTATTATGGGAAAAAGAAAGGGAGAATGGCTGTCGTTTATAGCGCTGCTTCTGATGTTCATGCTAACGACCTTGTTCTTTTATATGGTTTATAATATGCACTATGATTCCGCATCCGATGATTTTACCGGATTTACCGTGTTCGACTATCAAAGTGAACCTGGCGCACAGGTAAGGACAAAGCTTGGAACGCTGCGGGAGGATTTGGACGACTGGGCAAGACGAAATCAAGCTGTAGTTTTCTACAAGGGCTTTTCGTCTGCCGGAATTGCCGCCTTGGACTATGCGGGATGGTTCCAAAGAACCTGGCATACGCCCTTTGATGGCCGGGAAGCCAAGACCGCCCTCATCCAAAAAGAAAACGGAAACCTGTACACTTATACGGAGGGCGATACGCTGTTTCCCGGAACGTATAACTATCACATTCTCGGGGAATTTGATGGAAACCGCTCCCCCACCTTCCAAGGTGACGCATTCTTTTATTATCCACTGGCAGATATTACCGATTTGCAAGGGCTGCTGTTCACAAACGTGGACAGCGGCGAGAGCCTTTCCGAATTAACAAGCATAGTCGAGAAAACCGGCAGGAGTATCGAATATCAGACCTACACCGACAGCAATTTAAATATCTTTGAAGTTCTGAAAAATATGCTTATGGATGATTTCGTGTCCCGGTCTTTGCTGTTTGCCTTCCTCGGGCTGGTGTTCTGCGCCGTATTCGCAATGTCCATGATGTATCGGGAAAGCAACCGCTTCATGGTCATACACCACCTATATGGCGCGGCCTATGCATACCTATTTGTAAGGCTTCTGCTTCGCCTGATGTGCATCGCGGTATTGGGAACGGGCCTTGGATATATACTCGGGAGAACACAGCTTTACTTAATACATAGAGCGGCGTATCTGAATGTTGCCGTATTAAGCGGTGTATGCAATATCTTGTTTATATGTGCGGTTCATACAATATGTTTCCTAAGTTGGCAGCGAAAGCATCGCGGAATGGAGGGGCGTTACTGATATGGTATGGAAGCAGATACTCAAAGACCTCCGAAAGGAATGGGCATGGGCCTTCTTTTACACCGTTGTGGCGACGATGATCGCCATGGCGATTCTGTATCTTTCGGTGAGCTTTTCCTCGGTGCAGAGGCAGTCAGCGGCCATTCGTTCCTTTGTTCGCCGGAATGTGGTCATGTTTCAGATGAAAAACGTACAGATGGAGCCAAACCCGGAGGGCGCTGCGTCCGCAAACAGACAGCAGAAAAATCCCGATGCTGTTTTGGATTATTTGCAGCATAGCCTGTCTGCAGATGGAAAGGCCGGCAGCTTTGTCTTCGTAGGCAATGACGGCTATGTGGACAAAAAATATACACAGATACTGATCCTTTTCGGGCAGTACAGCACTCTGGCAGGGCTGCACTATGATGGGGATATGGCGCTCTTTGTTCCCGAAGCTCACCGTGAAGATGCAGGCGGCAGCGTTACGATATCGGGCAGGGAAATAGAGACTGTTGCCAATGCAGGAGTGCAATTTGATCTGTTCCATCCGCTGCATTACATAGAGCCGGACAATCCCCTGCTGTCCGACACCCTGATCCTTTGCACCAGGGACTTTCAAGCGGTCAATAAGATGTTTCCGTGGTGGGGGTTGAGCGGCGAGGTCTTTGGACGAATGGTTCTCGTAGATCCGTCCGATGCAGAAATTGAACAGCTCCAAAAATTGTTCTACGAGCAGAAAGGAATACTGTATACAGGAATCTCCACAGAGGATTTTACGCAGATAACCACCTCTGCTTCGATCCGTGCCCACAGACTGTATATTCTTTTTTATCTTTTGTCTGGCGCTCTGCTGGTCATTCTTCTGATCTGCAATATCATTCGCATCATTGAAACCCATGTGGCAGAGTACACGGTGCACCACCTTTACGGTGCTCCGATCCGTACCATTCGGAGGCGGGTGGGCGGCTTCGTGCTGGTGCTGCATATCCTTCCAATCATCGGGATCGTATTTGTCATGTTACGAAACGAAATGGCGCTGTGGTATGTTTTGCCGCTGTGCATGGCATTTGTTACCGGCTTGTGCCGGTTTGCGGCCGTGTACGCCGGAAAACGAATCGGGACAATGAATAGCTTGCAGAATCTAAGGAGGGACTACTGATGGCTTTATTATCTGTTCAAAACGTCAGCAAAACATTCAAGGACCATGACTACCGGGTTCACGCCGTCAGAAATGCTTCGCTGGAGGTTCATCGGGGCGAGATGATCGCCATCATCGGTCCCTCGGGAAGTGGAAAAACCACGCTTCTGAACCTAATGGGCATAGTTGTTGCGCCCGATTCCGGCGAGGTATATGTGGACGGGCAAAAGGCAAGCGATATGAGTGACGCCGTGCGATGCAGGATACGCAACCAATACTTCGGATACATCGTGCAGGACTTCGCCCTGATCGAGGAGGATACCTCCATGCAGAATATTCTTGTTCCAACGCTTTACAGCAAGCATAAAAAGAGTTCAAAGGAGTATCGGGAGATCATCAACGGCATGGCGGAGAAATTGCAGATTGCGGATAAGCTGAAAAGCACCGTAAAGCACCTGTCGGGCGGCGAACGGCAGCGGGTCGCCATCATTCGCAGCATGGTCAATGACCAGAAAATCATACTGGCGGATGAGCCGACCGGGTCGCTGGACAAGGACAATTCCGCCATCGTGATCCATTGCCTGCGGGAGCTGGCTCACGAGCTGCAAAGAGCTGTGGTGATCGTGACGCATGATTCGGATGTTGCACGGCAATGCGACAGGACGCTTCTTCTGGCCGACGGCAGCCTGACCCCGTGTGCATTGTAGCTTGCGAGGCTTTGGCAAGCAAGGTCTTTTGGAGCCAAAAGACACCAGGCGGAGACTCTGACGAGTCGCCGCCTTTTGCTGTGCGCCCGGTGAGCGCACGTTCTGTAGGGTGAAAGTCCCGAAGTCGCCCGGTAGCGGGAAGATTTAGTCAAAGGCAAGGGTGTCCGTCGTGAGGCGGAATCTGAAGAAAGCCGGATTTTAGGGGTTGAAAGGTCCCCTGATGGGCAAAACTCTGGCCTGACGAACAGAAATCGCATACAAGGCCGTAAATGAGGGTGAGTTTGCAGCACAAAACAAAGCCCAGTAGCTACACGGAATCGACTTCAAGAAAAAGACGATCACCATTCGTCATACGGTCACGCAGGTAACCATTGATGGCAAAAGCAAAATCATCCAAAAGGATCGGACAAAGACGAAATCCAGCTACCGCAGTCTGCCGCTTGTCCCGCCGTTTGAGGAACTGCTGCATCGCCTGAAAGCAAAGCAGGAGCAAAACCGCAAGTTGTGCGGACGGGCGTACTGCACCAAGTACACCGACTATATCTATGTCAATGAGATCGGGGAACTGGTCAAGCCGGGCTATCTCACACAGCGCTTTCCCTATATTCTGGAGAAAAACGGACTGCGGAAGATACGCTATTACGATCTCCGACATAGCTGTGCGAGCCTTTTGTATGCCAATGGGGTCAGCCTGAAAGAAATTCAGGAGTGGTTGGGACACAGCGATATTTCGACCACCTCAAACATTTACACGCACCTGAATTTCACCTCGAAGGTTGCGTCAGCCAATGCGATTTTGGGCGTATATCCCTCCGCTTAATGTGCTATGTCCCTCCAATGTCCCTCCGAAAATCAGCCTGCAAACGGCAAATTTGTTGATGTGCGAGGGACATACATAAGAATACGGAGCATAAAGAAAAGCCCGCAAACCCAGTCATATCGAGGGTTTGCGAGCCTTTAAGAGGTGGTGCCGGTGGCGGGGGTCGAACCCGCACGGGTTATTAGCCCAACGGATTTTGAGTTATTTGCTCCACACGGAACACAGACAAACTCAGCCCCCTGTGGAGGTCGTTGACGGACACCAAAGCGCCTGCAATTACTGGCTGTTTTGATACTGATGTGTAAAAAAACTCCGTTTCGTCTGCCATTTCCGCACTTTCCAATTTTGACGGGAATTTTGAATTTTGGAGGGACATCGGAGGGATGTAACCCCAAAACGGAGCACAACAACACACGCAATAGATTCATAAATCACAAACAATATTATAGCGTATTCCTCTGCCATTGACAACACATTTTCCGAAAAAGAGGTACTGCTATGAAAACACGCGCACACTATGAAAAACTTTTTGCACCCTATCCCGATGTTGTGACTTTGCCTGAGTTTTGTAATATGCTTGGTGGTATCGGTGACAGCACCGCCCGAAAAATAATGCGGGCAAACAAGGTCAAGCACTTTTACATAAGATGTACATACCTTATACCCAAGGCCTGCGTGATTGATTATGTGTTGAGCGAAGATTATGCAAAGTACAGTAAAACGCTCAAAGCAAGGGTTTAACCTTTAAGCCGTTTGCAGAAATGCAGACGGCTTTTTCATACCCATACATAGCCGCCTGCGCATCACCGCAAGTTCCGCAGCATTCGCTGCGGTTCCTTTTCCCAAAAAGTCTTACGACTTTTCGGGAGCCCTGTGACTCAGGCGGCTAAATCTATGTAAAGGAGGAAACCCCAAATGGCGAATTGCAAAGTGATCGCGGTGACGAACCAAAAAGGCGGCGTGGGCAAAACCACGACCACCGCCAATCTCGGCATCGGGCTTGCCCGGCAGAACAAGCGGATGCTGCTCATTGACGCAGATGCGCAAGGCTCATTGACACTCTCCCTCGGCTACCCGAAGCCGGATGAGCTGCCCGTTACGCTGGCAGACATAGACCGTGCCCATCTGCGAGGCATTGAGGACAAGGAGGAACGAGGTAAGCAGAAGATCCTATACCTTTGTGACACACCGCAGACACGAAAGAAACTGATGGTTCTTTTGGATGTAAAGAGCAAAAAGACCTTCTTCCGTGTTTATCTGAAGCCGCTGTTGGAGTCGGGACGGCTTCTGATGACGCACCCCGACCAGCCGAGCATTTCCACACAGGAATATATCCGCAATCCGGAACTCTTTTAATATTTTCTCTACATAGCCGTCTGCTTCGCCGCAGACGGCTAAATTAAAGGCCGGTTTAATCTCTTTGAACCCCAAAAGTGTGTATTCTTTTGTACACTCTTAAATGGACTCTACCTACTATGTGTCAAGCGGATATTGTGATATTTAATAATTAACCCGGCAGTGCTGCATTGTTAACCGAGACTTGTTTCTGTTCCTCAATTAAGGAGTAGAAAATCGTGTTTGCAGCTTTTTGAAAAGCTCTAATTATTTCATCTTGCAATTCTTTTGGGAATGGCTGTACATACAACTTACCATCATCATCAGAAAATGATTTCTCAATATCTACACGCAAATTCTCTCCTTTGGAGTTTATAGCAACCACAAATTCTCCAGCTTCTTGTGTACATACATATCTATATTTCATAGAAGAAATGTAATACCCTTGCTGAATAGAGTTTTGTACAAACTCATTAGATCGTAACCCGCTGCCATTAAGTACTGCCTGGCTAATTCCGGCTAATGTACCCGAGGTGGATTCATCATTTTCAGAGTCTTCTTCCTCAATATCATCCTCTGATGAAGTAGCTTTCTTAACAGTTATACCTACTACTGTCTTAAGTCTCCAATCTCTAAAACCATGGGCAGAAAGCCGATCATAAAAGCCCACTTTGTTCTTATCAGTTAATAGCTCCAAATTAATATGCGCTAAACTAACCTCTGATTCTTCTGATGAATCAGTCATTGCTTGCAAAAGTTCCAGCGCTTTTTGCGCATCATAAGATGATGGTTGCCGTATGTCTATCGAAACCTCGGATTCCCCATTTTTTCGAATAGCAATATGTATATATCGAGTCTCATCTTGAATGAGTTTGTTCTTTCCTGGTAGTTTGCGCTTATATGACATATTTACTATGAGTTCTGACCCTGATTTGATTGGCTGCTCGATTACATATCCTCGAAAATTTGAGGATCGATATGCGTTGAATTTGTCAGCAAAAAAATCAAGAATATCGGTACTATCTGAATGCTCTCTCAGCCTAGCATTGACTAAAGTTGATTTTTCATAATTTCCCTCGCTAACGATCATCTGAGTAATACTTGTCATTTCTTGGCCGCCAAGAAAAATTGTATACATATCATTTGCGAGTGCTTGTGCATTGTCAATTGGGATATACAGTTTTTATATTTTTGAACCATATGTCGAGGGTCATCCAACGACGATAGACAAACGCTACAATTTGCCACAATTCCCTCGTCTATCAAAACGTCAGTGATTCGCATCCTAGAAAACCTAATGTCTTTCATTGTGAGCAGATTATTTAATATCTGAATATACTCGATTTTACTGCTATCAACCACAAGCTGATTATTAGCCGCTTGTAAGAAAGCAGTAATAAGTATGTCTGCGCTCCTTTTACTCCCCCAAAGAAGCATTTTCCCTAAGTGAATAAAAATATCAAATTTCACTACGTTCTGTTTCTTTACAGTGATTGTTTCAAATTTATCGGCTTTAAAATTGTATATTTTTTGATTTTGAGTTACGGAGATTAAATAATAGCCTCCAATATAATCTTTACTCTGCTCATTAACCACACAATGTAAATCCTCAGAATCCATCTGTAAAACGCTACCAATGATAGAATCCCAAGATGTGTCACATTGAAGTTTTACCTTGAAAATAGATAATTTGCTCGAAGCCATCACAAATTCCTCCTAAATTGAATTCAACTTTCCATCCATCATATATGCCGGTCAGAATGCTTAATCAGATTCAGTAATATCAGCACGCCTTAATGCAATTTGACCATATGAAATTTCTCTTCTTTGCCGCTAACAGTTGCTTTATTCTTCGTGCCTTGCCAGTTAGCAAAGGACCCCCTGTTGTAATTGACAGGGAGTCCTTGTTTTGTCCGCTATACCTGCCAAACACACAACAGCGCATCGACAGCGTTGTTAATAATTATAGCGTAATATTCCAGAAAAATCAAGAAATATTCATTATTCGCCCTATTTTTTGCCTTTTACATCAATCTTGTTGCACCTACATAGCCGTCTGCTTCGCCGCAGGCGGCTAAATTTATGCAAAGGAGGAAACCCATATGGCGAATTGCAAAGTGATTGCAGTAACGAACCAAAAGGGCGGCGTGGGCAAAACCACGACTACAGCCAACCTCGGCATCGGGCTTGCCCAGCAGAACAAGCGGGTGCTGCTCATTGACGCAGACGCACAAGGCTCTTTGACACTCTCCCTCGGCTACCCGAAGCCGGACGAACTTCCCGTCACACTGGCGGACATCATGCAGAATGTGATCGACGATACCCCTATTCCGGACGGCTGCGGTATTCTGCATCACGGTGAGGGCGTTGACCTGCTCCCGGCGAACATTGAGCTGTCCGGCATGGAAATTCGGCTGATCAACGCCATGAGCCGGGAAAGCGTGCTGCGGACATATATCAATGCGGTCAAGCCCCATTACGACTATATCCTCATTGACTGTATGCCGTCGCTCGGTATGATGCCGATCAACTCACTGGCCGCAGCGGACAGCGTGATCATCCCGTCCCAGCCGTCGTATCTCTCGGCGAAGGGACTTGACCTGCTGATGCAGTCTATCGCAAAGGTCAAGCGGCAGATCAACCCGAAGCTGAAAATCGACGGCATTCTGTTCACGATGGTGGACAGCCGCACCAACGAGGCCAAGGAGATCATCGCATCTCTGCGTGCCCACTACGGCGAAAAGATCCGGGTATTCGGAACGGAAATTCCCTTTTCCGTCCGAGCCGCAGAAACCAGCGGCCGGGGCAAGAGCATCTTTTCCCACGACAAGAACGGCAAGGTCGCCGCCGCATACCGATCGCTGACGAAGGAGGTGTTGGAGCTTGAGCGCAAAACCGAGAGATTTAGGGATGACGCCGCTCGATGACCTGTTCTCCACCGACGAGAGCCGTGCGGAAGCGCAGCTTGAAAAGGTCGTCACGCTGAACCCCGCCGACATCTCCGACTTTCCCAACCACCCGTTCAAGGTCAAGCAGGACGAGGCTATGGCGGAGATGGTAGACAGCGTAAAGCAGTACGGCGTGCTGGTGCCAGCCCTCGTCCGCCCCAAAGCGGATGGCGGCTATGAGATGGTCGCCGGCCATAGGCGAAAGTGTGCGGCGATGCTGGCGGGGATCACCGAGATGCCCTGCATCATCCGCAACCTCACCGATGACGAAGCGACGATCATCATGGTGGACAGCAATTTGCAGCGAGAAACGATCTTGCCGTCCGAAAAGGCATTTGCTTACAAGATGAAGTTGGAGGCCATGAAACGGCAGGGCCAGAGGTCGGATTTAACTTCGGCCCCACTGGAGCCAAAGTTAAAGGGTAGCCGTTCCAATGAGGAATTGGCTGCAAGCAGCCCGGACAGCCGTTCACAAATTCAGCGGTATATCCGCCTGACCGAGCTGATCCCGCCAGTGCTGGACATGGTGGACAGCAGCAAAATCGCTTTCCGTCCCGCCGTGGAGCTTTCCTATCTCTCCAAAGAACAGCAGCAGAGCCTATATGACACGATGGAGTGCGAAGACTGCACGCCATCATTGGCACAGGCTATCAAAATGAAAGAGTTCAGCCGGGACGGAAAGCTGACGGAGGAGGTCATCCTCTCCATTATGCAGGAGGAAAAGCCGAACCAGCGTGAGCAGTTCAAAATGCCGAAAGAGCGTATCAGCAAGTATTTTGCTCCGGGGACGCCCGCACAGAAAATTGAAGATACCATCGTCAAGGCATTGGAATTGTACCGCAGGCGGGAGCGCCAGCGGGATATGGAACGATAGTCACTACCAAGGGGCAGCCATACCCATTTTTGATGTGTGTACGGCTGTGTCGGCGTGTTCCCCCTCTCCACACCTCACCCCCTCGAAACTACCTGTACTTCCCGAAAAAAGAGATAATACGGCAGCGGTAGTTCTCGCAGCTTTGCAGTTTCCGGCAGTGATCCGTACAATGAAGGAGCAAAGGAGGTTTGCGCATATGAAAAACGCAAGGATCATCGCTGTCTTAGCGCTGCTGGCACTTTCTCTTTCGGGCTGTGCAAATACGGATCGCTTTGTGGTGTCTGCACCACCTTCGCAGGAAACGGTCACGACTGAGCCTGCACAAAACACCGTGCCGCGGGAGCAAGGAACGGTTCCTGTTTCGGAAAGTACAGAGATTCCCGCAGAGAGTACGGAACCGACCGAAATCGTGGAAGCAAAATCGGAGGTTTCAATACCTGCCAAAGAGGAAACGCCGCCGACCGTCAACATTCCCACGGAAACTACCCAGCCGAAAGCATCCGAACCCGAACCATCGGAAGAACCTGCGGAAACACGGCCACAGGAGCCCGAACCGCCCGCCGCAGAAGGACCCGCAGAGCCAGCGTTTGACATTCAAACTTGGATCGACTATGCCAAAGCCTATGCCGAAAGCGTGGGACTGCGGCTGGAAAGTTCGGCGGTGGATTGCTGGGATAATCCTATTGATGCCGCCGCAGACCGCATCTATCTGGAACGGGATATTTGTTCCCGCCTGAACCGCTATGCGGCAGCCGAAACCATTACGGATGTCTGGGTGTGGTACGAAGCGGTCGGAGCAAACAGTTACCTGATCTATATCGGGTACGCATAATTTCACACACTGAATGGAGCATCGCAGAAATGCGGTGCTTTTTTCATGTCAACAAGGAGGTAAACAAATGAAAGCATTCTATCGAAGGAGCATTTCGGGGTTGTTAGCCCTGCTGATCTGCTCCACTACTATTTGGAGCAGCGGCGTAACCGCCTTTGCAGCATCGTCCTCCGGGGAAACCGCTAAGTCCTACTCTGTGGCATTTCCCAGAGATGGAGATGCCAATTTGGACACCAGCGGCACATGGGGGCACGACGAACTCCACTATATGAACGGCTGGACATCCGGTGAAAAGACTTGGATGACGACGCTGCACACCATCGGGGACTTTAACGGCCCGGCCTGTTACTGCATCGAACCGGGGGTACCCCGTCTGCTGGAAAGAACCTACGCTCGCTACGGCGAAGATTACTGGAAGGACTATCCCTCCGAGTGCAACAGCACCATCGACGCTGACACCATCAAGACTCTGCTTGGGCGGATCATGCAGTACGGCTATCAGGGGAATCTATCCCTTGGCTGGCGTTCTCAGAATGATGCGGATGCCGACAAGATGGCCCACATGATGGCAACGCAGGTGCTGGTATGGGAAACGGTCGTCGGGGAACGGGACGCCAATTTTAATCATATTGACCCCGGCAGTGCTGATGCCGTGAAATCCGTCTATCGGACAAGCCACCCGCTGTACAGCCGCTTCTCTGCTTATTATGACAGCATGGAAGCCAGCGTGAAGAAGCACACCATCGTCCCCAGCTTCATGGCCCGAAGCACCGGCAAGGCACAAACGGTCGAACTGAACTGGGATGGAAGCCGTTATGCGGCTACGCTGACCGATACCAACGGTGTGCTGAGTGATTACACCTTTTCCTCCGAGCAGGCAGGGATCACCTTTGCAACCAGCGGCAATACGCTGACCATCACTGCCGAAGCAGCCCCGGCGGAAACGGTGACGATCTCCGCCACCAAAAACAATACCCGTAAGGGTGTCGTGGTATGGAGCGATGGGCATTACGGCCCTGACGGCACAATGCAGGATGTGGTCACTTACAGTGCCACGATCAGCGATCCCGTCAAAGCCTATCTTAACCTGAAAGTGTCTTACGGCGGCGCCAAGATCATCAAGACAAGTGAGGACGGCAAGGTCGAGGGCATTTCTTTTACGATCACCGGCAACGGCGTGAACAAGACCGTCACGACGGGTGCGGGCGGTGTCATTCAGATCGACAACCTTGCTCCCGGCGTTTACACCGTCACCGAGCAGAGCTACGACAAATACGAGCCGCAGGAAGTGCGCCGTGTCACCGTTGTCAGCGGTCAGGTGGCAACGGTCAATTTCAATAACACCTTGAAGCGAGGAACCCTCATCGTGACCAAGACCTCCGAGGACGGCTTGAACGAGGGCGTGAAATTCCACCTCTACGGCACTTCGCTTTCGGGGCTTGCGGTAGATGAATACGCCGTGACCGAAAACACAGGCAAAGCCGTGTTTTCCGATGTGCTGATCGGCACAGGCTACACGCTGGAAGAAGTCGATACGGCGATCCGCTATGTCGTCCCCGAACAGCAGACGGCGGCGGTGGAATGGAACGCCGTCACGAACAAGAGCTTTACGAACATTCTGAAAAAGTGGAATGTCATCGTCACCAAGAGCGATGCCGAAATGGGTCTGCCGCAGGGTGACGCCACTCTTGCCGGTGCCGTCTACGGCATCTATAAGGGCGACCAGCTTGTAGACACCTACACCACCGACGCCAACGGGCAGTTCACTACAAAATACTATGTCTGCGGGGACGACTGGACCATCCGTGAGATCACGCCCTCGGAGGGCTATCTGCTGGACAGCAGCGTTTATCCCATTGGCGCAGAGGCGAAGAACTATGCCGTGGAATACAACACCACGGCAAACGATGTGACCGAGCAGATCATCAAGGGCAGAATCGCCATCATCAAGCACACCGACGACGGCGAAACGCAGCTTGAAACACCGGAGGCCGGAGCGGAGTTTGCGGTTTTCCTGAAAGCCGCAGGCTCTTATGACAGTGCCAAGACATCCGAGCGTGACTACCTGATCTGCGACGAAAACGGCTATGCGGTCACAAAAGACCTGCCCTACGGCATCTACACGGTGCATCAGACCAAGGGCTGGGACGGCCGTGAGCTGCTTTCCGATTTCGATGTGTATATCTCCAAGGACGGGCAGACCTATCGCTACCTTGCCAACAACCGCAACTTTGAGAGTTATATCAAGATCGTCAAGGTGGACGCCGAAACGGGAAAGGTCATTCCGCTGGCAGGTGCAGGCTTCCGACTCTACCGCCCGGACGGGTCGCTCATTACGCAGACTTTCACCTATCCCGAAGTCACCACCATCGACACCTTTTACACGAACAGCGACGGCTATCTCATTACGCCCGAAAAGCTGGAATACGGCACGGGCTATTCGTTGGTGGAGGTTTCCGCTCCCTACGGCTACACGCTGAACAGTGAGCCGGTCTATTTTGATGTGACCGCCGACAACGCCACGGAGGAAAATGCCGTTACGGTGGTCGAGGTCATGAAACCGAACACGGCGCAAAAGGGCGTGATCCGGATCAGCAAGAGCGGCGAGGCCTTTTCTTCCGTCACCGAGGCGGACAGCATCTACCAGCCGGTGTTTGCGGTCAAGGGGCTTGCGGGCGCAGTCTATGAGATCACCGCTGCCGAGGACATCATCACGCCGGACGGCACGCTCCGCTATGCGGCCGGAGAGGTCGTTGATACCGTGACCACCGATGAAACGGGACTTGCCGAAAGCAAGCCGCTGTATCTCGGCAAATACGAGGTCAGGGAGATCACAGCCCCCACCAGCTATGTACTGAATACCGAAGTCCACACGGCAGAGCTTGTCTATGCCGGGCAGGAGGTCGAGATCACCGAAACCGCCGCCGACTTCTGCAACGAGCGGCAGAAAGCCGCCGTTTCTCTGGATAAGGTCTTGGAACAGGACGAGCGTTTCAGTATCGGCAAGAGCGATGAGCTTTCCGCCGTGACCTTTGGACTGTTTGCCGCCGAGAAGCTGACCGCCGCTGACGGCAGCATCATTCCCGCCGACGGTCTGCTGGAGATCGTGTCGGTGGACAAAAACGGTCATGCCGTCTGCAAGACCGATCTGCCGTTTGGCAGCTACTATCTCAAAGAGCTGTCCACAGACGGACACTATATCCTCTCCGACGAAAAATACCCCATCGTATTTGAGTACGCCGGGCAGGACACGGCGCTGGTGGACATCAAGGCAAACAGCGGCGCACCCATCGAAAACAAGCTGCTCTACGGAGAAATTCACGGACTGAAAAAGGACGAGAACGGCATCGGCCTTGCCGGTGCGCTGATCGGGCTGTTCCGTGCCGACTGTACCGAGTTTACGACGGAAAACGCCATCCTGACTGCCACCTCTGCCGAGGACGGCAGTTTTTCTTTTGCCCGTGTGCCTTACGGCAACTGGATCGTGCGGGAGATCGAAGCTCCGACCGGTTTCGTGCTGTCGGAGAAAACCCATCCTGTGACCGTCGATGCGGACGGTGCGGTGATCGAGGTAGAGATCGAAAATACCCGTATCCGTGGCACGGTGCAGCTCACCAAGACCGACCGGGACTATCCCGACAGCAAGCTGACGGGTGCGGAGTTCACTATTTACTGTGACAGCAACAGCAACAAGGAACTGGATGCGGACGATGAACTGGTCGGCACGCTGACCGAAACCGGCATCGGCGTTTATGAAATGTCCGACCTGCTCTACGGCGGCTATTTCGTCAAAGAAACGAAAGCGCCGGCGGGCTTCTATCTGGACGATAACGCCTACTATTTTGAGATCGTCGAGGACGGAAAGACCGTGACGGTGGAGAACGAGGCCGGAAAGGGCTTTGTCAATGCGCCGCAGGTCGGCTCTCTGAAAATCATCAAAACTTCCTCAGACGGCAAAATTGAGGGCTTCTCGTTCCGAGTCACCGGACCGAACGGCTATGTCGGCGTATTCACCACCGACAAAAACGGCGAGATCATCATTGAAAATCTCCGCATCGGTGAATATGTGGTGTCCGAGGTGTCGGACGGCGCATCTTCCGCCTATGTGCTGCCCGCTGACAAGACGGCATCCGTATTTGAAGGTGCGGTGACGCAAGTGGAGATGCACAATGAACTTCGTGACACGCCGAAAACCGGGGATGACAGCAACCCCGCCCTGTGGCTTGCCCTGCTCGGCATTTCCGCTGCGGGCGCTGCTGTGCTGGGCGTAGTCGGATTCAGAAAACGCAGAAAGGAGGGTGCAGAGTAATGGAACTGAAAACCATTCTGGCGATCGGGCTGGTCGTATTCATCGTCGGCGCTTTGATCTTCCTGAAGATCAGAGCCAAGAAGAAGTGAGCCTTGGGGCAGCGGCTTTCGCTGCCCCTTTTACATATCCCGAAAACAAAAAAGGAGGCAAAATTATGGTTCATTTCTTTGATTCGGACATAGCAAAAAAATACGGAGTCAATGCGGCGGTGCTGGCCTGCTTCCTTTGGGATTGTATCGAGCAGAAAAGCACCGAGTCGCCGCAGCTCCACGAGGGTAAGGTCTGGGTGCGCTGTTCGGTGCAGATGATGACCGGCTTATTCCCGTTTCTGTCCTACGACGAGATTCGCTACGCCCTGAAACGGCTGGTCAAGGGGCGGGTGCTCACAAAAGGGCAGTTCAACGAGAGCCGCTTTGACCGCACAAACTGGTACGCCTTTACCGAGTTCGGACAATTTCTGATGATGGAAAGCGAGGGACGGACGCAATGAAGGACGGCAGACACATCATTTGGAGCAATGACATCGACTACGACGACTGGCGGGAGGACTTGGAGGAACAATACCCCGACCTCACCGAAGCCGAGCGCATGGAGCTGATGTATGAGCTGAACGGCGACTATCTGGACGACGAGCGCTCCAATCTGGACATTCAGCTCTCCCGTCCCATTCTCGTTGTCGGTGATCTGGGACTTTGGCACGGCCGCCGCATGGGATATAAGGAAATTCCGAGCGGCAACATCCGGGACTGCCTTTACAGCGAACGGGACATTGATTACAGCACATGGTATGTGGATAAAAACGGTGACTTCCGCTGCGATGCCATCCATCACGATGGCACGAACCATTATCTCTACCGTGCCTATAAGGACGGCGTGAGCGACACACAGATCGAGAACCTGAAAGAAAAACTCTACCGCGGCACCGCCACCCGTGCGGATATTACAAGGATCACCCGCAGACTCGGCGACGAGATCGCCCGTGTTTACGGCTTTCTCATCCCCCGCAGACAGGCACCGGTGCAGGAGAGATAACGGAGGCAGCTATGATGAATGTACCAGATACAAGGGACTGCGCCTTTGAAGCCTTTATTACCAACCTCGGCAAATACAACGAGGGCTTTTTGGTGGGCGAATGGGTGAAGTTCCCCGTGACAAATGAAGAAATGCAGGCGGTTTTCCGGCGCATCGGCATCGGGCGGCGCTATGAGGAATGGTTCATCACCGACTATGACTGCCCGGATGCGTCCATCGGCAAGGTGCTCGGAGAATACGAAAGCCTGAGTGAGCTGAACTACCTCGCCGGGCAGATCATGGAGCTGCGGGAGAGCGACGATTTCTGGCAGGCAGTCTTGGACTTGGGTGAGAACACCGGCAGTGTGCAGGAGCTGATCAACCTGACCGAGAATTTGGACTGCTTTGATTACCTGCCCGGCGTGCAGAATGACTATGACCTCGGCTATTACTGGATCGAGGAAAGCGGCTGCTACGACACGAGCAATCTCGGCGCACTGGCAAACTATATTGATTATGAGGGATTCGGACGGGATATTCGGTATGAAGAAGGCGGCGTGTTCGGAGATAACGGCTATGTGCGGTCAAACGGCGGCCGCTTTGTAGACATCTACGACGGCGACATCGAGAACATCCCCGAAGAATACCGGATCAGTTCGCCCGCCGTCCCCATCCGCTCCGCAGCCCCACGGCAGACGGAACAGCCCGAACGATAAAATTTGCACCTTTGATATCGCCTTGCGGTTTGGGTATAGTATAATAAAAACGATAAGGAAGTGAGCACCGTGAGCGACAACTATTTTGATCTGCCATCCCGCATCGAGGATGCCTTTGCGGAGATCGACAGCGATATTGTGATGGATCTGCTGAATACCGACGAGGACTACGCCGCACTTTCCGACCGTATGGACAAGCTGAAAACGCAGTACCCCGTCATTGACAAAATGAACGAGGGCAGCGGCGAGATCCGCATGACCGCGGAGGAGCATCGGGCGTATGTGGACTATCTGAACCTTGTCCGGCAAATGGAGGACATGGAGCGGCAGCACATCTACTTCCGCGGACATACTGATGCCGTGGCGTATCTAAAGAAAATCAAAGCGATATAAGTACGACGAAAGCGGTGCAGAGAGATCTGTGCCGCTTTTCTGTTGGCCGAAATGCAAAGCGAGTCGAAAAAGATGTTCTGCATAAAAAGTTTTTCTGAAATTTCGGTAAAAACTATTGGCATCAGCGAAGTATTTTGCCATTTATGGCGAGGAGACAGTGCTGCATAACGTTTCACCAAAACCAACTTTCGTGTCATAATGATGTTATTATAAAAGTGGACACGGAAGGGTAGAAAAAAGCCTGTCCATGGAGTATCATAAAGGTGAGTATTCTACCGGAAGGGAGCTCGTCTTTATGTCTAAACACTTGAATCCGTTGGAAAAGGAATTCCTGATCCGGCAGTACAAAAGCAACTACCGTATCAAAATGAGTGACTTCTGCGAAGCAAACCACATTTCAACCGGTGCATTCCAGAAGTGGATTAAGCAGTATGATGAGGGCGGCTTGGAAGGCCTGGCTCGTGCAGATAGCGAGATCAAGGATGTCCTCCCGGAGGGAATTGACCGAACGGAGGAATCCTACAAGCGTGAGATACTCAAGCTGCGAATTGAGAATGAACGGCTTAAAAAAAACTATGTCGTGCAGACGACGGATACTGGGGAACAGGAGTTCATTCGTTTAAGACCGAAGAATTCGAAATCGTAGAACTGCTGTCCAGAGACTATGAGGTTCAGGAACTGTGCTCTCTCATGGGCGTCAGTCGGTCTGGCTATTACAAGTGGAGGAAACGGGACAAGAGTACGCGGGATCTGAGGCGTGAAGAAGTTATCGCGTTAGTCTCCGAAGTCCATAAGGCCCATCCATCCCACGGCTACCGTTGGGTAGCGGCTTTTATACGAGTCAATTATCAGCAGGATATAAGCGATAACTATGTGTACAAGGTCTTTCGTTTTCTGGGAATAAAGGCAAAAACCAAGCATCAAGTACATTATCGCCCCAGGAAAATACGAGATTTGTACCCAAATCTTATCTTCACAACTTGGGATACCGTAGATCGGCCTCGCCAGGTCATTGTGTCAGATATGACGGTATTGAAGCCGTGGATATTTTATCTTGAGCTGACACTCTACTTTGATGTGTTTACGAAACAGATACTCACATGGAAACTATCTGAACGCCGTGGCGGGCGGGAGCAGTATCTGGACGGTCTTGCGGATGTCGTTGAGCTGCTACGTGGAAAGAAAGAACCAACCATTATCCATACCGACCAAGGCTCTGTGTATTCCTCAAAAGCGTACAACGAACTGATTCAGGACAGCAACATTGTCCGCTCCATGTCGCGGGCAGGTAAACCAACGGACAATCCCGTCAATGAGGCTCTAAACGGTTGGATAAAAGAAGAACTATTCATCGATTTTCGATTAGAAGAATGCCGTACGAGAGATGCCGTGAAAGATGTCCTATGCCGCTATGTTGCCTTTTATAACCGGCAGCGTCCCTGCTTTGCAATCGGCTATGACACACCGGATAACTACTGCAAGCGTTTCTATCGAGGTGAGCTTGAAAAGAAGGATACCTTTTCAAAGCGCATCCTGACCGAAGAACCCAAATTCGTGCAAAAGCGGAAAGATACAGAAAAATAACCCTGTGCTGTGTCTACTTTTGATTTTGTCGCTCTACTCTATCCAAAACTACTATCCCTTGCAAACAAGGACATTACAAGGCTTCGAATCATCGTGTCCACTTTTGAAAAAGAATTTCGGCAAAAATTATTGTCCGTGTCCACTTTTGAAAAAACAACTTCCGCAAAAATGTTCCTCATGTCTACTTTTGAAAAAGTAAACTAAAAATAAATATTTTTCGTGTCTACTTTTCTTGACTACTACATAATGATATAGCTCAGTATGAAAAACGTGAGAATTTTTATTGTGAAACGACGGAAAAATGTGAGATAATCACATTGATATTTTCGGAAAAATGTGTTATACTCTTATCATCCCCCCTGAAAGGATGGTGGCCGCCGTGAAACGCAATGCGATTCAAGATTTGATCAACTGGAAAAATGACGAGGAACGAAAACCTCTTGTCCTGAAAGGCGCACGCCAGGTTGGTAAGACATGGCTGATGAAGGAGTTCGGAAAGAACTATTATAAGAGTTTCGTTTATTTCAACTTCGACGAAGAGGACGAACTGAAATCCATCTTCGAGGCGAATAAGAACCCGCAGCGCATCTTGGAACTGCTCTCCCTGATTTGTGGGGAGAAGATTCTGCCGGGAGAGACTCTGATCATCTTTGATGAGATACAGGAATGCCCGGAGGCTCTGAACACACTTAAATATTTTAAAGAAAAGTCAAATGAGTATCATGTCATTGCAGCAGGGAGTTTGCTCGGCACAATTTTGGCGAAACCGAAATCCTACCCGGTTGGCATGGTCAACCTGCTCGACATCTATCCTTTGAACTTTGATGAGTTTCTGGAAGCAACTGACCCGGCACTCTATGCCTACTACGACAGCATTCAGAAGGCGCAGCAGATCGAGGAAATCTTCCATAACCGGCTACTGGAAGCCTACAACAACTACCTCATTATCGGTGGTATGCCGGAATGCGTGGCATCCTGGGTCAATCATAAAGACCCTGCAAGGGTCTCCCAGATCCAGCGTGAACTTATTGAAGTCTATGAAAACGACTTCTCCAAGCATAACGGCAAGGTCAACAGCGGACGCATCCTAATGGTATTCCGCAGCATTGTTGCACAGCTTGCAAAGCCCAACGAAAAATTCATGTACGGTGCTGTCCGGGAAGGCGGCCGGGCACGGGACTTTGAAGAAGCCATCGAATGGCTCGTTTCTGCTGGAATGCTGAACCGAGTTTACAACGTTTCCAAGATGGAGCACCCGCTGTCGGCATTTGATAAGTTGGATCAGTTCAAACTCTTCGTCTTTGACACCGGGTTGCTCAAGCATATGGCGGGCATTGATAACAGCGCAATTCTTCTAAAAGCGGACTATCAGTTCAAAGGTCCGCTGACGGAGAACTATGTTCTGCAACAGCTCCGGGGACAGTTTGAAGTTGCTCCCCGGTATTATTCCGATAAAACCAGTGAGATTGATTTTGTCCTACAACACGGGACGGAAATCATTCCCGTGGAAGCCAAAGGCGGCGAGGATAAGTCTGCCCCTTCGTTCAAACGATATATTGCAGACCATCATCCAAAACACGCACTGCGCTTTTCTAGGCGTGGCTACCGCAAGGATGGGGAGATAACGAATCTTCCGCTCTACCTTGCAGGAAAAACAAAGAATCTGCTGTGAGCGTTGCTATGCAGTGCTACACCAAGGGAGTTAGTAGCTGCACAAGTCAGCATGGTTTTGTGTAAAAACAGTTACCGTATGAATGAAATCATAAATTTTGAGTTGTGCTGCAATTTCACAAAAAGGTTGTGCTTCAACTTTATTTATAGTACGAACGGAAGGAGTTTCCATTATGTCACAAACAACAATCAAAGACATCTATGCAGGAATGCCGGATGCAAAGGATGAAATTAGTACGAATCAAATTGGAGCATTTCTAGGTAGTTTTGTAGTTCCGCCTGAGTTGCCTGTTGACAGCTTACTTGATGGGCGAAAATTTCTTGTTTCTGGTTACAAAGGAGTCGGAAAGACTTCTGTTCTTTACTATTTGCAAAATGAAGTTCAAAATCGTGATGCTTCAGCATGTACATCATTTATTTACTTCAAAAGTGATTTTGAGGAAGTTCGTAAGAGTAACATAGATGCCGTTGCAAAGAAACTAACTGCGCTCATAGATGTAAGTGGCGAAATTCAACCGAACAAAATAGAGTTTTTACATATTTGGAGATGGGTTTTTTTTAAAAGGATCGTGGATGACTCTATTGAAAAAAATCATGGGCTTTTTAAAAAGGACGCTGACTGGGATAAGTTTGAAGAAACAGTTAATAAAATAAGCTTTTCCTCACGGGAAAAACACGTAATTTCGCTATCATCTCTAAGTGTCTCTATGCAGGTTTCTCCTTCCACAGGTGTATCTGCTGGAGTAAAAGCTTCTTTCAATAGAGAAATCGCTAAGAATAATGAAGCGTTCCGGAATCTCGTTGATATCGTCGATAAGTGTGAAGAACTATTCCAAAAACTTACTCCTAGTGGAACTCCTTATTATATTTTCGTAGATGAGATGGAGGCATATTATGGAGATGTGGAGTTGCTAAAGCGTGATCTCACATTGATTCGGGATATGCTTTTTACTATTCACAGGATTAACGGTTATGGAAAGGTTCATATAATTGCTGCTATTAGAAACGAGATTATTTTTGCGATGGATAGGTTTATCCAAACAAATGAACTGAATAAAATCACAGATGGATTTAGCGTCCCCATTAGGTGGACCTATAGCAATACAAACTCTTATAATCACCCTATTATCCAGATTCTGATGAAACGAATCTCTATTGCGAGCCACGATCCATCTCCAAGATTTCAACAATGGTTCCCGGAGAAGGTGAATAATAAGGATACGGTAAACTATATTCTTGACAATGGATGGAACAAGCCTCGTGATATTGTTAGACTATTGCTTGCGGCGCAAAATGATAGTCTTCATTGCAATGATACTGCCTTTACACAAGCCGCATTTGACTCCCTTAGAAAAGAATACTCAAAGAATAGCCTTACTGAGATTCGCCAGGAATTGCAGTCGCTATATTCCAGCGAAGAAATTGAAATGGTAGTTCGGTTGTTGCGCGGTGGTCCACAGGTTACAACTGCTGAAGGAATCCGAAAGCAAGCAGCCAAGGGAAGCCGTGCAAGAGCATTTTGGGATGAACGGCAAGATGATATACTTGAAGATTTCTATCGAGTCGGTTTCTGGGGAAATATCAATCGTAGCAGCGCACGGTGTTTATGGCGATGGAATCATAAAGGGGATACTGGAGTGCTGACTGGAAATGGATGGGAGCTTGCGATACATCCAGCATTATGCAGTGAATTGTCAATCTTTTTGTGAGAGATGATACCTTGAAAATCGGAGCCGTTGTTAGTTATTAGCAGGGAAAAGATTATCCATAATTCTGCAAAGGCAGAGTACATCTCAATCAAGATGCACTCTGCCTTTCGTGCTTTAAAACTATAGATATATCATGCCAAAGCCTTTTCATAATTAAAATTATGTAATAATCCTTGAGAGTCCTTAGAAAATTACCGTGGCAAAGGTATATTTGACTAAAACTCATTACATAGCCGAGAGGTTTTCATTCCGAAAGCCCCTCGGCTATTTTTATGTCAGAACGGAGGTGAAACATATGCCATATATCCCGCCGGAGGTGGTGGCAAGAGCTCGTGAGATGGACTTGCTGACCTATCTGCGGACTTATGAGCCGCAGGAGTTGGTGCATTTCGGGGGCAGCACCTACTGCACCCGTGAGCACGACAGTCTGAAAATCTCCAACGGCAAATGGTGCTGGTTTTCCCGTGGGATCGGCGGCTATTCTGCGCTGGACTATCTCATCAAGGTCAAAGAGATGCCCTTTACGCAGGCAGTTGAAACCATCATGGGAAATCTTGCGGCGGCACCGCCCGCCTTTGCCCCGGCTCCGAAAGCACCGAAAGAAAAGGTGCTCCTTTTGCCGCAGGTCAACCGCAGCGCCACCCATGCCGTCGAATACCTGCACCGCAGAGGAATCGATTATGAGCTGATCGATTTCTGCATCAAGACCGGCCGCCTTTATGAAAGCTACCCCTATCATAATGTGGTGTTCGTCGGGATGGATGCGGACGGCAAGCCCCGCTACGCCAATCAGCGAGGGATCGGCTCGGACTTCATCGGGGATGCCAACGGCAGCGACAAGCATTATTCCTTTGGGATTCCTGCGGTGGCTGCAAGCGACACACTCCACATGTTTGAGTCGGCGGTGGATCTGCTGTCCTACGGGACGCTGCAAAAGCTGGACGGCAAGGACTGGCGCGGCGAAAATCTGCTCTCCCTCGCCGGGGTCTACAAGCCAAGGGCGAAAATCGAGGAAAGCAGTCTGCCCGCTGCGCTGGTGCGGTATCTTGCCGAGCATCCACATATCCGCCGTGTGGTGCTGCGGCTCGACAACGACGCCACGGGACGGATCGCCGCCGAAACCATCAAGACCCTGCTGCCGAGAAAGTATGCGGTCACGGCAGAAATTCGTCCGCCCGCACAGGGCAAGGACTACAATGACTGTCTATGTCTGCGGCTCGGACTGCCCATCACCAAGCGAAAGGAGCGCACAAAGGAGCGATAACCAATGGCAGAACTATTGAACACCGGCATGAGGCTCCGGCATTTTCGGAATCAGTGCGGCATGACGCAAAAGGCACTTGGCGTTGCGGTCGGTTTCCCGGAAAGCAGCGCCGATGTGCGGATCGCACAGTATGAATCCGGCGCAAGGACACCGAAGCGAGAACTGCTGTGCCGACTGGCAGCGGCGCTCGGTGTTTCTCCCTCCCAACTTGCCGTTCCCCGCATCAAAAACAGCGAGGAGCTGTGCAACCTATTGGCCGCATTGGAGGACGAGTGCGGCATCGAATTATCCCCACGATCCGATAATGCCAAAGCAAATTATCAGTCTTACTTGAAAGGAGCAACGGACATTGAAAACCTATAAGGTCACGATCACCGAAACGCTGCAAAAGACGGTCACGGTCGAAGCTGATTCCCGTGAAGAAGCAGAACGGCAGGTCGAGGAAAACTGGAATAACAGCGAATATATCCTTGATGCCGATTCCTTTGTCGGCGTGGATTTCGCCGTAAGGACAAACGAGCGCAGCCGTGAATATGAGCGATGAAGGGAGATTTTTACAATGAATGAGGAAAAGAAAATCAAAGTGGTACTGCTGGAACCGGGCAAGCTCGCCCGTGCCGTCGAGATCGATGCGTCCCTTGCCGGGATGCAGAAAGTGGTGGGCGGTCTGATCGAGCCGTTTTATCCCTTTGAGGAACAGGTCTGCATTGTCTGCAATGAGGAAAGCAAGATCAACGGAATGCGCCCGAACCGCAGCGTGAAGAATGACGACGGCGTGATGGTGGATTTCATCTTCGGCCCCGCTTTCATCTGCGACTGCCGGGGTGAAAATCTGGACAGTCTTTCCGATGAGCAGATCGACCGCTACGGCAAGATGTTCCGCTATCCCGAACACCTTGCGAGGGTAAACGACACACTGCTCGGCATCCCGTACCGCCCGCAGCCGGAGCAGGAGCGGTGATATTTTTCGGTCGGTGGCAAAATGTTCGGCCTATGGGACGAACGCCATGCACTGTACCAGCAAGCATCGCCGTTGTGATACCACAACGGCACTTGTCAGGGGTAGCCCCTGAAACCCTTTCGTCCCCATCTGACTGGCGGACGATATTTTTATACCCGAAAGGAGGTCACAGCCGGTGAACGAACCCATGACCTTTTTGGACTTTTTCAGCGGTGTCGGCGGTTTCCGCAAGGGCTTTGAGCTTTGCGGCATGATCTGCAAAGGTCACTGCGAGATCGACAAATTCGCAGACCGCAGCTACCGCGCGATCCACGATGTAAAGGAGGATGAATGGTATGGCGAGGACATCACCAAAACCGAGTCCGCCGATCTGCCGAGGGTCAACCTCTGGGCAGGCGGATTCCCGTGTCAGGACATTTCTGTATCTGGCCGGCAGCGAGGGCTTGCAGGCAAGCGAAGCTCTCTCTTTTTTGAAATCGTTAGACTCCTCAAAGGCACGCCTGCCGAGGATCGACCCGAATGGCTTGTCCTTGAAAATGTTAATAATTTGCTCTCCGTTAATCGAGGATGGGACTTTGCGACCGTTCTCCATTCGTTGGCCGAAATCGGCTATCATATCGAATACGGACTGCTTAATTCACGCTTCCACGGCGTTCCGCAAAACCGGGAACGCATCTACCTTGTCGCTTATCGACATTTTAGAGCCGAGGGTGGACGAAAAGTATTTCCTGTCACCGCAGGCGACGGCAAGGCTCTTATACAACTGATCGGCGGCACGCAGGGTAAGCGGGTCTATGATCCTGCGGGCGTGAGCTGTACGCTGATGAGCGAGGGCGGCGGCTTTGCTGGACGCACGGGAATGTACTTCATCGACCTGTGCAAGGGCGAACCGAGGCTGACCGAGCACGCCCGCTGTATTAAAGCAAGGTACGACAGCGGTATTACCAACCACAGCGGTGACAAAAGCGGCATTCTCTGCATGAGCGGCGAGTGCCCGGACCGCACCGAAGAAACGGCACTCATTCAGCTAAAGCGGGGTGATCCGAAAATTTTGGAACAAGAGCACACCAAATGCCTGATCGCAGGCTATGACAAGATCGGGGTCAGCAACCGGGGCGAAAGCTCCGGCATTTTTTATGGCTGCCGTGCCGTCCTCACCCCTGACCGGGAAAACAAGCGGCAAAACGGACGGCGCTTCAAGGCGTGCGGCGAACCGGCTTTCTGCCTGAATACGCAGGACAAGCACGGCGTTTATCTCTGCGCCTGCGATTCCTGCGAGTTTGCTCTGCCCGTCAAGCGAGCAAAAGAGGCAAATCAGAGCAAACCTGAAAACGGCTCCGCACTTCCGCTCGGCTGCGGGCGCATCCGCAAGCTGACGCCCCGTGAGTGCTGGCGGCTGCAAGGATTTTCGGACGATATGTTTGACCGGGCCGCCGCCGTCAATTCCGATGCCCAGCTTTACAAGCAGGCTGGCAACGGCGTGACGATCCCCGTCGTGTATGCGGTCGGCAAGCGGATCGCCGAAATACAAAACGAATTAGATAAGGAGAGCCTATGAGAAAACGCAATGTTCACATTCAATTCTGGCTGGATAAAAAGGAAGCTGAGGCGTTTCAGAAGAAAGTGAAGCGCAGCGGCCTTTCCCGTGAGGCGTATTTGCGACACTTGGTCAATGGTCTTGTGCCACAGGATGCCCCACCGCCCGATTACTACGCCATGATGCGGGAGCTTCACGGGATCGGCAACAACCTCAATCAGATCGCTGCAAAAGCCCATACGCTGAATGCGCTGGATGTGCAGCGGTACGACGAGAACTGCCGCAAACTGGATGAGGTCATCAAAACGATCACCGCAGCGGTCATTCTGCCCCGCCCGATGAAGTGATACGCCTATGGCAACAACTTCGATCTGGAGGGTAAAAGGCTGGCCCGGCAAGGTGGTGATCTATGCGGAGAACCCGGAAAAGACGGCGAATCCGAAATTCTACGCTGACCGTGAACTGACCGAACAGGACGGGCAGCAACTTTCCGATGTGATCCGCTACGCCGTCAATTCGGAGAAAACACAGGAAACGGGCAGCGAGGACGGCGCACCGCTCCACCGCTTCGTGTCTGGCATCAACTGTTCTCCCGCCACTGCCCGTGATGAAATGCTGGCGGTAAAAAAGCGGTTCGGCAAGGAGGACGGTACGGTGGCCTATCACGGCTATCAGTCCTTCGCTCCCGGCGAGGCCACGCCGGAACTGGCGCATGAGATCGGCGTAAAGCTGGCGACCCGGCTTTGGGGCGACCGCTATCAGGCGATTGTCGCCACCCACCTTGACAAAGAAAATCATCTGCACAATCACTTTGTCGTCAACACCGTATCCTTTGCGGACGGCATCAAGTACCACCGCACCAAGAAAGACTATCACGAGATGCAGACGGTTTCCGACGAGCTTTGCCGGGAATACGGACTGTCGGTGATCGAGCATCCGCAGCAAGGTCAAGGCAAGCAATACGGCGAATGGCGTGCCGAGCAGGAACAGCGCCCCACTTGGCGTGGGCTGATCCGCACCGACATTGACGAGGCGATACGGCAGGCTATGACCGAACGGCAGTTTTTCGATAACCTGCGGAAGAAAGGTTATGAGGTCAAGATCGGCAAGGATATTTCTGTACGGCCGCCGGGCAAGGAGCGGTTTGTGCGCCTGATGCGCAATTTCGGTGAGGACTACTCTCTCGATAACATCCGTAGGCGCATTTTATCTCAAAGCCGCCCCGTACGGAAAAAGCCCGAACAAAAGCCGGAGATCCTGCGGGTCAGGCTGGTCGGCAGTCTGAAAACCGCCCGAAAACTGACCGGCTTTCGGGCGCTGTATGTTCACTACTGCTATCTGCTGGGCATCTTCCCGAAGAACCGTCCGCAGCAAAGCAGAAAGCGGCTGCACTTTCTCCTGCGGGAGGATCTGCTGAAGCTGGATGCCATCACCGCCGAAACAAGGCTGCTCATCGGGCATCGGATCGATACCGCCGAGCAGCTTTTTTGCTACCGTGACGAGGTAAACGGAAAAATCACCGCTCTGACCGAGAAGCGCAAACAGCTTTATAAAGCACAGCGGACGGCAGCGGTGAAGTCTGACCCTGAAAAGACGGCGGAGGTCAAAGCGCAGATCACCGCACTTTCCAAAGAACTTGCCGCACTGCGGAAGGAGGTGGTTCTATGTAACAGCATTGCTGAGCGTTCCGGCGTAATCCAAGAGAAAATCAAAGCCGTCCGTGAGGACGAGCAACCCGAAAGAAAGGAGAAAACCGACCATGTACAATTCCGGTGACGCAGCGGAGCAAGTCGTGCGGATCAGCTTGGAGGGTACGGAAGTTGCCTTGAAGCTGACCGGCTCGGCGGCAAAGAATATCGCCGCCATGCTCTACGCTGTCTGGAAAAACCGAGATAAGAACAAAACCAAAGGCCACCAGCGGCTCTCTGCCATGCTCAAAAGCGGCAAGGAGCTGAAAGTGTTCACCGTCAGCGAAGAGCATCTGAAGCAGTTTGCGACCGAGGCCAAGCGGTACGGCGTTGTCTACTGTGCCCTGCGGGGCAAAGAGCGCTCTGCTGACGGTATGGTAGACATTATGGTGCGTGCCGAGGATGCGTCCAAGATCAACCGCATCGTAGAGCGGTTCAAGCTGGCGACGGTCGATACCGTTTCCATCAAGCGGGACATTGAACAGTCCAAGGCGGACAAAACCGCCTCGTCTGCCCCTGAGCAGGAGAAGCCCGACAAGGCGGCGGATGACCGCCTGCTGGATGACCTGCTGGGCGCACCCGTTCAAAAGGAGGAACACGCATCCCCAAACCCTGCGGCGGCAAAGACGGAGAAATCCCGTCCGTCCGCGCCTACCTCCGAGAAGCAAAGCAGAACCGCCGAGGGTACTGCTAAATCTCCCGAAGAACGCCCCTCTGTCCGTGAGGAATTACGGGAAATCCGGGAGAGCAGGCAGAAAGAGGCGGCAGAGCCGAGGCTTTCCGAACCCATCCCGGCGAAAGAGCCGAAAAAGCAGCCGACCACCACCCACAAGCAACCCTCCCAAAAGAAACCGAAGAAAGCAAAGGAGCGATAACCGATGAGCAATTTTGACGATATTTTTGAAGCTGCCCCGCAGACCGACGAATTTGACAAGGAGGCGTGGGCGGCAAAGAAAAAGGCGGAGCGTGACGAGGTTTATGCTCTGGCCGACACCACCGCCGAGGCCGTCTGCGCAGACGGCGGCAAGTTCCGTGACTATCTGGATGTGCAGGCAGCTTTCCGCAACTACTCTGCTACCAACGCCCTGCTGATCCTTGCCACGAAACCGGATGCCCGCAGGCTGGGCGACAAAGATTTCTGGCGGGATCAGGGTGTGTATATCAAGCGGCAGGAGTTCGGCCGTCCAATTAAGATCGTCGAGTCCAACGGCGAATATACCCGTGACGACGGCAGTATCGGCGTGTCTTACAACATCAAGCGGGTCTATGACATCTCGCAGACCACTGCCCGAACGAGAGCGCCGCAGGCGGTTTCCCATGACGCAAGGGCGTTGCTGAACGCCTTGATTTACAAGCGCCCTGTGCCGGTGCAGTCCGTGGATGAGCTGCCGAACGGCATAGATGCCGTGTATGACCGTGAACAAAACGCCGTTTTCGTCCGCCGCGGGCTTTCGGCAAACGACCTGTTCTGCGGTCTGTCCAAGGCGCTGGCGCAGGCGGAGCTTGCCCGGACCGGCGAGGAATACACCGAGGAAAACGCCGGGTTCAAGGCGAAGTGCGTTTCCTATATCCTCGGCAAAGAATTCGGTATAGATGTGAGCGGATATGCCTTTGATGCACCTGCCGATTTTCTGCGCACCGATGACCCGCAGACGATCCGTGCTGAGCTGACCGACATCCGTGACACTGCCTATGACATTTCCGCAAGAATGATGCGGTCGCTGGAACAGAGCAAAGCGCCCCGTCAGAGTGAACAGGAGCGATGACCATGGGAAAACAGGAAAAACGGGTATTGACCCTTGACCGCTATGAGCACGGTGTTGTGGTCAACGCCCTCAATGAAATGCGGAACGATCTGCTGGAGGAAGAACGCCCCACCGACATTGTTGACGAGGTTCTTTTGAAGGTGATCGATGCACCCGCAAAGAAGGTAAGGTGCCGAAACGATGAAGAAAGAGAATAACCCTATCATTCTCTGCCTGTTCGGTATTCTCCCTGTGGTGTGGCTGGGGCTGCTGATCGCCCCTGCCGCCCACGGCGGTCTGCCGGAGATCGTCGCCCGGTTTCCCGCGGTGATGAACGACCTGTTTCATATCGAGCTTTGCGGGGACAGTCTGAAAACTGTTCTCATTCTGCTCTGTGCCTACGGGCTTACGGTGAGTGTCATTCTGTCGTCCCGCCGCAATTACCGCCGGGGTGAGGAACACGGTTCGGCCAAGTGGGGTTCGGCCCGAACCGTCAACCGAAAATACCGGGCAGCCGCATCGGAGGACAACAAAATTTTCACGCAGAATGTCCGTATGGGTTTGGACGGGCGGAAACACCGCCGCAACCTCAACACGGTCGTTGTCGGCGGCAGCGGCGCAGGCAAAACGAGGTTTTACGCCAAACCGAATTTGTGTCAAGCCAACACGAGCTTTACCGTGCTGGACCCGAAGAGCGAGCTGCTGCGCAGCACGGGGCATCTGCTGCGGCTAAAGGGCTATGAGGTGCGGGTGCTGGATCTTCTAAACATGGAGAAAAGCCACTGCTACAACCCGTTTGTTTACCTGCGGGACGACAACGATGTGCAGCGGCTTGTGACCAATCTGTTCAAAAGCACCACGCCGAAAGGCAGCCAGTCCAACGATCCCTTTTGGGACACCGCCGCGTCTATGCTCCTGCTGGCGCTGATCTTCTATCTGAAATACGAAGCGCCACCCGACGAGCAGAACTTTCCAATGGTCATGGAGATGCTGCGTGCGGCGGATGTGCGGGAGGACTGCGACGAATGCACCTCGCCGCTGGACGAGCTGTTTGAACGGCTGGAAATGCGGGATCCCGACCATATTGCCGTGAAGTATTACAAGGACTACCACTCCGGCAGCGCCAAAACACTGAAATCCATTCAGATCACTTTGGCGGCAAGGTTAGAGAAATTCAATCTGTCCTCGTTGGCGGCGCTGACCGCTACGGATGAGCTGGATCTGCCGTCCCTCGGCGAAAAGAAAGTGGCGCTCTTTGCCCTGATCCCCGACAATGATACCAGCTTTAACTTTTTGGTCAGCATTTTGTACACGCAGCTTTTTCAGCAGCTATTCTATCTGGCCGACCACAAATACGGCGGCAGTCTGCCCGTTCCCGTTCACTTCCTAATGGACGAGTTCAGCAATGTCAGCCTGCCGGAGGATTTCTCCAAGATCCTTGCGGTCATGCGCTCCCGCAATGTGTATGTGTCCATCATTCTGCAAAATGTGGCGGCGCTCAAAGCGCTGTTTGAAAAGGAATGGGAGTCGATCCTCGGCAACTGCGACGAGTTCCTTTATCTCGGCGGCAACGAAACATCGACCCACAAGCTGATCTCGGAATCCTACCTCGGCAAATCCACCATCGACACCAACACCTACGGCAAATCATCCGGGCGAAACGGCAATTACAGCACGAACTATCAGATCAGCGGCAGAGAGCTTCTGACGCCGGACGAAGTGCGTATGCTGGACAACCGTTACGCCCTTTTGTTTATCCGTGGTGAGCGTCCAGTGATGGACGAGAAATACGACATTCTGAAACACCCGAACATTGCACTGACCGAGGACGGCGGCGCAGCACCTTATGAACACGGCGGGACGGAAAATGCCATTGCGACGCTCTCATTTGCAGGCGCTGCCGCCGAAACCGTACCCGCACCCAATGAACCCATACCCGATTATGAGCTTCTTTCCGACGAGGATATAGAAGCTCTTTTTTAATTCAATTCAAGGAGGATAAACCCATGAAGAACACCCAAAAGACTGCAAACAAGCTGCCCATGCCCGGCAAGGTCAGAAAGGGCTTTCGCTTCTACTGCGTCGCTGTGCTGTCGGTTGCCCTTGTGCTCGGCTGCTCCGTCACGGCCTTTGCCGCCAATGACCCGATTGCCGTCGTGAACAACCTGAGCGATTTCATTTTCGGCCTGATCCGTGCGGTCGGACTGATCCTGCTCGGCTGGGGTATCGTGCAGGTGGGACTTTCGTTCCAGTCCCACGATCCCAGCCAGCGCAGCAACGGCTTTCTCACCCTTGCGGGCGGCATCGTCATCACCTTTGCCAAAGAGATCCTGAACCTGATCACGGGCTGAAAGGAGGCCGCAGATGGAAAAGTGCGAGTGCTATATCCACTCTCTGAAACAGGGAGAAACCCATGTGCTCGGTGAGGCGACGATCCTCAAACGCATCGGGGACAACGACTACCTTGCCGAATACAACGGCGTGAAGTGCCACGCCATATTCAATCCCTTTGCCGGGCGCTACTTTGTGGATGATGTGTACGGCGTGATCCGCAGCTCGCCCGACCGGGACAGCAGATAAATGATACGGCGCACGGGGCAGGTCACTTTGGCCTGCCCCTATTTGCCGGAAAGGAGGAAGCTGTGAAGAAATACAGCATTATTTACGCAGGCCCGCCTTGGCGGTACAAAGTCTATTCTAAAAAGGGGCTTGGGCGCTCCGCCGAATCCCACTACCCGACAATGGAACTGGAAGATATACGGGCGCTGCCGGTCGGCACGCTTGCCGCTGATGACTGCGTATTGTTTCTATGGACAACGATCCCACTGCTGCACGACTGCTTTTCGGTCATGCGTGCATGGGGCTTTTCGTATAAGACGGTGGCTTTCGTATGGATCAAGCAGAACCGCAAGTCCGACAGCCTGTTTTGGGGCATGGGACACTGGACGAGAGCCAATGCAGAGTTCTGTATGCTTGCCACCAAAGGCCGCCCGAAACGCCGCTCGGCCGGGGTGCATCAAGTCATCCTCTCCCACATCGAGGAACACAGCAAAAAGCCGGACGAAGCAAGGCGGCGCATTGTCGAGCTGATGGGTGATCTGCCCCGCATTGAGCTGTTCGCCCGTCAAAAAACGGACGGCTGGGATGTTTGGGGCAACGAGGTCGCCTGCGATATTGCGCTGACGGGAGGTGAGCCGAATGTCGGATAACTGGATCGTACAGAATTTGGAGAATGCGCTGGAAACTTGGAATGAAAAGCTGGCGGAGATCTGGCAGCTCATTACGCAGTCGCCGGAGCAGTTCAAGGGCGGCACGATCTGGAATGTGATCGTCGGCATCCACGGTGCGGTGCAGGCCATCGGGCTTGCGCTGCTCGTTTTGTTCTTTGTGGTGGGCGTGATGAAAACCTGCGGCAGCTTTGCGGAACTGAAACGGCCGGAGCACGCTCTCAAAGTGTTTATCCGTTTCGCCCTTGCCAAGGCCGCCGTCACATACGGCTTGGAGCTGATGATCGCCCTATTCAACATCGTGCAGGGGCTGATCTCTACTATCATGAACGCCGCAGGCTTTGGGGTGGCGCAGGAAACTGTGCTGCCTGCCGAGATCGTGACCGCCGTAGAGGACTGCGGCTTTTTTGAAAGCATCCCATTGTGGGCAGTGACCTTGATCGGCGGGCTGTTTATCACGGTTTTGTCGTTTATCATGATCATGACCGTGTACGGCAGATTTTTCAAACTCTATCTCTACACGGCCATTGCACCGGTCCCGCTCTCGGCCTTTGCAGGCGAGCCGTCACAGAACATCGGCAAGAGCTTCATCAAAAGTTATGCCGCCGTTTGTTTAGAGGGTGCGATCATCGTACTGGCCTGCATCATCTTCTCTCTGTTTGCATCCAGTCCGCCCGTCGTCGATCCCGACGCTGCGGCGGTAACGCAGGTGTGGTCGTATGTGGGCGAGTTAGTTTTCAATATGCTGGTGCTCGTCGGCGCTGTCAAAATGGCCGACCGTGTTGTGCGTGAAATGATGGGACTGTAAAGGAGGACGAGATTTGGAAGTGAAAATCAATCGGGAGATCCGCAACTATACGGAATCCATGTTTTTCGGACTGTCCATGCGGCAGTTCGTTTTTTCTGTCTTGGCGATCCTTGTCGCCGTGGGACTGTACTTTCTGCTGAAGCCCCACTTCGGGACGGAAACCGTCAGTTGGATGTGTATTCTCGGCGCCGCACCCTTTGCGGCGCTGGGCTTTATCACTTACCACGGTATGACCGCTGAACAATTCCTCTGGGCGTGGCTGCGCTCGGAGCTGTTAGAGCCAAAAGAGCTTCGCTTTGAGGCATCGAACCTCTACTATGAAGCACTCAAAGACAAATTGGAGGAAGGAAAATCATGATCAAAACGCTGAAAAACCTGCTGAAACAGGACAAGGAGCGGTACACCGTACCCCGCAAGGTGCAGGATGTGATCCCCGTCCGCCGCATCTGGAAGGACGGTATTTTTCAGGTGGGCGGCCGCTTTTCCAAGACCTATCAGTTCACCGACATCAACTACCTTGTGGCAAGCCGTGAGGACAAGGAGCAGATGTTCCTTGCCTATTCGGAGCTGCTGAACAGTCTGGATTCCGGAGCGACGACGAAAATCACCATCAACAACCGCAGGCTGAACCGGGCGAATTTCGAGCAGTCGATCTTGATGCCCATGCGGGGCGACGCCTGCGATGTGTACCGCCGGGAATACAATCAAATGCTGCTGGACAAGGCCACCGGCGCCAACGGCATCATTCAGGAGAAATATATCACGGTGTCGGTCTGCAAAAAGGACATCGAAGAAGCCCGCACCTACTTTGCCCGGATCGGCGCTGACCTGATCGCCCATTTCGCCGCCCTCGGCTCCAAGTGTACCGAGCTGGACGCCGCCGAAAAGCTGCGGGTGCTCCATGATTTCTACCGTCAGGGCGAAGAAGCGGCGTTTCACTTTGACCCGCAGGATATGATGCGCAAGGGGCACAACTTTAAGGACTATATCTGCCCCGACTCGATGGAGAAAAGCAGCGACTGCCTGAAGCTTGGCGAAAAATACTGCAGGGTCTTGTTTTTGAAGGACTACGCTTCGTATATCAAAGACAGCATGGTCACGGAGCTGACCGATTTCAACCGAAATATGATGCTGTCGATCGATGTTGTGCCGATCCCCACCGACGAGGCCGTGCGGGAGGTGGAAAATCGTCTGCTCGGTATCGAAACCAATATCACCAACTGGCAGCGCAGGCAGAACGCCAACAACAATTTCTCCGCTGTCGTGCCCTATGATATGGAGCTCCAGCGCAAGGAAAGCAAGGAGTTTCTGGACGACCTGACCACGAGAGATCAGCGGATGATGCTTGCCGTTATTACGATGGTCATTACCGCCGACGACAAAAAGCAGCTCGACAGCGATACCGAAACGGTGCTTGCCGTGGCCCGAAAGCATATGTGCCAGCTTGCTGTGCTGAAATTTCAGCAGTTCGACGGGCTGAACACCGTTCTTCCCATCGGCGCACGGAGGATCAATGCGTTCCGCACCCTCACCACCGAGAGCCTTGCGGTATTCATGCCCTTCAAGGTGCAGGACAAGGGCGGCATTTACTTCGGGGAGAACGCCATCTCCCACAACCTCATCATGTGCAACAAAGCAAATCTTCTGAACCAGTCGGCGTTTCTGCTGGGCGTGCCCGGTTCTGGCAAATCGTTCAGCGCTAAGGAGCTGATTGCTTTCCTCATTCTGAACACCGCCGATGATGTGCTGATCTGCGATCCCGAAAACGAATTTGGTGCGCTGGCAGCGGCTCTGGGCAAGGAAACGGCGACCGTCATTCATATGGCGGCAGGCGGCAAAGACCGTTTGAACGCCATGTATATGGTGGACGGCTACGGCGAGAACAACCCCATTGTGGAGAAATCGCAGTTCATCATGTCCCTTGTGGAGCAGATCGACAAGGCCGGTGTCGGCCCGCAGCAGAAATCCATCATCGACCGCTGCACGGCGCTGGTGTATCAGGATGCCGAGCGGACGGGAAAACCCGCTACGCTCTGTGACCTGCGAAACAAACTGCTGGAACAGCCCGAAGAAAAGGCCAAGGAGATCGCCTTGTCGCTGGAGTTGTTCACCACTGGCTCACTGGATATTTTCGGACATGAAAGCACCGTCGATCTCGATAAGCGCATCGTCGTATTCGATATTCACGGCCTTGGTGAACAGCTGAAGCCGACGGGACTGCTGGTGATCACAGACACCATCCTCAACCGTGTTACCCTCAACTGGAAGAAGGGCAAGCGCACCCACATCTTCATCGACGAATTTCATGTCGTTTTTGAAAACGAGCAGAGCGGCATTTTCTTCAATTCCGCTTGGAGGCAGTTCAGAAAGAGAAACGGCTACCCGACCGCCATCACGCAGAATGTGGAATATCTGCTGGACTCCGTGCAGGCAAGCACCATGCTTTCCAACTCCGAGTTTGTGGTCATGCTCAATCAGGCGTTTTCCGACCGTGCCAAGCTCTCGAAGCTCCTGAACATCTCCGATGAGCAGATGAGCTATGTTACCAACGCCGACGCTGGCTGCGGGCTGATCAAGTACGGTTCGGCGCTGGTGCCGTTTATCAACCGTTTCCCCAAAGATACCGAGCTTTACCGCTTGATGACGACACGCCCCGGCGAGGGTGTGTTCGGCAGCGGAAACGCATCTTAAAGGAGGCCATATATGAAAAGCAAATATCTGATGATCGGGGCGGCCGTATGTGCCGCCCTTTTCCTTTTCTCCGGCATCATGCTCTGTCGGCAGTATGCAGACGAAAAACAGAGCACCGAAGCCTTTGAACAGGTCGCCGCACTGGTGGAAACCGAATCGGCACCCGCCGATACACCGCAGGAAACCGAGCCGCTGTCGGAACTGGCGGCATTTGAAAAGTACCGGGCGGTGCAGGAGCAGAACAGCGACTTTGTGGGCTGGCTCTCCATTCCCGGCACGAACATCGACTATCCCGTGATGCAGACCGTGAACGAGCCGAATTTCTATCTGAAACGGGGCTTTGACAAGCAGTACAGCGATTACGGCGTGCCCTATGTGCAGGAAAACTGCGATCTTGCGCTGTCCGACAACTGCGTGATCTACGGCCACCACATGAACAACGGAACGATGTTTGCCGATCTCTGCAAATATGAAAGTGAGGACTTTTATCAGGAGCACAAGACCATTCGCTTCGATACGCTGTCCGGCTTTGGTGAATATGAGATCGTGGCGGTGTTCAAGACCGTTGCCTATTCCGAGCAGGGCTTCAAGTATTACCACTTCACCCGTGCGGAGTCGGCGGAGGACTTTGGAGCCTATATCGCTCAATGCAAGGCGCTTTCCCTCTACGACACCGGCATAATGGCGGAATACGGCGACAAGCTGATCACGCTCTCCACCTGCGAATACAGTCGCAAAAACGGGCGCATGGTCGTTGTCGCCAAGCGGATCGCCGTACCCTCTGCGGAGGTGGGCAGCGATGCCTGACATCAAAACGAGGGATGTGGTCAAGGGAACGATGAAGGTGATCGACAAATCGGCGGTAGCCGCCGAGCGGATAAAGGATGCCTATGTCCGCACTAAGGGCAAGGCGGAGCACAGCGTTTTTGCGGCGGAATCCTCTCCCGAAGAATACGCCGCCGACCGCACTTTGACCGGGACGGAAACGGCAGTTCACGAAGTTGCCCACGGGCTGGATAAGGTCGGCCGCAAGGGTATAAAAACCACCAAAGAGAATATCTCCAAGGCAAAGGACTATTTTCAGCGGAGAAAGGCAGACTTGCCGAAAAAACAGGCACAGGACACCATGCGGCGGGTGCACCGCTCTGCCGATACCACGCAAAAAACGATCAAAACGGTAGACCGCAGCGGCAAGACCATCAAGCAGACGGCAAAATCCACAGGCAAGGCAGCAGCCAAGACCACGCAGAAAACCATCAAGACCGCCGAGCAGACCGCCCGGACGACCATAAAAACGACGCAGGCTGCGGCAAAGACGGCACAGAAAACCGCACGGGCCACGGCAAAAGCCGCTAAAACTGCGGCGCAAACCGCCCGTGCAGCAGCAAAAGCGACTGCGGCAGGCATCAAGGCGGCGGTCAAGGCTACCGCTGCTGCCGTCAAAGCCATCATTGCCGGAACAAAAGCGCTGATTGCCGCCATCGCTGCGGGCGGTTGGATCGCCGTTGTCGTGATTATCGTCATCTGTCTGATCGGGCTAATCATCGGCTCTTGCTTCGGCATCTTTTTCTCCGGCGAGGACAGCGGCACGGGACAGACCATGCGACAGGCCGTGCAGGAGATCAATGCCGACTATCAATCACAGATCGACACCACAAGGGCAACCATCATCTACGATGAGCTGGAAATGTCCGGCTCCCGTGCGGTATGGCCGGAGGTGCTGGCGGTGTATGCGGTAAAAACCACCACCGATCCCGACGATCCGCAGGAGGTTGCCACGGTGGACGATGCCAAGAAAGCCATTCTCAACGATATTTTCTGGCAGATGAACGAAATATCTTCCCGCACCGAGAGCAAGACCGAGAAAGTCATTACTGAAACCGACGACGGTCACGGGAACATCGTGGAAACTGCCACGACGGTCACACGCACCTATCTCTATATCACGGTCAGCCACAAGACCGCCGAGGAAATGGCAGACCTTTTCAATTTCAACGCTGACCAGCGACAGCAGCTTTCTGAACTGCTTGCCGAGGAAAACTGCAGTATGTGGTCTGCTGTCCTCTATGGTATTTATTTCGGGGATGATTCCATCGTCACGGTGGCCTTGTCGCAGATCGGCAATGTGGGCGGTCAGCCCTATTGGTCGTGGTATGGATTTGAAAGCCGTGTAGAATGGTGCGCCTGCTTTGTGTCGTGGTGTGCCAATGAGTGCGGCTATCTCGACAGCGGCGTTATTCCGAAGTTCGCAGGCTGCGTCAATGGAGTGCAATGGTTCAAAGACCGTGGACAGTGGCAGGACGGCAGCTTTGAACCGTCCGCTGGTCAGATCATTTTCTTCGATTGGGACAACAAAGGCAGTTCCGGCCCGCAGGATGGCCAGTCCGATCATGTTGGCATTGTGGAGAAATGCGAAAACGGCATTGTCTACACCATCGAGGGTAATTCCGGCGATAGCTGCCGACAGAACCAATATCCCGTAGGGCATTATGAGATCCTTGGGTATGGAATACCAGCCTTTTAATTAGGCCTATAAAAAGGAGCAGATGGCATAGACCAAAGATGCCATTTGCTCCTTTTGCATGTTACATACCGAATGGGTGGAAAAATCATTAGATATGTTCAGCTGCGATTTTTCCGTTCTTCTTGCATGGGAAATTGAACGATATGATAGAATTTCTTACTTTCGGGGTCAAAACGCATCGTTGCAACGCCGTGATATCGGGCTACTATACGCCCAATGCTCTTCAGACCAACACCATGAATTCCGGGATTGCGCTTTTTCGTTCGAAACAAGCCCTCATGATCCGGCACCGGCGGTGTATCGCAAGAATTGACAACTGAAACGATCACAACCTGTTGATCCTCATTTTTCTTTACGGATAGCTCTATCGTCCGTTCTGTAGAGGAGCTCGCCGCCTCGAACGCATTTGTCAGCAGGTTACCGTAAAAGGTCGTAATACTTGGGGCATCCATAAACGAAAGACAATTATCTCGGATATCACATTGAAAGGTTATTTTTTGGCTTTTACATTTATCCCGAAATTGCTGCAGCATGAAATTAAGTATGGGGTCAGAACATAGTTTTACCTGCTGATCAGGCAGTACATCATCCACAAGTTTCGTAATATACTCGGATATCCCCGGAGCGTTGAAGTCGTTTGCCAAGCCATGAATAGTATTTAAATGCCTTTTGATATCGTGTATGAGAATGCGCTGGTTTTCGGACTGCTTTTGCAGATCCTGATAATATGCAGCATCTGCTTCTTCTTTTTGAATACTCAAATTCATAGCCAGCTGCTCAGCGTGCATTCGCTGCAAATGGTTGTATATGACCATAAAAATCAGATTGACGATCAGTAAGGTCAACACAATAATTATCATGAGAAGTTCTACCGGTTTTGTCATCTCTGCGCGTACCCCGATATATACCACTACTGCTGAGACAATGACAGAAAAGATCGGTAATATGCAAAGCAATCCCATAAACGCAGGCTCTTCCTGAGCCTGTCGGTTCGGAGCCCAGAGTTTTGCAGCAATGACCGTTATCGAAAAATAAAGCATTTTGCTGATCACAGCCATGACGATCATGATGGCCAAACTATCTGCATAGGCACCAAAACGGAAACCAAACAAGCTGATGATCCATGCTGCGATAATTTCTGTAATAGCCATGATCGAGGTCAGAAAAGCAGAGTGCAATATGGCAGATCTCAGTTTGCATTCGTAATTCATCCATAGCAGCAGTAAATTAGCGAGGAAAAATGCTGCGCCATTCAAAACAACGCTGTTAAACCATGTAATACCAAACAAAAGAAGATAGGCAACCGCACATGTGATGCCAATTCTAAGACCGGATGATTTTCTACAAAACAGAGCATCAAAATACAGCCACGCAATGGTCGCTTCTGCAATATATAACACGCCGTAGCAAATATATTCCGCCATCATTTCACGCTTTCCATATACCACAAATAGGTGTCCTTGAATGCAGTATACCTTCTCCTTGTTAAGTAAGCGGTCATCTCCCTGCCCCGATATTTCAGCAGGATCGTATCTTTGTGAATAGAATTGACAAAGTGCAGATTGACGATATAGCTCCGGTGCGTCATATAAAAGCATGGCAAGGTCAAAGTTTGCCGCCAATACTCCATATTCTGTGTGCTTTGCAGAACTCCATCTATCGTATGAACTAAAACTTTTCTCTGTGTCGCTTCAACGCAAATGATCTCTTCCGCACGACGAACGAATACTCCTTCATTCGTTACAATGGGGAACTCGCGGCTTTCCATATTGTACTGGTAAACTGCATCTTTCAGATTGCGAAACAGCCGATTTTTATCAATCGGTTTTGACAAATACCGAAACACCTGAAATCTCATGGCTTCGTCCAAATAATCCGGATAAGAGGTCACGATGAATATCTTTATATTTGGATTCAATTCTTTCAGCTTTGCACCAACATGGATCCCGCTAACGCCGGGCATTTCAACATCTAAAAATGCGATATCCGCGCGAACTTTGGCATTTAACAGAGCATCTCCGCTGGAATAGCAGGCAAATTCCGGTATCATTCCGCCCAGCTGCTCAAAATACTCCGATACATATAAATGCAGTTGCTCAAGAATAATCGAATCATCATCGCAAAAAATCACACGCATAATAGCACCCTTACACTTTATATAAGTAGAATCATTATAGCATATTTTGTGTTTTTTTGCAAGCACCACCCCCGAATGTGCCATAGGAAGCACGACCAAAACTGCATCAAAACTGTCGTTTCGTGCGTGACCGATTGAATCGTCATACATTCAAGAGTAAAATGTACGAAACGGACGATCATACGATATGTGCCGAACGACTATATCCCAAGGAGGCAAAACGAATTATGAACATTTTCCTCAAGCAGGCAACAAGGAGGCCGCTCTTTACCACATTGCTGGTATTGCTGCTCAGTTTCTCTGTTCTGCTCTCCTGCACCGGTTATTCCGCATGGGAAAGCGCCAAGACACAGAAAAATGAGATATCAAATGGTTACACAACGATTGCAATCCCGATAGAGCCTGATCTAAGCAACCTGTCACCAGAGGAGCTTGCCACCGCATTGCAGAATCGTGTATTTGCAGACAAAGCAGCGCAGGAAGCTCCCCAAATCACCACGGTTGACCGCCGCTGCCTGCTTTCTGCTCATATAGCGGGCAGTAGATCCCTCTCTTCCAGCAGCATCGACCCATCTGAATATAATACGGCATTCGATGGAGAATGCTATTCTCTCGCCGTATTTGCACTGCGCTGCAGCGGCATCCGGGAGCAGCCAACGGAAGGTATGTTTCTGTATGATGCAACATTCAGCGTTGAGGAAATCATCTGCCTGTCAGACGCATATAATACTTTCCCCAAACCTGATTCGGTACATATCTACAGCGATGTACGCGAATCAAATGGGGTAGTACCATTTGAAAAAGGTAAAACCTATCTTGTGTTCGGCCAATACCAAGATCATCGTGTCGTTCGGTCTGCCGATGGGTATGATCAGGTAAAAAATGAGAATCGCTACATTGTTCCGTTCCCTGAGATCAACAGCAATTTCTATGGTGAGCCCAGCAGTCTTGAACTTGGTAGTTATAATGGGCTGGACTACCATTTCCCTGCGGCAGGACAACTTCCTTGGGTCTGTGAATATACAGGGTCGGTGACAGATTATCTAAACAGCGATGCAGCTTCGACTTGGCGGGAAGATATTGTACCGCTTTGTCAGCTTAACTATGAGTCTGCGGCCGTGATACTGACCGATCGAGCAGAGAGTATGTATTCTTTTAATACCGGTGATGAGGCTTTGTTATCCGGGCGCTTTTTTACAGGCGAAGAGTACACAAACGGTGATGATGTGTGTGTCATCAGTGCAGCCTATGCTGAACAAAACGGCCTCCGGCTGGGAGATATGATTCAGCTTGACTACTATGATTCTGGATTTGGGGAATACAACAACGGTGCGACGGCGAATTCTATGCTTGCGGCGGAAGATCCGGGCCCTTATCGTCAACGATACTATATGTCTCTCGATGATGCGATCGGTGTATGCAAAAATTATACCGTTATTGGCATTTATACTGGCGCTCGATTCGCATTTGGCGCATATCAGCTTAATGCGGACACGATTTTGGTTCCCAAAGCATCTGTTCCTAATGCGCAGAATTATGAAACACGGGCAAATTCCTTACTGAACACTTTTGTCCTGAAAAATGGCTCTGCAAAAGAATTTGAAAAGTACATGGAGCAGCAGAACCTCGCTGGACAATTTCTCTATTTCGATCAGGACTTTTCTTCTATGCAGGAATCACTGGATGCACTTGAAACCAATGCCATGCGCCTGATGATGGTCGGCATCGGAGTATTCCTGCTTACTTCCGCACTGTTTTTGTTTCTGAATTTCCGCAGAATGAACTTGACGATCCGTGGTGTTCGCCTCTTGGGCAGGTCATCCAAGGCAGTATTCCGGGAAATCATCATGGCACTTATTCCTTTGGAAACCCTTGCAGTCTTGTTTGGCACATGTGCTGCAATTGCGCTATTTGATGTTGTTACACGGAATCTGCTTTCGAGCGCTCTTACGCTCCGACCGGAGGCAATGGCGGTTTCTGCTGTTACTGCATTTGTATTTCTCATGGTTTCTACTATGATCAGCACGGCGATCTTTGCGAACCGCAAGCTGATGAAAGCAAAATAAGGTTTGCCTTGAAAGGAGCATAATTGTCTATGTCTCAAAAAAACGGTCACGCTCTTGAAAGTGTAACACTGACTGCCATGCTCCGCCGATGGACATCAAGTCTGCTCCTTATTGCGGTTGCCGCCGCAGGGGCTCTTTCTGCAATGATCTTACAGAATTTAACTATCCGTCAGGAGAACGCTTTAAGCAGCACAATTGAGAACACCACGATTTCCTGCACCGTAACAAATGCAAAAGGTACTGATTCCGGCAACCTGCAAATGCTTTCGGCTTTTGTAGAGATGTTGGAGGGGAAACGACGGTTGCGGGAATGCTATTTGGACGATTATGTAAAAAACGTGCGGGCAAAAGCGAAAATGTCATTGGAGAAACCGGAAGGCGCAACACTCAGCAGGATTCTCTCGATCGATTCCGATCCCGCTCTTTCTCAGGCAGAAGGGGTCTATGTCCAATTTTTTGAAGACTGGGAGGAAGGAGTTCTGCGCGGGCAAGAACAAGTATGCCTGATTTCATCTGACTTGGTCACCGATGGCGAATACATTACCGTTGCCGCCGATATGGGCGAATCTGCACGATTGCGAATCATAGGGACTGTTACAAACGGCCCGAGCAATGAAATATATTGTCCCTATTTCATGTCATGGAGTGAAGGCGTTTCCGTTGCTTTTCTGACGGACAGCTGTTCTTTCGATATCCGAAACAATCAAAAGCTGGAAGAAAGCAAATCGTATATTTACGAGTGGTTTGTTCGCCCGGATCTCAGCAATCAAATGGATGGCCTTACTTTTGGTGTTTTAATCCACGATGAGACCTATCAGAAAAATATAGAGGAGATTCAGGCGAACCTTTCCATGCTGCATCTGTTGCTGCCGGTTTTGATCATTGTATGCGGCGGCATCGGCTTTTTCGCAAGTTTTCTGGCAACTCGCGGCAGGACAAAAGAGTTTGCTGTCATGCGCTGCCTCGGCATGAAACAATGTAAAATTTTTGGATTGGTCATGGGAGAACTTTCTATTCTCGCTTTTACAGGTGCATTCTTCGGTATAGCTGGTGGCATTCTTCTGGAAGGCGAAATACAGACAAGTGCATTGCTTCATGCTGCGCTGATGACAGGTATATTTTTACTCGGTTCCGCGGTTGCAGCACTTCGGATCACAAGCATAAATGTTATGAATCTCATGAAGGTGGAGGATTGAATATGAATATCCTGACTTCCAAACAAGTTACATACGAATATAGAAATGCAGTCCAGACAGTAAGGGCTGTGAATGGTGTCAGTTGCACTTTTCAACAGGGGCATGTTTATGCCATTGTAGGGCCTTCCGGCAGCGGGAAGACTACATTTCTATCGTTGCTTGCAGGACTGGATGTGCCGACCTCCGGCACGATCGAATTAGACGGAGAATCCACGGCGAAAATGAACCGTGATTCTTACCGGCTGAACCATGTGTCCGTGATTTACCAGAATTTCAACTTGTTTCAACACCTGACCGTGTTGGAGAACGCCGCCTATCCCCTGTATGTCCGCAAAATGCCAAAGAAAAAAGCGGATGAGCTCGCAGCAGAAAAACTTCTGCAAGTTGGGTTGAAGGAGGATCAGTTCAAGCGGTTTCCCAATATGCTCTCCGGAGGAGAGCAGCAGCGAGTGGCTATCGCCCGCGCGCTAACCTCAGGCAGTGAGCTTATTCTGGCAGACGAACCTACCGGCAATTTGGACAGTGAAAACAGCCGAAACATTGTTGGTATTCTGCAAGGGCTGGCCCATGAGGGAAATCGCTGTGTTATCATTGTCACCCACGATCCCGCAGTAGCAGAGGTAGCCGATGTGCTACTAAAGATGAAAGACGGTAAGTTGATTCACTGATCCGTTGCATCACCTATTTGCACAAGGAAAATGACCGACAGTGCCATATACCAAAAGATTCGCTTGCAGTTTAGAGCCCATTTTGGTGACTTGAAGTCTTATGTCTTCAAGGATATGGCTACGGAAATCCGTAAAATGGTTGTCACCTTGCGGTGTATAGCAAAAACATGATGCCGATTTGATAGATGCTTTCGCTGCTGTGACCGGACAATGAGGATTATCCTGAAAGCATGGCAAAAGCATCGGGCGCTTGATCCATCGCTTGCATCAATTATTCAACTTGATTTCTACTCATTCCTTGATGCTGAACTGCACGGCCATTATAATAATGAATTAAACGCACTTGCTTTGCGGCTTCTGCCGCTTTGCAGGTGCGTTTTGCTATATCTGTGCCTTTTGCGTGGCAGCGTAGGCTGCCGCAGCCCTCCGTCCGATTTGGATCATTCAAAAATTCAAATCGAAACGGAGGATAACGCTATGGATGGAAACCATCCGAAACGAAGAAAGGACAAATATGATCCCTATACCATCAGCACGACCGAGGACGGCCGCCACTGGCTGACCTTTTCAGACGGGCAAGGCAATCGACATCATTTTGAGATCAGTGCTGCCGTATTTACACTGTTCGATTCCTTTGAGTTGGACGATCTCTCCTATCTGAACGAGGTGGATCGCCACTATGAGCAGTCGGAGCTCACGGAGGCATCGTTGTATGACCGAGCCGTGCATCGCCCGGCGACGGTCGAAGAAAGCGCTTTGCAGAGCATGGAATATGCGCAGTTACATAGGGCGATCTCTGAACTGCCCGAAATACAAAAGCGGAGGTTGATCCTCTACTATTTTCAAGGCTTGACCTATGAGCAGATTGCAGAAATGGAGGGATGCACCAAACGGGCAGTGAAATTCAGTGTAGACATCGCCGTGGAAAAGCTCAAAAAGTTTTTCAAAAATTTTTGAGTTCAGACTACACAAATAGCCTTTAAGTGAGGAAACAGGTGGAGAGGTACGAAAACTCTCTGCCTGTTTTCCTTTTCGGCAAGCAGGGATGATCTTTGACAACCGAATAACCATTCATCAAGCACATTCCTATTGCCATTGCGAAAGCATGAGCCACATTAGCGGCTGCGCCATAATCCGCATTGCGGGGAGCGAGAAACAGTCGGCTATCACGGGCGGGTGGCTCCCGCCCCGGCGACGACCGGCAATAGGGCTAACGATACTCCCGTCCAGCCACAGTCCGAGCGTGATAAGCGGCATTTCGACCGTGAAGCCGTCGCAGGCAATGGGGGCGGTTGCGAGAGAACCTCGTGAGGGTGAAATTCCCGTGGAGCCGACAGCCATCGGCCGCTTGATGACTTCCCAATAGAAAATCGGGGTGTCGAGGACAAATAGATTTTCTTCAAAATACTACGGTCAAGCGGCGGGACGGGTCAGACGAAACGGAGAATGTTTTATCTCTCACCGACCTCAATTCTGTTCTGCCGCTTGACCTCTACATAGGCGGAAACGCCTAAATACACAAAGGAGGTCATCACAGAATGAACCACACATATTTGCGCGGCGATATGTATTACGCCGATCTAGGCCGGGGTATCGGCTCCGAGCAGGAGGGCTATCGCCCCGTCGTGATCATTCAGAACAATGTCGGGAACAAACACAGCCCCACGGTCATTATCGCTTCCATTACGAGCAAAACCGGCGTGAAAGCCAAACTTCCCACCCACTACTACATCGACGCCGAGGACGGCTTGGAACTGCCCTCTATCGTCCTGCTGGAACAACTGCGCACCGTCGATAAGCGTCGCTTGGGCAACTTCATTGGGCATCTGTCCGAAAAGCACATTTGCGGCATCAATCATGCGCTGGCGGTCAGCATCGGTCTGATCGAAAGCGTCCCGAAAAAACTGATCCTCTGCCTTTGCAGCACCTGCGCCGATAATTTCTACGGCACGGGTGCTTATTCTTTGCGCAGGATCGACCCACAGCAGATCGAAAAGGATACCTGCACCTACTGCAATCAGCGGAAGGGATACGACTATGAGCTGATTCCGAAGAAACGGTAAGGAGGACTACCTATGGAATCTCAGGTAGCCTATAAATTGTTGTTCACCGAATATCCCGATGTAGTCAATGTCGAGCAGATGTGTGAAATGCTCGGTGGCATCTGCGATAAAACGGCATATCGGCTTTTGAAATCCGGCGAAATCAAGAGCTTTATCGTCGGCCGTCATTATCGAATCCCGAAGCTCAACATTCTGGAATACTTGGAATTGATAGATAAATCTAATGCGTAAAACCTCGTTTGCACATTTGGCCTACGAGGTTCTTTCTGCTACAATATGAATGTCAATGGCAGATGAATCTACGCTGTACCACTCAAAGGAGGTTTTATTATGGTAGCAGGACATCTGCGAGAAAAAAACGGGTACTATCATATGGTACTGAATTATGTGGACGAATACGGCAAACGGCACACGCCGTCGAAATCCACGGGTCTAACCGTAAAGGGAAACAAAAAGCGTGCCGAAAAAATGCTTTCCGAAGCTCGTGCCGCAAAAGAAGCCGAATTAGAGGCAAGAGCGATCGAACGAAGCACAGGCAAAGCCCCTGCGGGCACGATCCTTTTCACTGCATTTCTGCTTGACTGGCTGGAAATGACGAAAAAGAATGTGGAGGAAACCACTTACGGGGCGTATGCAATGGGGATCAAAAACAAGATCATTCCGTACTTTGAAGAACACCATCCCGGACTGGCGCTGTGCGAGGTGACACCAAAACACATACAGGATTATTACACCTACGAATTGACGGTGCGAGGTGTTTCCGCAAACACGGTCATACATCGTCATGCCAATATCCGTAAAGCCTTACAGCACGCTTTCAAGCTCGGTTTGATTGATACGAACCCTGCGGATCGCATTGAGCGACCGAAAAAAGAAAAGTTTGTCGGCAGCGTTTACGAAGAAGATGAACTAAACCGCCTTTTTGAGATCGTCAAAGGCGACCCCATAGAGCTTGGCGTTATCCTCGGCGCATTTTACGGACTGCGCCGAAGTGAAGCGGTTGGCTTGAAGTGGGACGCGATCGACTTCAAAAAGAAAACCATTACTATCCGGCATACCGTCACGCAGGCGACCATAGATGGCAAAAGCAAAATCATCCAAAAGGATCGGACAAAGACGAAATCCAGCTACCGCAGTCTGCCGCTTGTCCCGCCGTTTGAAGAATTGCTGCACCGTCTGAAAGCACAGCAGGAGTTGAATCAAAAACTATGCGGGCGTTCCTATTGCAAAAAATACACCGGTTATATCTATGTCAACGAGATCGGTGAACTTGTGAAGCCCGGATATCTCACACAGCATTTTCCGCTGATTCTGCAAAAGAACGGTATGCGGAAGATTCGCTTTCATGATCTGCGGCATAGCTGTGCAAGCCTGTTGTACGCAAACGGTGTAAGCCTGAAAGAAATTCAGGAGTGGTTGGGTCACAGCGACATTTCGACCACCTCAAACATTTACACTCACTTGAATTTCACTTCAAAGGTTGCGTCAGCCAATGCGATTTTGGGCGTATATCCCTCCGCATGATGCCTTATGTCCCTCCAATGTCCCTCCTGAAATCAGCCTGCAAACGGCAAATCTGATGATATGGAAGGGACAGTACATAAGAGCTCAAAGCATAAAGAAAAGCCCGCAAACCCAGTCATATCAAGGGTTTGCGAGCCTTTAAAGGGTGGTGCCGGTGGCGGGGGTCGAACCCGCACGGGTTATTAGCCCAACGGATTTTGAGTCCGCCTCGTCTGCCAATTCCAACACACCGGCCGATATAGTCTGACCGCGCAGGGATCAGTATCCCTTCATCTGCGCGGAAAGATGCTTGGAGAGAACGGCGAGCGAGGTCGCCATGTTTTCGTTCTGGACGAGGATCTGCGGCGGGACATCGAGGTGCGTCGGCGCGAAGTTCCAGATGGCCTTGATGCCGTTGCGGATCAGCAGGTCGCACACGCCCTGCGCGGCGGCGGCCGGGACTGTCAGGATGCCAATGAGGATCTTCCGGCGGCTGCACAGATCCTCCAGCGCGGAGAGGGGGAGGACGGGCTTGCCGCTGGCGTCCGTCCCGGCGACGGAGGCGTCGGAGTCAAAGGCTGCGACGATATTCAGGCCGTATTCCGAAAAGCCGCTGTAGCCCAGAAGCGCGCGGCCGAGCTTACCCGCGCCAATGAGCACGGCGTCGTTCGTATTATCATACCCGAGGAACTGCTCGATATCCTCGACCAGACCAAGGCGCTGATAGCCGATCTTGGGGCGGCCGCCGTCCGAGACCAGCGCGAGGTCCTTGCGGACCTGCACCTCGCCCATGTTCAGTGCGGCTGCCAGCGTTGTGGCGGAGATGTTTTCCGGCGCGTCTTCCGGCAGCGATTTCAGGTAGGACAGATAGACCGGCAGACGTTTTAACACGGAATTGGAAATTTTCTGCGCCACATTCTCAACCTCGTTTCTCTCACGTTCCGGAATATTATAACAGATTTTGCCCGGTATTGCAAATCCTTTTTCATCCTCCCGGGAAAACATTTCAAAATGAGGATTGCAATTCCGGGCTGCATCTGCTATAATATCTATTACCATGCAGGGTTCGTACATCGGTAGTACAGCGGCTTCCCAAGCCGCTGAGGCGGGTTCGACTCCCGTACCCTGCTCCAGTTCGGAGCAAGCCAGTCGGCTTGCTCCTTTTTGCTTTTAGGGCTTGCACAAGCGCCTGAATTCTGGTATGCTGGGGGCAGGAGGTGGGAACATGAGACTGGCGCTGGCCTCGCAGCCGGTAAGAAACGGCGACGTGGCATGGAACGTGCGGTGCATGGAGGATGTGCTCCGCGCCTGCAGCGGGAGAGCAGATACGGTCGTATTCGGCGAATCGGTCCTGCAGGGCTTTGACTGCCTGCGCTGGGACTATGCGCGCGACTGCACCGTGGCGGCCGCATGGACGGACGAGCCGGTGCGGCATCTGCAGGCCGCGGCGCGGGAAAACGGCGCGGCGGTGTCGTTCGGCATGATCGAGCGCGCGGCAGATGGGCTTTACAGCAGTCAGGTCTTCCTCGGCGCGGACGGGCGGCTCATCGACGTGTTCCGCCGCGTGAGCGTCGGCTGGAAGGACGTGCGCCGTACGGACGGGCATTACCGCGAGGGCGATGGCTTCCACCTGTTTTCCTACGGCGGCATACGCTTCGCCACGGCGCTGTGCGGCGACCTCTGGACGCCTGGCAGGCCGGAGGAGTTGGCAGCGCTTGGCGCGGATGCCGTGCTCTGGCCGGTCTGGTGCGATTACCCGGCGGCGGAGTGGAACGAACAGGTCAAGCTCGAATATGCCGCGCAGGCCTCGCGCTGCGGCTGCCCGGTGCTGTATGTGAATCCGTTCTGCGTCGATCCGGCTGCACCGGACGCGGCAACGGGCGGCGCGGCCTGTTTCTCAGGCGGCAGGATCGTCTGCGAGGTCCCGGCTGGGGAGAGCGGCATTTTGTTTGTGGAACTTTAAAACGGGAGGGAAGACCATGCAGGACATTCAGATCGGGCGGGTATACCGCCATTTTAAGGGAGACTACTACCTTGTGGAGGGCGTCGCGCAGCATTCGGAGACCGGCGAGCCCTATGTCATCTATCGCAAGCTCTACGGCGACGGCGGCCTGTGGATCCGGCCGCTTGCCATGTTTCTCAGCCCGGTAGACCGGGAAAAGTACCCCGACGCGCAGCAGAACGAGCGCTTTGCGCTGCAGGAGATCCAAAGCGTAAACCACAAATAATAAAGATTGGGGGGTGTGTCATGGACAAGACGGAACGGACGATCGCAAAAGTGACAAATGCCGGACGAATTCTCAGCAGGATCGCATGGATTTTTGACCTCATCGCCTGCGGATGCAGTGCCTTCCTCATTCTGGCGGCGCTGCTCTGGTGGAATACCCGCCCGGACCTGTTTACCGGGTATGCCAGCCAGACAGGTGCGCTGTTGATATGCGCCGGTGATCTGATCGGCTGCGCTGGCTCTGCGGTGCTGGCGTACTTCGCCCGGCAGCATTTTGCGCATGCGCTGGAGGCGCAGACGCCGTTTACCCTGCGCGGGGCGGCGGAGCAGAAACGGCTCGGCATCCTGATCCTGTGCATTTCGCCTGCCACGATGGTGCTGCGGGTCGCGTTGTCCGCGGCGTTCTCTGCGGAGTTTATGCCGGAGCGGCTGGCCGGGATGATCGTAGCGGACGGGGGCATGCTTGCGTTGGGCGTGATGTTTCTCGTGCTGTCGCTCGTGTGCCGCTACGGTGCAGAGCGGGAGGCAATGAAGCAGGAATAAGACAGTCAAAACCTCCGGCTTGGCCGGAGGTTTTGACTTGGGCAACCAATGCAGCGCCGCGGAGCGAAAGCCCCGCGGCGCGTATTTTTGGGTTCATTCCTGCGCCGGTTCAAACCGGAGCACATCCGCACCGATCTCCAGCACATCCTCGCCGGAGAAGGCACAGAGCTGTAAAGAGCCGAAGGATGGCTCGATCGACCAGATGGCCGTGAGCTCATTGCCATCCGGCTGCGTCAGAGAGCAGGCGCAGAGGAGGCCGCCGTCTCCCATGCCGAGCACGGTAAGCGCGCCGGTCGAGGTAACGCGGCTGCCCTGCCGCGCTTCCTCCAGCGTGCAGGCCCCGTCCTCGCTGAAGCGGAGGCGAAATGCGTCACCCTCCCGGTTCGCCTCCCAAGCGCCGGAGAGGATGGCGGGAAAACCGCTCTCCACGCTCTGCACCAGCGGCAGGAGGTCATGTTTTGCGCCGCCTGCGTCCACGGCATAGGCTGTGCCGTTTCCCGCCTCCAGCGATGTGATGCCGGAAAGACCGTAGAGCGGACCCATACTGCAGAATGTCTCAAAGCGGGAACAGGCCGTCATATTCACGGCCTCGACGAAGCCGCCTGCCGTGAGGGCAAACACATAGGCGTCCGGCCCGATGTTGGCAGCCAGCAGGGCGGTGTAGTCGGCATAGCAGCCGGAAACAGGATAGTTTTTCCCGGAGCTTTCGAAGGAGACCTGCAGTCCGGTCCCGTCGAGCGTAATGGCAGCCCAGACATCACTGGAATTGGACTGGATGGGCGCTCCGGTCCCGGTCTCTGCGGAGCCGAACGAGACTGTCAGGGGCGTCATATACCATCCTGCCCCGGCGATGGAACCGATGGAAGGGAAGATACGCAGCGAGCCGTCCTCATTCGGCAGAAAGGGTACGGGATCACTGTTCCCGGCGGCCGCGACTGTCATGGCGCGCAGCTGCAGCAGATAGGCTGCCCCGCCGCCGATCGCGGGATCGGCCCCGGCATACTGGCGGTCGAATGCCTGCGCGGCCGCGCGGCGGACGGCTGTGGTATAGTCGTCCATGGAGATGCCGAGGCGCCGCAGCATATGCGCGGAATCAAGCTCGATGCTGTTGGCACAGTCGAAGTGGTAGATGTAGTAGTGCGAGGTCCCCTCGGCGTATTCGACGATGACGGCCAGCGAAACGATGCTGTCCGTCCAGACCCGCTCCCAGCGGACGGCGCACAGCTCGGCGGGTGTGCTCTGCTCGATAGCCGTCTCCATGCTGCTGATGATGCCGGACAGGTCCCGATGGATCTTCGAATTCAGCTCCTCTGCCGCGGGCGAGTCCAGCAGCAGGCGGGGCACATGCAGAGAATAGCTCCAGTCGGAGCCCCAGGCGTCGGTGAACGTGCCTTCGTTCGTGTAAGCCTCGCCGAGCACGCTGTCGTCGAACGTCGGCGCGGGCTCCTCCGTCGGCGCGGTCGTTGCAGGCGGGACGGAAGGCTCGGAGGGAACGGCCGTCTCACCGCTCGGGGAGACCGGCAGTAGGGGCGAACAGCCCATCAGAAATGCCGCAAGGATGGCGGCAAACAGAAAAATGCGGAGCGTGCGTTTCATGTTGGGACCTCCTTGTCGTTATATGGGGATATCTCTGCACCCAGTATATCAGTGAAAAGAACGGAAATCAAGCGTTATGCAGAAATTCAGAAAAACCATATCATTGTCATACTTTATGACGGAAGTACTGCTGCGGACCTGCGCCGAATTTTACGCTTTGCGAAAAAAATCGCTCCTGACCGCACGGATCAGGAGCGACGATAAATGCTGTTTTGACGATCTTATACTAGAATCTGATAAAAAGCTTTAAAAGCTTTTTATAGCGCCGAGGGCGCGTCAGATTCTGCATGAGACGGCGCAGCGTGCGTCAGCACGATGCGAGTGTGCGTAGCACACGGGATTCCTGATTAAATGTTTTAATCAGGAATCAGGATTACTTCTTGAGCGCCTCTTCGACAGCAACCGCGACGGCGACGGTAGCACCGACCATGGGAGAGAAATGCTGGGACAGCATTTCGGAAGGGATCGAAGCGAACCGCCAGTGGCGGTTCGCCACATTACCCATGGGAGCGGGGAAGAAACAAATTACTTCTTGAGCGCCTCTTCGACAGCAACAGCGACGGCGACGGTAGCGCCGACCATGGGGTTGTTGCCCATGCCCAGGAAGCCCATCATCTCGACGTGAGCCGGGACAGAGGAGGAACCTGCAAACTGTGCATCGGAATGCATGCGGCCCATGGTATCGGTCATGCCGTAGGAAGCGGGACCGGCGGCCATGTTATCCGGATGCAGCGTACGGCCCGTGCCGCCGCCGGAAGCGACGGAGAAGTACTTCTTGCCCTGCTCGATGCACTCCTTCTTGTAGGTGCCTGCGACCGGGTGCTGGAAGCGGGTCGGGTTCGTGGAATTGCCGGTGATGGAGACATCGACACCCTCGTGATGCATGATGGCAACGCCCTCGCGGACGTCGTCAGCGCCGTAGCAGCGGACATCGGCGCGCTCACCCTCGGAGTAGCGGATCTCGTTGACGATCTTCAGCTCGCCGGTGTAGTAGTCGAACTTTGTCTGCACATAGGTGAAGCCGTTGATGCGGGAGATGATCTGAGCGGCATCCTTGCCGAGGCCGTTCAGGATGACGCGCAGCGGGGTCTTGCGTGCCTTGTTGGCGTTGCGGACGATGCCGATGGCGCCTTCGGCGGCGGCAAAGGACTCGTGGCCGGCCAGGAACGCGAAGCACTTGGACTCCTCGCTCAGCAGCATGGCGCCGAGGTTGCCGTGGCCAAGGCCGACCTTGCGGTCTTCGGCGACGGAGCCGTCGATGCAGAAGGACTGCAGGCCTTCGCCGATCTTCTTGGCGGCTTCGGCGGCGGTGGTGACACCGGACTTCAGCGCGATGGCTGCGCCGACGGTGTAAGCCCAGCAGGCGTTCTCGAAGCAGATGGGCTGGATGCCCTTGACGATCTCATACGGATCGAAGCCCTTCGCCTTGCACAGCTCGCGGCACTCCTCGACGGAGCCGATGCCATACTGCGCAAGAACGCCGTTGATCTTGTCGATTCTTCTTTCGTAACTTTCAAACAAAGCCATGGTGCGCTCCTCCTCTTATTCCTGACGCGGGTCGATGTACTTCGCGGCGTTGTCGAACTGGCCGTAGTGACCCTTGGCCTTCTCCATTGCCGTGGCGGGCTCATCACCCTTCTTGATGAAGTCCATCATCTTGCCGAGGTTGATGAATTCGTAGCCGACGATCTCGTCGAGCTTGTTGAGCGCGACGCGGGTGACATAGCCCTCGGCCATCTCCAGATAGCGCGGACCCTTCGCCTTCGTGGCGAACATCGTGCCGACCTGGCTGCGCAGGCCCTTGCCGAGGTCTTCCATGGAAGCGCCGACGGACAGGCCGTTCTCGGAGAACGCGCTCTGGGTGCGGCCGTAGACGATCTGCAGGAACAGCTCACGCATGGCGGTGTTGATGGCGTCGCAGACGAGGTCGGTGTTCAGAGCTTCGAGGATGGTCTTGCCGATGAGGATCTCAGAAGCCATGGCGGCGGAATGCGTCATGCCGGAGCAGCCGATGGTCTCGACGAGAGCTTCCTCGATGACGCCGTTCTTCACGTTGAGGGTGAGCTTGCAGGCGCCCTGCTGCGGCGCGCACCAGCCGACACCATGCGTAAAGCCGGAAATGTCGCTGATCTCCTTCGCCTGGACCCACTTGCCTTCCTCAGGAATGGGCGCCGGGCCATGGTATGCACCCTTTGCAACCGGGCACATATGCTGTACTTCAGTCGTGTAAATCATTGCAAAAATCCTTTCCATTGTTTGCTTGCGTCTGCGGGCAGGCGCAAAAAAATGACGATTTTCCCGCCGGGCAGCGGGAAGTCCGCAGCAAAACGCAACTCGCGGATTCTAACCGTATTATACCGATATTCTTGCGGAATGTCAACGTGGATTTCGACAGGCTTCCGGACAAAATGCCGCCATGCGGCACGGTTTCCCCGGACAAATTCCACAAAAGCCGAAAAAACTGCTGCATGCGCGGGGCATGCAGCAGAATGGGACCCGAAATATTATTGGTCTGCGCCATCGCCGCCGTAGAGCCAGGCGTTCGGCAGCATGCGGGACGTGATGCTGGTGTTGGAGCACTTCGTCACATACTCGCCGTCGTACCACAGAACGGCGCTCGTGCCGCCGTCCAGATTCAGGGCCTGATAGGCCTTGTGGCGCATGAGGATGTCGGTGCAGGTCTCGATCGTTGTGCCGTAGGAGCGGGTCGGCATACGCCCCTCGATGACGAGCATGAGGATCTCCTTCTTCTCGGACTGACCGATGCAGGCGCGCGGCTGGATGCCGTTGAAGGCCTCGTAGTTCTCCACGGCGGGCTCACCGTCCACAACGAGGGCGGGCCAGAATTCCACGGCGTCCGTCGTGTCGGCTGCGACCGGTGCGGAGGCGTCCGTGACGTAGAGCAGGTTGCTCTCGCGCAGCTCGACGCGCTTGTAGCCGGTGACGACATAGTGCTCGCCGTAGCTCTCACCCTGCGACATGGCATAGCCCGCGAGCTCACCGCCGGAGCCGTTGCCGTCCGGATCGATGAAGCCGCTGCCCGTCATGCCGAGCACAGCGTCGTGCGCTGAGGCGATGGCCTCGAGCTGCTGGCCCCAGCTGCCGATATAGGCGGAAGGCGCGTTATACAGCTGCGAAGGGTCCTTGGCGATGGCGAGCACACCCTGATAGCCGCTGCCCTCCACGCGGACGAGCAGGATCTTGTTCTTTGCGTCGACGGCGAGCACCCGCTCGCCCATGGCGGTGTAGATATCGGTGCCGTCGTCATTCAGACCGGCTTCATTGATATAGATGTTGTCCCAGCCGTTGGCCGTCACATCGGGATGGGCGCTGACGTAGTCCTCAAACGAAATGCGGTCCAGCTCCCAGAACAGCTCATAGAAGCGCTCCTCGTCCGTCTGGGCATTCGGCTCCGTCGGGGCGGTCGTTTCGCCGCTTTTGTCCGTTGCGTCGGAGGCGGAGATCTTGTCCCAGGTACTGATCTTGCCCTCCTGATCCTTGCGGGCCTGATCCTGACGGGCTACGACCTCGTCGATCATATAGGAAGGCAGGAACCATTTGGCAAGCCACTGATGGGAGAGCGTGTTCATGGCGGTCTCAATATAGGCCTCACGGAGCGATTTGATCGCCGGGATATCCGTGAAGACCACAAAGCAGTAAAGACCCTCCAGTGCCAGGACGATCGTCAGCAGCACGGCGGCCACACGCAGACCACGGTTCGGTTTTTTCGCCTTTTTCCGGCGTTTCTGCGCCTGCTCGGAAGGATCCGGTTCATATTGCCGATCGCGGGGATCGGTCTCGTTGCGTTTGATGGCGCATTCCTCCTTTAGACATTTTTCCTACATTCTAGCACATCCGGCATGCGGAGTAAATATGAGAAGTTTTGCGGTTTTGTGAATTTTTCAATGTCTCCGCGCCGATATACAACGATTTGACGGGAAAACGGCCGAAATGTTCGGCATGCCGCCACCAAATTTTCGGGGCTGCCGGTTTATTTCTGTGCGGGGCGGAGATAGGACTCCGTGCTGACCTCTCCCGCCAGAATGCGGCGGTAGTCCGCCAGATTGCGCTTGAGCAGATTGGGCGTGTCCAGCTCATAGGGACAGCGGCTCTTGCACTGGCCACAGCCGAGGCAGTGCTCGATCTTCTCCATTTCGGCCTGCATGGCGGGGGCCAGCCAGCTCTCGGACGGCGCGCGGCGGATCATCAGGGAGATACGCGCGCACTGGTTGATCTGGATCCCGGCCGGGCAGGGCAGGCAGTAGCCGCAGCCGCGGCAGAATTCGCCGGTCAGCTCGCCGCGCTCCTTCTCGATAAAGCTGCGCAGCTCCGGCGTCAGCGAGGCGGGAGTCCGGAAGAAGCCGAGCCACTGCTCCAGCTCCTCCGGGCGCTGGATGCCCCAGATGGGAAGCACGTTGTCATACTGCGCGATGTAGGCAAAGGCGGCGCCGGCGTTCGTGACGAGGCCGCCTGCCAGCGCCTTCATGGCGATCAGGCCCATGTTCGCCTTGCGGCAGCTCTCGGCCAGCGCGGCCTCGCGCGGCGTAGAGAGATAGCTGAAGGGATATTGCAGCGTTTCATAGAGACCGGAGGCGATGATGTCCTCTGCAACGCCGATCTTGTGCGCCGTGATGCCGATATGGCGGATCTTGCCCTGCGCCTTTGCCTCGAGCATGGCCTCGTACATGCCGGTGCCGTCACCGGGACGGTAGCACTGACCGGCCATGTGGAATTGGTAGATATCGATGTAGTCGCGCTGCAGCAGGCGCAGGGACGTTTCCAGATCGGCCCGGAGGGCCTCGGGCGTCTTGGCGGCGGTCTTTGTGGCGACATACAGGCCGTCCCAGTGCCCGCCGAAGGCAAGACCGAGCTTTTCCTCGCTGTCCGTATAGGCGCGGGCCGTGTCGAAGAAGCGCATGCCGCCCTCGCGGGCGCGGCGGAGCAGGCGGACGGCCTCGTCCGCGCTCACGCGCTGGATGGGAAGCGCGCCAAAGGCGTTCTGCGGAACGGTGATGCCGGTCGTGCCGAGTGTGATCTGTTTCATATCGGTTCCTCCTTGTTGGGATTTGATTTTGGATCGAGGGCGCGCAGCGGGCTTTCCTGCCCGGCCGCGTGGCGGGCCTCCTCGCGCAGACGGCGCAGAACGGCGGCGATCTCGCCGTTCGTCCGCTCGAGCTCGCGCTCCAGCTCTGCGGCGGAGACGCGCAGCACGCCGCTGCGCAGGGCGGAGAGCTGGATGAGGGCGTCGGACGTCGCTACGCGGACGGCGTAGTTTTTGCCGATCTTGCCGACGAGCGTTTCAATATACAGGTCGGCGCTCTCATCCTCCTGCGTGTAGACGACGCGCAGATTATTGTGGCTGCTGCGGGAGCCGGTGCCGCCCCTGACGCGGTAGCTGTCGAACACGACGATGAGCTCGCAGGGGTGGAAGCCGCAGTAATTGCTCAGAAGGTCCAGGAGGCGCTCGCGCGCGCCGCTGAGATCATATCCCGCCTGCTCACGCAGCCCGTCCCACGCAAAGATCATGTTGTAGCCGTCTACGATGAGGTATTCTTTCCGGCGGGGCGGCAGGGTGACGGCTGCCTCGGCCTTGGCGGCGGGCGGCCGGTACAGCGGCGTCTTCTGCGGGCCGAATTCCCGCTCGATGATGCGCTGCAGCTCCTTTTCGTCCAGATCGAGGTTCTGTGTGCGGACGCGCGGCGCAGCGGCGGGCACGGCTGCGGGCTTCGGCCGCAGGACAGATTCAAGGTGCATGTTCTCCTCGACCTGATCCCACGGGATGGTGATGCCCGCGCCGTGGGAGCAGAAAACGGAATCCGGCGTATTTTCAAGGTCGGCCGCCGGATCATAGGCCAGCGCAGCCACGACGGCTTCGGTGTTATGGCAGGGAAAATAGCCTGCGACCTCGCAGCTCAGCCGCCCGCGGCCGCGGGTATAGGCGGCCACATCCCGCGCGTAGTCGCGAAGCTCGGAGACGGGCGCGCGGCCCTGCAGCAGCGTGCCGCCCGGCGTTTCGACCGGGGGATCAAAGCTGCCGCTTTTGGCGCGGATGTCAGAAATGGCCCGGCCGATCTGCTCGGGCGGAACGGTCAGCCGGAAGGCGTAATACGGCTCAAGCAGGATGCTCTCAGCCTTCATCAGGCCCTGCCGCACGGCGCGGTAGGTCGCCTGCCGGAAGTCGCCGCCTTCCGTGTGCTTCAGATGGGCGCGCCCGGCGGCCAGCGTGATGCGCAGGTCCGTGACGGGGGAGCCGGTCAGCACGCCGAGGTGCTGCTTTTCCTGCAGATGCGTCAGGATGAGGCGCTGCCAGTTCCGGTCCAGCACATCCTCGCTGCAGACGGCGTCGAACACGAGACCGCTGCCCTGCTGCAGGGGAGCGAGGATCAGATGGACCTCGGCATAGTGCCGCAGCGGCTCAAAATGGCCGACACCCTCGACGGGTGCGGCGATGGTCTCGCGGTAGGAGATGCGGCCGGTGTCGAACGTGACGTCCCAGCCGAAGCGCATGCGGATGAGGCTCTGCAGGATTTCCAGCTGCACCGCGCCCATGAGCTGCACGCGAATTTCGCGCAGGCGGGCATCCCAGACCATGCGCAGCTGCGGCTCCTCCTCCTCGAGCAGGCGGAGCTTCGGCAGCGCCAGCTGCGGGTCGAGGTCGGCGGGCAGACGGATGCAGTAGCTCATCACGGGCTCCAGCGCCGCGCCGCGGTCCGGGGCGGCATCGCCGAGCGTATCTCCGGCCAGTAGACCGCTCAGGCCGAGCGCGGCGCAGACGTCTCCGGCCGGGACCTGCTGCACGGCTTCAAATTCCGCGCCGGAATACAGGCGCAGCTGCGTGACCTTCGCCTCCAGCGGCTCGCCGTCCGGGCGATGGCAGCGCACGGCGGAGCGGACGGCAAGCGTGCCGCCCGTGACCTTCAGAAACGTCAGGCGATTGCCCTGCAGATCGTGGGCGATCTGATAGACGCGGGCCGAAAGCTCCGTGGGATAGACAGGCACGGGCGCAAGACGCTCCAGCGCCCGCAGCAGCTCGTCGATGCCGTCAAGCTGCCGCGCCGAGCCGAACAGGCAGGGAAACAGCTCTCGCTTTGCCACGGCCTCCGCGGTCAGCGCGTCGTCCAGCGTACCGGTGTTCAGAAAGTGCTCCAGCAGGGCCTCGGAGCTGAGGGCGACGGACTCGGCGTCGTCCAGCGCGGCACAGCGGTCGCTGAGCGCGGTGCGCGCATCGGCCAGCAGGGCGGCGCGGTCTGCGCCGGGCAGGTCCATTTTATTGAAGAACAGGACGACGGGCACGCCGTAGTGCTGCAGCAGCCGCCAGAGCGTCAGCGTGTGGCCCTGCACGCCGTCCGTGCCGCTGACGAGCAGCAGCGCGCAGTCGATGACGGGCATGACGCGCTCGGCCTCCGGCGCAAAATCGGCATGGCCCGGCGTGTCGAGCAGGGTGACGGCGAGACGCTCCGTTTCAAAGCGCGCCTGCTTGGAAAAGATCGTGATGCCGCGCGCCCGCTCCAGCTCGTGCGTGTCGAGATGGGCGTCGCCGTGATCGACGCGGCCGAGCGTGCGCAGCGCGCCGGTCTTGTAGAGCAGCGCCTCGGAAAGCGTGGTCTTCCCGGCGTCCACCTGAGCAAAAATGCCGAGCACGAGCCGCCGCTTTCCGCCCTTTTGCGCCTCCATGCGCAGCACCTCCCTGTTTTTGTCGAATCATTTCAAATTAGTATACCACAGGAAGCCGGACTTCGCAACTGCCCGCGATTTGCCCTCTTGAAACCTGCCGCGGAATCCGGTATACTATGCTCATCCGAGCAACAAATTACTAATACCAAGGGGGACAAGACCATGTTCCAGCTCAGACCTTATTTTCCGCCTGATTTTTCCGAGCAGCGCTTCCACAACGCGCCGGATGCCGTCTGCGTGCCCGCCCCGTTTGACGGCGTTGCGCCGGAGCATTACCACGCCATGAGCATTTTCCCCGAGTATTTCAAGGTGAACGGCCAGTGGCTCCTTGCAGAGGAAAGCCGCATGGACTGCGTTGCCGTGTATGAAAACGGCCGCATTATCGTCCGCGAGTTCCGCCTGCTGCGCAAGGGCGACCTGGTGTTCACCGGCCGGACCGAGAATGCCGAGGACGGCATCTATGTGCACCCGAACGGCTTCCACGAGGAGGAGAAGGAAAAGGAGACGTTTGCCTTCCGCCAGAACCGCTCGCGTGAGACGGCCTTCTCCCGCGATTATGACGAGCTGTATGACCTGCTGCGCCACGAGCGTGACCACGGCAAGATCGTCTGGGTCATGGGCCCGGCCTTCGCCTTTGACCATGATGCCCGCGCGGCCATGGCCAAGCTGATCGAAAACGGCTATGTTCACGCCATTCTGGCGGGCAACGCGCTGGCCACGCACGATCTGGAGGCGGCCTACCTTAAGACGGCGCTCGGGCAGGACATCTACACGCAGCGCTCCGTGCCGAACGGCCACTATCATCATCTTGACACCATCAACCGCGTGCGCTATCACGGCAGCATCGCGAGCTTCATCCAAAACGAAAACATCCACGACGGCATCATCTACAGCTGCGAAAAGTGCGGCGTTCCCTATGTGCTCGGCGGCTCCATCCGCGACGACGGCCCGCTGCCTCCGGTCTACGGCGACGTCTATGCGGCGCAGAACGCCATGCGCGACCAGATCCGCAGCGCAACGACCGTCATCAGCATGGCGACGATGCTCCACACCATCGCCACGGGCAACATGACGCCCTCGTTCCGCGTTCTGCCGGACGGCACGGTGCGGCAGGTGTATTTCTACTGTGTCGACGTGTCGGAATTCGTGGTGAACAAGCTGGCCGACCGCGGCAGCCTGTCCGCCCGCGGCATCGTGACGAATGTGCAGGACTTCGTTGTGAATTTACAAAAGGGCCTTGGACTCTAAAAGACTGTTGGGAAAGCCCTTTGGGCTTTCCCAACAAAAAGATCGCAGTCCGCTGCGCGCACAAATCGTCCGCCAAAGGCGGGCGATTTGCACACTGGCGGACTGAGCGGTATTTTCTCCGACGTACACGCCGCCGGAGAAAATGATCTTATTTTTTTCGCCGCCTGCGGGCAGCGAACTCTGCGAGGCTTTTGATACGCTGCGCAGGCGGCCGGTGCGTCAACGAGACTTCTTTTTTCCTGTCTTTGCCGGAAGCGCTTCTTCGGCCTTGGCCGCCTTCTTTTCCGCGGCGGCCTGCCGGACCTTTTCGGCCAGCGGGGCAAGCTGCGCCAGCAGCGATTTTTCTTCCTTTGCGGGCTGCTCGAGCGTCAGCACCTGCACCTCCTGCCCGCACACGGCCAGGAAGGCGACCGGCGTCTTTGCCAGCCTCGCGCCGCTGCCTGCCGCAGCGGCGTCATTGCGCGTGCGTGCGGGCAGATCACTCCCGCCGCCTGCAAAGCCGCAGGAGATGCTGCTGACGGGAATGAGCGTGACGTCGCCGACGTGCAGCGGTTCGCCCGCAACGGACTGCGAATCCGCAAGGGCCTGCGTGCGGTCGGCGGTGAATTCCAATACTTTCAGAAGCTCTTTCATGACGCTCCTCCTTATTTATAAGGTATTGCGGACGTTCTCCGCCAGCAGATGGAAGAAGGCCCGCACGATGAGAATGGCGCGAAGTGAGAATTTCGCGGAAAATTCGACGTTCGTCTGCGGCTCCTCCGTGCAGGTCACGGCGACGTCCGGCCTGCGGAAACGGATAGCGGACTGCAGCAGCCCGAGCACGGGATACAGCGCCGCGCACACCATGCCGTAGTCCAGCGCCGCATCGGCGGGATCGCCCGCGCCGACGGCGATATGCAGGGAAAAGCGGCGGAACGTGCCGCGGTGCAGCAGCCAGAATACGCGCCCGAGCAGGGTGCGCAGCACAGCGCCGAGCTCACACAGCGTGGCGGCAACGCCCTTGGCAGAAACGGCGCTGCGTGCGTTGGCCGTGCTGCTGACGTCGCGCAGGCCGAGCAGCGTGAAGACCTGCTCCATAAGCTTTTCGTTCGGCCCACTGCCCGGGCGGATGGTCAGGAACGCATAGCGGGCGTAAAACGAAAACCCCGCCTCCGGCGTAAAGGCAAGATAGATATGCAGCGGAAGCAGCAGGAGCAGCGCGATGAACGTGCACAGCCCCAGCAGGATCCAGAGTGCCAGCATGGCGTGCCTCCTGTCTGTCGATGCTTTTTATCAGATCCTCAGATCTGGTTTTATTATAATGCAGCCGCCCGGTTTTTACAAGCGGGAATCGAAAACGGCTGTGCGGGAAAGGAGAAAATCGGATGGAACAGTGCTTTTCCGGCTACTGCCGCGCGCTCGATGCGTCGCGCGTTGTGATGGCCGACACGGACGACGGTGCTGCGGACTGCGATTTTCCGGCGTGCCTCCATGCGCCGGTGTGCAAAATTGCCGCGGAATTGCGCGAGTTTTTGGGCGAAATGGTGGAAGAGCCCGCGGAACAGACGGGAGAAAAGTGAATTTTCTCCGGACTTCAGAAAAAATTCCGGCAAAACGTGCAAAAAAGATTGACTATTTCGCTTCATTCTGCTATAATTCATGATTGCGTGAGCATGCAAACCGAGCAATCCGGAGGTGTAAAACGGTGCTCGAAGAACTCAACTATGCAGCGCGGATCGTCGGAGTCAAGCAGCTCCGCCGGGCACTTGCCGACGGCAGAGTGCGCAAGGTCTTCCTTGCGGACGATGCGGATCCCGCGCTGACTGACCCCATCCGCGAGGCATGCACGCTCGCCGGTATCCCGGTCGAGACGGCTGCGTCCGCCCGTCAGCTCGGGCAGGCCTGCGGCATTTCCGTGGCGGCTACCGCTGCCGGGGTCATCTGATCTCGTTATCTGCGGAATATTTCCAGATATTCCGGGATAAGATAAACGCTGCAAAGCAGCAGATTTTTGCAAGAAAGGAGAACATCATGCCTACTTTTAATCAGCTGGTCAGAAAGGGCAGAGAGCAGGCGACCTACAAGTCCACCGCACCTGCACTGCAGAAGGGCCTCAACACCCTGAAGAACCGTGCCACCGACCTGTCTTCTCCCCAGAAGAGAGGCGTCTGCACCGCAGTCAGAACCACCACCCCGAAGAAGCCGAACTCCGCTCTGCGTAAGATCGCGCGTGTCCGCCTGACGAACGGCTACGAAGTGTCCGCTTATATCCCCGGCGTCGGCCACAACCTGCAGGAGCACTCCGTCGTTCTGATCCGCGGCGGCCGTGTCAAGGACCTCCCCGGCGTGCGTTACCACATCATCCGCGGTACGCTCGATACCCAGGGTGTGAATGGCCGTATGCAGGCCCGTTCCAAGTACGGTCAGAAGCGTCCGAAGGCCAAGAAGAAGTAATCCCCCGTGCCGCAAGGCATCCCGCCTTGCCATGATGTTCTTGAAAATACGTTTTTGGGAATCTCTGGCACGGCACCAACAGTAGCAAGGGCTATTGAAGTACCTATGAAATCATTTTTTTATGAAGGAGGGAAGCGAAGTGCCCAGAAGAGGTAATGTTCCCAAGAGAGAGGTCCTTCCGGATCCTGTCTATAATTCCACTCTGGTGACTAAGCTCGTCAACAGCGTCATGCTCGACGGCAAGAAGGGCGTTGCCCAGCGCGTCGTCTATGACGCATTCCAGATCGTCGAGACCAAGACCGGCAAGAACGGTCTGGACGCTTTCCAGCAGGCTATGGAAAACATCATGCCTTCCCTGGAAATCAAGTCCCGCCGCGTGGGCGGCGCAACCTATCAGGTTCCTCTGGAGGTTCGCCCGGAGCGCCGTCAGACGCTCGGCCTGCGCTGGCTGACTGCTTATTCCCGCAAGCGCAGCGAGAAGACCATGAAAGAGCGCCTCGCCGGCGAGATCATGGACGCCTGCAACAACACCGGCGCCTCTGTGAAGAAGCGCGAAGATACCCACAAGATGGCAGAAGCGAACAAGGCATTCTCCCATTTCCGCTGGTAAACAAATCAAAGGAGTTACCCAATGCCGAGAAAATACTCGCTTGAGAATACAAGAAATATTGGTATCATGGCGCACATCGACGCCGGCAAAACCACCACGACCGAGCGTATCCTGTTCTACACCGGCCGCACCTACAAGATCGGTGAGACCCACGAGGGCACGGCTACCATGGACTGGATGGAGCAGGAGCAGGAGCGCGGCATCACCATCACGTCCGCTGCAACGACCTGCTTCTGGCGTCACTGCCGCATCAACATCATCGACACCCCGGGCCACGTTGACTTCACGGTTGAGGTCGAGCGTTCCCTGCGCGTGCTCGACGGTGCTGTGACGGTGCTGTGCGCAAAGGGCGGCGTGGAGCCCCAGACGGAGACCGTCTGGCGTCAGGCCGACAAGTATCATGTCCCGCGCATGGTGTATATCAATAAGATGGACATCATGGGCGCGAATTTCTACAATGTTCTCAACATGATGCATGAACGGCTGAAGTGTAACGCCGTCCCCATTCAGCTCCCCATCGGTGCGGAATCCGATTTCCGCGGCGTGGTCGACCTGATCCGCATGAAGGCCTTTGTCTTCTACGATGAGCTGGGCAAGGATGTCCGCGAGGAGAAGATCCCCGAGGACCTGACCGAGCTTGCGCAGGAATACCACGAGAAGCTGCTCGATGCCGTCTCCGATCAGGATGACGCCATCATGGAGCTCTACCTCAGCGGTGAGGAAGTGCCCGAGGACATGATCCGCGCTGCCATCCGCAAGGCGACCATCGCCGTGCAGATGGTGCCCGTGACCTGCGGCACCTCCTATAAGAACAAGGGCGTTCAGGAGCTGCTCGACGCCATCGTCGACTTCATGCCGTCTCCCCTCGACAAGAAGGGCATCGCCGGTGTGAACCCGAAGACTGACGAAGAGGACTTCCGCCCGGCGGACGACAACGCACCGTTCTCCGCTCTGGCCTTCAAGATCGCGACCGACCCGTATGTCGGCAAGCTGTGCTTCTTCCGCGTTTATTCCGGCAGCCTCGACAAGGGCTCGACCGTTCTGAACTCCACGAAGGGCACCCGCGAGCGCCTGGGCCGCATCCTGCAGATGCACGCCAATCACCGCGAGGATATCGACACGGTCTATGCCGGTGATATCGCCGCCGCCGTCGGTGTGAAGAACACCACGACCGGCGACACGTTCTGCGATGAGAAGCATCCGATCATCCTCGAGTCCATGGAATTCCCCGAGCCCGTTATCCGCGTGGCCATCGAGCCGAAGACCAAGGCCGGTCAGGAGAAGATGGGCATCGCCCTGATGAAGCTGGCCGAGGAGGACCCGACGTTCAAGACCTACACCGACGAAGAGACGGGTCAGACCATCATTGCCGGTATGGGTGAGCTGCATCTGGAGATCATCGTCGATCGCCTGCTGCGCGAGTTCAAGGTCGAGGCCAATGTCGGCGCACCGCAGGTCGCTTACAAGGAAACCGTGAAGGGCAAGGCAGACGTCGATATGAAGTATGCCCGTCAGTCCGGCGGTAAGGGCCAGTACGGTCACGTCAAGATCAAGCTCGAGCCGAACGAGTCCGGCAAGGGCTATGAGTTCATCAATGCCATTGTCGGCGGCGCCATCCCGAAGGAATACATTCCCGCGGTCGACGCCGGTATCCAGGGCGCGATGCAGGCCGGTGTTCTGGCAGGCTATCCCGTCGTGGACGTTAAGGTCACGCTGTATGACGGCTCCTACCATGAGGTCGACTCCTCTGAGATGGCCTTTAAGATCGCTGGTTCCATGGCCTTCAAGGAGGCCTGCCGCAAGGCGCAGCCGGTCATCCTCGAGCCGATCATGAAGGTCAGTGTTATCGTGCCGGAAGAGTATATGGGCGATGTTATCGGCGATATCTCTGCCCGCCGCGGCAACATCCTCGGCATGATCCCGAGAAACGGCTCCACGCAGGTGGATGCCAACGTGCCTCTGTCGCAGATGTTCGGCTATGCAACCGATCTCCGCAGCCGCACGCAGGGCCGTGGACAGTATTCCATGGAGCCGAGCCACTACGTCGAACTGCCGAAGTCTATTCAGCAGGAAATCGTAGAAAAACGCAGCTCCAAGTAAAAAATGCTTGCTATTGCACACCTTTTGGTGTATAGTGTAAGTAAGCGAATATAAAGTTTTTACCATTTACGAATCAAACAGGAGGATTTTTCAATGGCAAAGCAGAAATTTGAAAGAACTAAGCCTCATGTTAACATCGGCACCATCGGCCATGTTGACCACGGCAAGACCACGCTGACCGCTGCCATCACCAAGTGGCTGTCCCTCCAGGGCAGAGCTCAGTTCGAGGCCTATGATTCCATCGATAAGGCTCCGGAAGAGAAGGCTCGTGGTATCACAATCAACACCGCTCACGTTGAGTACGAGACCGAGAAGCGTCACTACGCTCACGTCGACTGCCCGGGCCACGCCGACTATATCAAGAACATGATCACCGGCGCTGCTCAGATGGACGGCGCTATCCTGGTTATCGCTGCTTCCGACGGCCCCATGGCCCAGACGAAGGAGCACCTGCTGCTGGCCCGTCAGGTCGGCGTTCCCGCTATCGTTGTTTACCTGAACAAGTGCGATCAGGTCGATGACGAGGAGCTGCTCGAGCTCGTCGAGATGGAAGTCCGCGAGACCCTGTCTTACTACGAGTTCCCGGGCGACGATGTCCCCATCATCAAGGGCTCCGCTCTGCAGGCTCTGACTTGCGAGAGCAACGACCCCAACGACCCCGCCTATGCCTCCATCAAGGAGCTCATGGACGCTGTTGACGACTATATCCCGACCCCGGACCGCAAGGCTGACATGCCCTTCCTGATGCCGGTCGAGGACGTCTTCACCATCTCCGGCCGCGGCACCGTCGCCACCGGTCGTGTCGAGCGTGGTATCGTCAAGAAGAACGAGCCGGTCGAGATCGTTGGCCTGATGGAAGAGAAGAAGTCCACCGTCGTCACCGATATCGAAATGTTCCACAAGCTGCTGGACTACGCAGAAGCCGGCGACAACATCGGCGCTCTGCTCCGCGGCGTTGACAAGAAGAGCATCGAGCGTGGCCAGGTCCTCTGCAAGCCGGGCTCCATCCATCCGCACACCAAGTTCCGCGGCCAGGTCTACGTCCTGTCCAAGGAAGAAGGCGGCCGTCATACCCCGTTCTTCAACAACTATCGTCCGCAGTTCTATTTCCGTACCACCGACGTCACCGGCATCATCAGCCTCCCCGAGGGTGTTGAGATGTGCATGCCTGGCGACAACATCGACATGGATGTCGAGCTGATCACCCCGATCGCTATCGAGAAGGGCCTCCGCTTCGCTATCCGTGAAGGCGGTCGTACCGTCGGTTCCGGCGTCGTCATCGAGACTGCTGAGAACTAATTCCTGCATATTGCATCTTGAGCCGCTGAGGGAAACCTCAGCGGCTCAGTTTGTCCGATCATGCCTCGCAGAGTTCGCCGCCCGCAGGCGGCGAAGGAAGTGAGATCATTTTCTCCGGCGGCATGTACGTCGGAGAAAATACCGCCCAGTCCGCCAGTGTGCGGATCGCCTGCTCCCGGCGGACGATCCGTGCGCGCAGCGGACTGCGAGCCCTTTGCCGGAAAGCCCAATGGGCTTTTCGGCAGCGCGCCGCTGAGGGAAACCTCAGCGGCTCTTTTCGCATGCACGCAATTCCGCCCTCACTGCATACAATGAAACGGGAGGTGGAATATGGAAAATCCGATCGTTTGGGCACTGATCGCGACGCTTGGGACGTGGGCCGTGACGGCCGCCGGCGCGGCGACGGTGTTCCTGTTCCGCAGGCCGTCGCCGGAGGCAATGAACCGCATGCTGGGCTTCTCGGCAGGCGTCATGATCGCGGCGAGCTTCTGGTCCCTGCTGCAGCCCGCCATTGCCCGCGCGGCAGAGCAGGACGGCTTGCCGCCGTGGCTCGTCGCCACACTGGGCTTTTTGCTTGGAGCCGTCTTCCTCTGGGCATCTGACCGCGTGGTCACATGTGTCAGCTGCAGATCTGAGAGGGGTAACGGGGCGAACCGTGTCGTTCTGCTCATCCTCGCGATCACACTGCACAATATCCCGGAGGGGCTGGCTGTCGGCGTGGCCTTTGGGGCACTGCAGCGCGGCGCAGCGCCGGAGGCAGTCATGGGTGCAGTCAGCATTGCATTCGGCATCGGCCTGCAGAATTTTCCGGAGGGAGCGGCCGTCTCCATGCCGCTGCGGCGTGAGGGCGCGGGGCGGCTTCGCAGCTTTCTGCTCGGGCAGGCCTCGGGGCTGGTTGAACCGGTCGCGGGCGTGCTGGGCGCATTGCTCGTCGGCTCCGTTGAGGCGATCCTGCCCTATGCGCTTGCCTTTGCGGCGGGCGCGATGATTCTTGTGGCCGTCCATGAGCTGATCCCGGAATGTCAGCGCAACCGCGAGGCGCGCCCCTACACAGCTACGATGGGCATTGTGGCCGGATTTGCGATCATGATGCTGCTGGATGTCGCCTTGGGGTGATTTGCAAGCTTTTCCGGGGAAATAGCGGCGCGTTCCGTCATCCTCCCCGGAAAACCGCGATTTCCGTTGACTTCCGCCGCGTGGGGAAGTATAATAAACGCGTATAACTTCCGATTGGAGACATTGCGTATGAAGAAAGCCCTGATCCTGCTGGTTGTGCTCGTGCTGCTGGCCGGACTTCTCTTTGGATTGTATCATTTCCTTTGGACGGCGGATAATTTTGCGGCGCTCGGAGAGAAGGCCATGAAGAGCGGCAACTATGCCCGCGCGGTTGACCGCTATACGACGGCCGTCTCGCTTGCGCCGGACAATGTGGACTATGTGCTGGCGCTTGCGGATGCCTGCCTGGCTGACGGCAGCTACACGCGCGCGGAGCGCACGCTTGTGGAAGCCATCCGCACGGCCCCCTCGGAGCAGCTCTACCGCCGCCTGAGCGCGACCTATGTGGCACAGGACAAGCTGCTTGATGCCCAGCAGATGCTCGACAGCATCACGGACCCGGCCATTCGCGCCTCGTTGGAGGCGGCCCGCCCGGCAGCCCCAGCACTGACGCCGGACGGCGGCGAATTCTCGGATTATATCACGGTCTCGGTCTATGCGCCGACCGGCACTGTCTATGTCTCCGTGACGGAGCAGTACCCCTCGACGGCAGACGCGCCCTATGCTGAGCCGATCGCCCTTCCGGCAGGCTCCACGCATGTTTCCGCCATTGCAGTCGGCGATGACGGCCTCGTCAGCCCGCTCACGGAGGCGGACTATCTGATCGTCGGCGTCGTGGAGGAGGTCACGTTTACGGACAGCGCCTTTGAGCAGTATGTGCGAGACCTTATTCTCAAGCCGTCGCCGTCCGTCATCTACACGAGCGACCTGTGGGCCGTGACGGAGTTCGTCATGCCGGAGGAGGTCACGGATTTCTCGGACCTGCATTACTTCACGGGCCTGCACAGCCTGACGATCCACAACGGTATGTTTGACGACTACACCTTCCTGATGGTGATGCCGTATCTCGAGAAGCTGGACCTCTCCGGCTCCCTTGTCTCGGCACAGACGCTCGAATATATCGGCACGCTGACCGACCTGTCCGATCTGAACCTCAGCGGCTGCGGCCTTTCGAACATCGTGGCGCTCTCCGGCGCGAAGGCAATGGAGCACCTCGACCTGTCCGATAACAGCATCTCCAACATCGGCGCGCTCTCCAACTACAGCGGCCTGAAGACGGCGGACCTGTCCCGCAATGCCATCACGGCGATCGATGCGCTGGACGGCCTGACGAAGCTCACGGCGCTCGACCTTTCGGAGAATGACATCACGAGCGTGTCTGCCTTGGCCAAGTGTACGGAGATGACGGAACTGGAACTTGCCAGCAACCGCATCACGAGCGTCGCGCCGCTGTCAGGCATGCGCGCCCTGACGAAGCTGGATCTTTCGAAAAACGCCCTGACGGACGTCTCCGGCCTCGGCTCGTGCCTGCAGCTTACAGAGCTGCGCCTCTCGGACAACCAGCTCGAGAATGTCGACAGTGCGGCCTCGCTCGTGAACCTGACATACCTTGACATGAGCCACAATCTCGTCAAGGAGCTGCCGCCGTTTACGGAGACGTGCCGGCTGCAGCAGTTCTACGGTTCCTATAACCAGCTTTCCGATATCAGCGGCCTTGCCGGCCTGCCGGAGCTGAACTATGTGGATGTGGATTACAACACCGACATCACGGACATCGAGTGCCTGAAGGCCTGTCAGAACCTCGTGCAGGTCAATGCGTTCGGTACGAAGATCACGCATGTGACGGAGCTGTCCGACATGGGTGTTGTGGTCTATTGGGACCCGACCTCCACGATTGCCGGATAAGAACAAATGCCTCGCTGCATTCGCAGCGAGGCATTTGTTTTTCAGACAGTTGCCGGTTTCGCCGGGTTCCGGAATACTTTGCGGTACAGGTAGAAAAAGTAGACCATTTCGGCCCCGGCTGTCAGCGTCCAAGACACCGGATAGAGCAGGTAGAGTGAGGCAATGGTCCCGACGGAGGCGAAGATCGTGTAGACCCAGATCACGCGGAACACGCATGAGCCAAGCACGACGATGATCGTCGGCACAACACAGCGGCCAAGGCCGCGGGAGGCCGCGATAGTGCAGTCCATAAAGGCCGAGATGGCATAGGAGAAGCCCATGACGCGCAGGCGGTGCATACCGGCGGCGGCGACCTCAGCCGAGTCCGTAAAGAGGGAAAGGAAGCCGCGGCCGAAGAACACAAGGCTCAAACCAAGTACGGCGCCCGCCGCGAACGAGTAGCTGAGGCTGATCCAATAGGTCCTGCGCACGCGGTCGCGGTTGCCTGCGCCATAGTTCTGCCCAATGAAGCTGGCACAGGCTGTGTGGAAGGCAGCCATGACGTCGTAGATGAGGCCGTCTGCGTTGGCGGCGGCGGAGTTGCCTTCGACCATCAGGGCGTCGAAACGGTTGACGCCTGCCTGAATGAACAGGTTGGCAACGGCGAAGATGGCGTTCTGCAGACCAGCGGAGCAGCACAGTGTCAGCAGGGGGGCGAGCTTGTCGCGGTGAAGGCGGATGCATTTCGGCCGGACTCCGTAGGCATCCTTCGTCCGGACAAGAGCAATGAGGATCAGGATGGACGACAGGTACTGCGTCAGGATACTGGCCAGTGCGACGCCGTCGGCGCTCATGCCGCAGACGATGACGAAGAAGAGATTCAGAGCGACGTTCAGAATGCCCGCGATGAGCAGATAAAGCAGGGGGCGGCGGGTATCGCCCGCAGCGCTCAGAACGGCATTGCCAAAGTTATAGAGCGCCATGGCGGGCATGCCGAGGAAATAGATGCGCAGGTAGATTGTCGCGCCGTCGATCAGCTCTTCCTTTGTGCCGAGCAGCTTCAGCAGAGGAACGGCCGTCAGCTCGCCGAGCAGCAGGAGCACCGCGCCGAAGATGAGGCTCAGGGCAAGGGCCGTATGGACGGTGCGCTGCGTCTCCTCGCGGCTGCCTGCGCCGAGAAAGCGCGCAACAAGGGCATTGATACCGCTGCCAAGGCCAATGAGAAAACCCGTAAACAGGGTAACGAGCGTCGCCGTGGATCCGACTGCGCCGAGTGCGATCGGGCCGGAGAAACGGCCTACGACGGCGATGTCCGACATATTGAACAGGACCTGCAGAACATTCGACAGCATCAGCGGCAGGCTGAAGGCAAGGATCTGCTTCCCGAGCCGGCCATGCGTCAGGCTGCCGGCTGCTTTCGTTTCCATGGTATCTTCTCCAGTCATCATAAAATGGGCTGCAGCAGATCGGATGACTGCTGCAGCGGTGTAGACACAATGAGTATATCACATACGCTCTGGGCGTGCAAGAGAGTTTCGAAAAAATGTTCCTGCTTGACGAGACCGGCCGGTTCCTGTATACTAAATACGGAAAATCAGAAGAAGGAGTGCAGACTTTGGGAGAAAAGATCATTCACGGGATCCATGGATTTCTGGAGATTCTCGAGATCGTGCTGGCTGCCATCATTGTGCTGGTGCTCGTTGCGCTGATGGGCATCGAGATCTGGGAGCTTGCGCGCGATCCGTCCATTTTTCTGGCGGAGGGCTTTCTCGATTCATTCCTGAGCAGCATCACGTCGCTTGTCGTGGCGGTGGAATTTGTAAAAATGCTGCTGCGGCCGACCGTCGGCAACACGCTGGAGCTGCTCATCATGGCGCTGTCGCGCTATGTGGTGCTGAACCATCATGAGCCCCTTTCCCTGGCCGTTGGCATTGCGGGCGTCGTGGCGCTGTTTGCCACGCGGCGCTTCCTGAGCGGCCGCCCGGAGGGCGGAAAGGACGATCGCATCAGCACAGAGATCGAGGAATAAACGCAGGAATCAAAACAAACGCGCAAAACGCCGCAACACTTCGGTGCTGCGGCGTGAGCCTATCAGAAAAGCCAAAAGGGCTTTTCTGATAAGGGAATTTCAGTCCGCTGCGCGCACGAATCGTCCGCCGGAGCCGAACGATTCGCACACTGACGGACTGAGTGGTATTTTCTCCGACGTACACGCCGCCGGAGAAAATGATCTCAATTGATTCGCCGCCTGCGGGCGGCGAACTCTGCGAGGCTTATGGGAAACGCAAACGCCGCAGCACTTCGGTGCTGCGGCGTAAATTGCAGGATAGGGGATATCTTACTTGATCTCTGCGGTAGCTCCGGCTTCCTTGAGGTCGTTGACGATCTTCTCGGCATCTTCCTTGGAAACAGCTTCCTTCAGGGTCTTCGGGCAGTTGTCGACGATCTCCTTGGCTTCCTTCAGGCCCAGGCCGGTCAGAGCACGGACGACCTTGATGACAGCGATCTTGTTCGCGCCGCATTCCTTCAGGACGACATCGAACTCGGTCTTCTCTTCAGCGGCCTCAGCAGCACCGGCAGCGGGAGCGGCGACAGCGGCAGCGGCAGCGGAGACACCGAAGGTCTCTTCAAGAGCATGGACAAGCTCGGACAGCTCGAGGACGGACAGACCCTTAACTTCTTCGATCAGGGCAGCGATTTTCTCAGACATTATAAAATCCTCCTAATTAGTGTAATAGATGAGTGATGGATCAGGCTTCTGCGGGAGCTTCTTCTGCAGGAGCGGGGCCTTCCTTCTGCTGGCGGATCTGGTCGAGGCAGAATGCCAGGGCGGAGATCGGGGCCAGGAAGGTGCCGAGAACCTGGGCAATGAGAGCGTCCTTGCTGGGAAGCTCGCCGAAGCCCTGAAGCTGCTCGACAGACAGGACGGAGCCTTCAACGAAGCCGCCCTTGATTTTCAGAACGTTCTTGTTCTTCTTGGCAAACTCGCAGACGATACGAGCCGGAGCAATGGGATCACCCGTGGTGGTGGCGAGGGAAGTGGTGCCGTTGAGCATCTCATCGAACTGGTTATAGCCGGCCTTGTTGGCAGCGAAACGAGTCAGAGTGTTCTTAACAACGGTGTATTCCACGCCAGCTTCACGGAACTTGTTGCGAAGCTCGGTATCCTGTGCGACAGTGATGCCCTTGTAGTCCACGAACACGGCAGCGGTGGAACCCTGCAGCTTCGTAGCCAGTGCATCGACGATTGCCTTCTTGCTTTCAAGTACCTTGGAATTGGGCAATGTGTGTCACCTCCGAAAAAATGTCCTCATGCCAAAAGACATGAGGACACAGAAATCACATGTATTTCGTGTAACCTCGGCAGGATGGGGATCGTTACGGCGTAAGCCTCCTGCTGTCTCTGGCAACGGGAAATATTTTATCAGAAAATGCCGGATTTGTCAAGCAATTTTCTGATTTTTGGGGAAATTCATGGAGCAGACAAACGCTTTGCTGCTCCATGATCAAACGCATTAGAACTTGGCAGTATTGACCTTCACGCCGGGGCCCATGGTGGAGGCAACGACGCAGGAGCGGATATACTGGCCCTTTGCTGCGGCCGGCTTCGCCTTGACGACGGCGCCAAGCAGCGTGTTCAGGTTCTCGGTCAGCTTCTCAGCGCCGAAGGAGACCTTGCCGATCGGGCAGTGGATGATGTTGGTCTTGTCGAGACGATACTCGATCTTACCGGCTTTGATCTCCTTGACGGCAGCGGCGACGTTCGGGGTGACGGTGCCGGCCTTCGGGGAGGGCATGAGGCCCTTCGGGCCGAGGACCTTACCAAGACGACCGACGATACCCATCATATCCGGGGAAGCGACGACGACGTCGAAGTCGAACCAGTTTTCCTTCGTGATCTTCTCCACGAGCTCCATGCCGCCGACATAGTCAGCGCCGGCTGCCTTGGCCTCGTCGACCTTGGCGTCCTTCGCAAAGACAAGGACCTTGCGGGTCTTGCCGGTGCCGTTGGGCAGGACGATGGCGCCGCGGACCTGCTGGTCAGCGTGGCGGGAGTCGACGCCGAGCTTGATGTGGATCTCGACGGTCTCGTCGAACTTGGCGGGGGCGGTCTTCACGACGAGCGCAAGGGCGTCGGAGACTTCATACTGCACGGAGCGGTCGATCTGCTTCGCGCTGTCCTTATATTTCTTACCTCTAAACAATGTTATATCCTCCTTAAAGTGGTGATGCGGAATAATCCTCCCACATAGATGAGGTCAGGCGACCTCGGCAGACTCAGCGATCAGTCGACAACGACGATGCCCATGCTGCGGCAGGTGCCTGCAACCTGGCTCATCGCGGCCTCGATGGTGGCGGCGGTGAGGTCGGGCATTTTGCGCTCTGCGATCTCGCGCACCTGCGCCTTGGTGATGGTTCCGACCTTGTTCTTGTTGGGAACGCCGGAGCCCTTTTCCTGACCGATGGCCTTCAGAATGAGGGTCGGGGTCGGAGGCGTCTTGGTGACGAAGGAGAAGCTGCGGTCCGCATAGACCGTGATCACGACGGGGATCTTAAAACCGGCCTGATCCTTGGTACGGTCGTTGAACTCGCGGATAAACTGTGCGATATTAACGCCATGCTGGCCGAGAGCCGGGCCGACAGGGGGCGAAGCGGTCGCCTTGGCGGCCGGAATCTGAAGTTTGATATAACCAGTAACTTTCTGTGCCATGATAAGCACCTCCAAATAGAATGTGGTAATACGCTGACGCGTATTTCTGGCGGGGAGAACCCCTCCCACGTTTTGCCCGGATCAGTCGGTGGAGAGCTCCACCTGATCGAGCTCCAGATCGACCGGCGTTTCGCGGCCGAACATGGAAACGGTGACGCGCACCCGGTTCTTTTCGACGTCCAGCTCCTCGACGATGCCGCTGAAGCTCGTCAGCGGACCGTCCATGATGCGGACCGTGTCGCCGACCTTGTAGCCAACGACGATCTCGCGCTTTTCGACGCCGAGCTGAATGACCTCATCCTCCGTCAGAGGGGTGGGCTTGGTGCTGCCGGATGTGACAAACCCGGTGACGCCGCGGACGTTCTTGATGATATACCAGGCGTCATCCGTCATGACCATCTTCACCAGCACATAGCCGGGGAAGACCTTGCGGTCATAGGTCTTCGGACCCTTTTCCGTGACTTCGGTCACGGTTTCCATGGGGATGGAGACCTGCTGGATGATGTCCTGCAGCTGACGGGTCTCGACCGTTTTTTCAATGGTCGCCATAACGGTATTTTCATAACCGGAATAGGTATGCACAACATACCATTTTGCTGTTTCTGCCATACCGCTTGTCCTGACTTAGAACAGCTTGCGCAGCAGGCCGATCAGCTCGCCTGCGCCGAGATCGAACAGGCAGACGATGATACCGACGATCAGAACGGCGACGAGAACGACGACGGTGTTGTTCACCAGCTGCTTGCCGGAGGGCCAGACGACCTTCTTCAGCTCGCTCTTCATTTCGCGGAACCAGCGGGAAAGGCCTGTGCCCATGCGGACAAAGATATTCGGCTTCTTGTTGACTTCTGCCATTGCTTTCACCCTTTCCCTTACTTCGTCTCGGTATGAACCGTGTGCTTTCTGCAGAACCTGCAATACTTCTTCATTTCAAGACGGTCGGGGTCGTTCTTCTTGTTTTTCATCGTGTTGTAGTTTCTTTGCTTGCATTCGTTGCATCTGAGCGTGATCTTGACTCGCATTGTTCGGCACCTCCTTAAATTTTGCCTCCCTGCATGACCTGCGGCTAGAAAAATTTAGGGGACGCCGAAACTACGCGGGCGCCGTCCGCAGGCAAAAAGGGCATAACAAAAAAGCCCTTTTTCACAGGTAGAGTTATTCTATCATACGAAACGTCGGGGGTCAATCCTTTTTTTCGGGAAATCCCGGATTTTTGCCCTGTTTTCCGGACAAAAAAATGCCGGAGCGGCAGAAATACCGTTCCGGCAAAGTCTTTCAGAGTGTTTCGTCCTTCACGCGCGGCAGATTCCAGCGGAAATGCGCGGAGAGCAGGCGGATGAGCAGGACGGCCGCCATACCGGCCAGCATGGCCACATACTGCGGCACATGCCGCCACAGCACGGCGCAGAGCACCGCGCCCGCGAGCGAGGCGCAGGCGTAAACGTGCTTGACGAGAATATAGGGCATGTTCCCGGCCAGCACATCGCGCATGACACCGCCGCCGACGCCCGTCAGCAGGCCGACGAACACGAGAAGATAGGTGCTGCGGTCCGGCGAGAAGTCCATGGCGTTCCAGATGCCCATGACGGTGAATACGCCGAGGCCGACGGAGTCCATGAGCAGCAGGGAAACGTCGAACAGACGGTGGTTATGCATGAGGCTGTGGCGGATCCACGGGATGCACAGCAGAAGCGACACGCCGACGGCCACAAGCGTGCACGTCGGGTCGCGGAAGGCGAGGGGAGGCGTGATGCCGAGAATGACGTCGCGCAGGATGCCGCCGCCGACGGAGGTGATGACGCCGAGCACGATGACACCGAGCAGGTCCATATGCCGGCGCATGGCGGTCAGCGAGCCGGAGGCCGCAAAGGCGACCGTGCCGATGAGCTCAAGAAGAAATACGAATTTGTCCATAGATATCGCTGAGAGGTCCTTTTCAAATCATAAAAATGCTCCGCCGCGGGAAATGCCGCGGCGGAGCAGAAAATACGCTGGAATACGCTTCAGACTGCTGCGGGGACGGCCGTCCCATCCGGAACGCTGACACGGCGGATCTCCGCGCCGATCGCGGTGAGCTTGCCGATGAGGTTTTCGTAGCCGCGCTCAATGTATTCAATGTCCTCGATCGTTGTCGTGCGGTCGGCGGCAAGTCCGGCGATGACCATGGCAGCGCCCGCGCGCAGGTCGCAGGCGCGCACGGTGCAGCCGTGCAGCTTTTCCACGCCCGTGATGATGGCGACCTTCGTGTCGACCTTGATGGACGCGCCCATGCGGTTGAGCTCGGCGCAATAGCCGAAGCGCGTGTCATAGATGCTCTCCGTAATGACGCTCACGCCGGAGGCCAGAGACATGCACACGGCGATCTGCGGCTGCATGTCCGTCGGGAAGCCGGGATACGGCATCGTCTTGACATTGGCCCGGCGCATGACGCCCGTGCGCTGCACGCGTATGGCGTCGTCATACTCGGCAATCTTCACGCCCATCTCACGCAGTTTGGCGGAGATGCAGTCCATATGTTTGGGGATGACGTTCTGGATAAGCACGTCGCCGCCCGTGGCCGCGACGGCCGCCATATAGGTGCCCGTCTCGATTTGGTCCGGAATGATGGAGTAGCTGCCGCCGTGCAGGCTGCGGACGCCGCGAATTTTGATGACGTCGGTACCCGCGCCGGAGACCTTCGCGCCCATGGCGTTCAGGAAGTTCGCCAGATCGACGATGTGCGGTTCCTTTGCGGCATTCTCGATAACGGTCGTGCCGTTCGCCAGGACTGCGCCGATCATGATGTTCATGGTCGCGCCGACGGAGACGACGTCGAGATTGACGCGGCCGCCCGTCAGGCCGTCTGCCGGGGCGGCGGCGCAGACAAAGCCGTCCTTCAGGTCAACGGCGGCACCGATGGCCTCGAAGCCCTTGATGTGCTGGTCGATGGGGCGCGCGCCGAAGTTGCAGCCGCCGGGCAGCGCCACGCGGGCATGGCCGAAGCGGCCGAGCTGCGCGCCGATGAAATAATAGGAGGCACGGATACGGCGCACCAGCGCGTCGGAGGCCTCAGAATCGCGCACATTTGTGCAGCAGAGCTCCAGCGTGTTCGGACTCAGGCGGCGGATCTTTGCGCCCATGCTGTCCAGAATCTCCAGCAGGAGCCGGACATCGGAGATATCCGGCACATTTTCGATGCGGCAGGTGCCGTTTATGAGCAGTGCTGCCGGAAGAATCGCCACGGCGGCGTTTTTTGCGCCGCTGACGGTTACGACGCCGGACAGCGGATGGCCGCCCTGGATAATGTATTTATTCATGTCATACCCTCTCACGATCGGAGTATATGCAATATGTCGCAAAACAACAGCGCCAATTTCAGGCAGCCGACAATCCTTCCCACCGAGACGTTCAGTTGGAAAGCTCTTTCGACGGTCTAGTATAGCATAGTTTGAACATTCTGTAAAGAGAGAACCGGAAATTGGGCGAGAAAACGCCAATGAAGCCGTTAGCGCATATGCCGCAGGCCCTTCGGATACTGATTTTTCAGGATGCCGTCCGCGCCGCGTACCCAGCCGAGTGAAAGCCCGCCGGCCGTCAGCAGCGTCCAGCCGCGCTGCGTGCCGTGCAGCGTCTCGCCGCGCAGATAGGCGGCAATCTCCGGGCCGTCGGCCGGGAAATCCGCCGTCTGCGGGTAGGTGTGCAGCCAGAGCGCCAGCGCGTGGGCGGGGGAGAAGCGGTCACGGCGCAGCTCGCCCAGCTCCAGACCGGCGCGAAGCACGCGCAGGCCGGAAAGGGCGGGCGTCTCCGCCGGGGCCAGATAGCACACGGAGCCGAAGCAGACGGGCACGCCGTCCGGCAGGGGCTGCGTGCAGCTGCGCAGGAAGTCTGCGGCCGCTGCCGGGAGCTGAGCGGGGCGTTCCGTGGGAACATCCTGCCGTGCGCCGTCCGCATGACTGCGCAGGACGGCGGCAAAATGGCCCTCGCCGCGCAGGCAATGCGGCCAGAGGCGGAAGGCATGCTCCAGACCAGGCGCGGGATCGTCGATCCAGTCCGGCCGCGCCGGAGAGAACCAGGGAGCCTCGACCGGCTCGACGGAAAACGCCGGATGCGCGTGCAGAAAGGCGGAGATGACTCCCTCGTTTTCCTCGGGCGAGAACGTGCAGGTGGAATAGACGAGCCGCCCGCCGGGGGCCAGCATTTCGGCTGCGGAGGCGAGGATCTCCTGCTGCCGCGCGGCGCACATGGCCACGGTCGCCTCGCTCCAGTCCGTCACGGCGGCCTCCTCCTTCCGGAACATGCCCTCGCCGGAGCAGGGGGCGTCGACAAGGATGCGGTCAAAATAGCCGGGGAAGCGCTGGGCCAGCTTTGCCGGATGCTCGCTGAGCACAAGGGCGTTCGGAATGCCAAGCCGCTCGATGTTTGAGGCGAGCACCTGCGCGCGGCGCGGATGGATCTCATTGCAAACGAGCAGGCCACGGCCCTGCATGGCGGCGGCCAGCTGCGTTGTCTTGCCGCCGGGCGCGGCGCAGAGGTCGAGCACCCGCTCACCGGGCTGCGCGTCCAGCAGGTGCGCCGGGGCCATGGCACTCGGCTCCTGCAGATAGTATGCGCCTGCGTCGTGCCACGGGTGCAGGCCGGGGCGGCTGCCCTCGCAGACGTAATAGCCGTTCGGCTCCCACGGGACCTGTGCCTCGCAGAACGGGAGAGAAGCGCCATCCGGCAGGGGCTTGCGCGGATTCAGACGCAGCCCGGCGCTCCGCGGGCGCTCATAGGAGGCGAGAAATTCGGCGAATTCCGCTTCGCCGAGCAGGTGCAGCATTCGTTCCGGGAAGCCCTGCGGCAGCATGACAGACCAACTCCTTGCACGGTTTCAGATCGGGGGTATCATAGCATGGATCGGGCCAAAACGCAAGCGTCGGGAGGACCTGCGGCGGCCAGACAGAAAAATAAATCGAAATATCTCAAAAAAGTGGTTGACAAAACGGCGCGAACTCGCTATAATAACCATGCTTGTTTGAGACGCCGGTATAGCTCAGCCGGTAGAGCAGCTGATTTGTAATCAGCAGGTCGGGGGTTCGAATCCGTCTACCGGCTCCACAGTGTTTTCAAACGGACAAGTTCATATTTGGGGGAATTCCCGAGTGGCCAAAGGGGGCAGACTGTAAATCTGTTAGCAGTGCTTTCGGTGGTTCGAATCCACCTTCCCCCACCATCAAAAGGGTACGAAAAAGATGTACCCGGCAGAAAGCCCGATTTTATCGGGCTTTTTTGCTGCCCAAAGGCCGTTTTTCGAAGTTTCAAAATCGTAGATGAAAAAACGGCGTTTTCCCTTTGAAGATAGATACGAACCCAAGTAACAACCGAATACAGAACAAGGACGGCAGATAGTCACAGACGCTACCTGCCGATTTTTGTTGCCCTCGGAGCCAATCGTTTTGAAAAGAAACGGTTGGCTCTTTTTTTATGTGCGCCCGGTGAGCGCACGTTCTATAGGGTGAAAGTCCCGAGTCCGCCCGGTA
>ENA-OWPP01000111-OWPP01000111.1-human-gut-metagenome-genome-assembly--contig:-NODE-111-length-98907-cov-8.949824_pt1 | contig 98907 bp, 92 predicted proteins | sample MGYA00248265_ERZ651848 | MGnify/ENA primary metagenome ERZ651848 (study PRJEB26924, sample SAMEA4378233) | human gut metagenome | biome: human gut; feature: human-associated habitat; material: faeces...
CCCAATGGCGCCCCGCTTCTTTTTGCTTTCAGAACCTTTTTTCCGAAACTTTTATTTGCGCTTCGAACCCGGTTTGGTTACTGTTTTGAGTGCTGTTTTATCGTTCTCCGGTTTGGCTGCCGCCGGTTCGCTTCCCTGTTTTTTGAGCGAATTCAGGTACTGCACTACTGCATATTTGGCAGCTGCGATCGTTTCCCGGTTTACCTTCTCGATTACGCTCCCCCGGGCCAGGTCGTCGCTGCTGATGTAGCCTTCGAGCATCAATAACTGTACGATCATATTGTTGATGTTCGTCTCTTCGCTGTAGCCTTCGGTGATGTAAAGTGTCGGTACTTTGGCCGCAAACTCCTCTGCGAAATCGGGATAGTTCGGAAAACTCATCAATTCCTCGAATGTTTCCCCGAAGCTCGTCAGTTCGATGTTCAGGTTGGGATTTACCAACAGCGGACTGAATTCGTGATTCGGGTCGGACGGATGGAAATTGACAAGGTTGGTGATGTCCACCTTTTTGGACTTGTTGTCCATCCGGCGCAAATCGGCTTTACGCATGTTGTCGAGCTGGTAGAGGTAGAAGTTGTAGCGCCACAACTCGGAGCTGTTCATCTCTCCGTGGAAAAGATGTCGGTACTTTTCATTCAGCAACCGTTTTACCTTGATCTTGCCTTCGTTGATTTCGGGTTTGTTCACACGGACTTCCTGAATCAGTTGTTTGAGTGCGGCCGCCGCCTTCTGCGGGCCCGTGATTTCGCGGCCTTTCTTGCCGATTTCGGTTGACAGTACGCCGCACTGGATGTGGCGTGCCCCACCCTTGCCGTCTTTGCCGCCGCGCAGACAGGTGATAAGATTGTGAATACATTCTACCTGTCCCTCTTCCGAGATGAACGGCTGGCCGCCCGGCGTACTGGCCAGTGCATCGAATATCGCGCTGAACATTTTGCGGTCGATCTGTTTTTCATCGGTCAGCCTGTCATCGCCGAACCGGTACGAAACCGTTGCGATGAAGCGGTTCTGGATCATGTCGAATGCCACATTTTCGATCGTGTAGGCTACCCCATCCCGGGTAAACGACCTGCCTGCGAAGATCATTTTCACCACTTCGGTGATATCTATCTTGTCGAGCAGTTTGAATGACGAAGCGAGGTAGTATTGTTGGTCGGCGGGAGAGAAATCCCAGTCGAGAATGTCGTCCAGGTAGTTGCCGTGACGTGAGATCACCTCGACGATATTCTTGTCGGCCGTGTAGCGTTTGAGCGTGCACTGGAAGTTCGGGCCGTCTCCGCTGGTCGCTTTCTCCTTGCGTTCACCGTGTGCATCGATATAGAGCAGAAAGTTTTCCGGATTGTCGATCCGTGTAATGCCGCCTTCGTTTTTCGAATAGTTGCTGGCCGAGAGCATGATATCCACCTTGTAAGGCATCGTGATGTCGCACATGCCACTCACGGTGCTGCGGGCGTTGCGGTCGTCCACGTTGCTGTCCGCACTGCTTTCGAACAGATACTTGTAGTATTTGATATAGTCGGGGTCGAAATCGGTCGTACGCGAGAAATCGCCCACTTCGGTGCCGATGCCGTAAAGATTTCCGTCGGCGTCCTGGAATTCGTGGAACATGTCGCCGGCGACCATTTTCACCGAGCGGATGCCTTCGAGATTGTTGCGCAGCCATTTGAGGACAAAGGCGGCGATCATTTCGCTCTTGCCTACCCCGCTGTCGCCGTTGATCTCGATTACGAAGACGCTGCCGTCGTTCTCTTCGACCATAAACAGCGATCCGTGGCGCGGCGTGCCACCCATCTCTTTCACCTTTTCGTTGATGACCGTCAGGCGTGGTTTTTTTACGTCGCCGAAATAATCGGCTTCCGACTTGAGCGGCGTGACGATCGTCTTGATGTTGCCTGCGGGACCTTTGATGTCGAAGTAACCGATCTGCGGGAATGAAATCAGTTTTTCCGGGGCTCCGAGCAGCGAAATGACGTCCGGCACGAAATTACGGATGTCCTGCAGGCTGATGTCTTCTGTATAATTGAGCCGGTAGTTGTCGGTCAGGTATTTCAGGTAACCTTTCTGGAAGATGACCAGTTCCTTGACGATACCGTGTTTAACCACCTTGCAGCGGTAGTCGTCCGAGTCCATGTTCGCGACGAAACGTGCGAGGCGGTGTACGAAGAACGACGGATCGGGCCGCAAGTCGATGTAGCGGATGTATTCGGCTGGATAATCGGAAGGAATTTCCCCATCAGGCTTTTTGCTTTCCACCCGGTCGATCTTGTGGAACGGATATTCGCGTTTTTTTGCGTCAGTAACGATCCGCGTGTGTTCCTGTACGGGCTGTTCCGACGAGATTACGCCGCACTTGGTCATCAGTTCGTTAATCCAGTTGATACGGCCTCCGGCGAAGGTTTCGAGCGACTTGTTTTCCATTTCGAAACCTTTGTAAATCGAAATGCCGTGTTGTACCATTTCGTTTACGCTGGAATTTTGCTTCTTGAATGCCGTTTCGACGATCCGTACGATCGTATGCGCATAACGGTTGTAATAGTCCGTACCTCGGGTGCGCTTGATCAGGCTGATGTAGAATCGCACGACGCGGCGGCTGACCGCATAGATTTCGCTTTCTGCGATCTTGATGTCTTTCTTGCGCATGATGTAGTTACTCAGTTCCTGCAACTGCATCGGCATGATGCTCGAAACGAACTCTTCGGTGAGCATCCTCACTTCCGTGTCGTCGCAATCGCTGATGCGCTTGTCGAAATAGGCCAGTTTGTTGCAGACCATCTTGTAGAAAGACTTGTCGTTTTCGAGTAGGTACAGGTAGAGTATCTTGTCCGTGATTTCGGCTGCCCGGTCCACTCCTGTGCGCAGTACGTCTTCGATATAGCCGATGCTTTTTTGCGAGATGGCGAGGTTGCGGAACTCTTCTTTGTCACGCAGCGTGCGCATGAATTCGTCGATCCAGATATTCAGGTTCAACTGTAAAAGCTTGATACCGGTGATCTCTTCGAAGCATGCGCCGGCCATCTGGATAATTTCGCGGCGGCTAGGTTCGAGACTCTCCTTCTCGAACGGCAGGTTGAAGTGCAGCAAGATCTCCCGGATATACTTTTTGATGATCGAGTTCAATCCTTCGAGCTTTGCCTTGTCGAGTTCGGGACTGCCCGTTGCGTTGATAGCCAGGATTTTCATTTTGCTGTCCGAGAAGAGCAAATTCTCCATCTCGATCAGGATCTCCATCATTACACTCTTCTCCTCGGGGTTGTCGAGTACGTGGTGGTTCGGCTGGAAAGTCCGTTTGTTGGTAATGTATTTCAGGATGACCGCTTTGCTGTATTTCGAACTGACCGTGTTGAAATCCAGGTCGGCCAGCGCCGGAACACGTTTGTAAACCTGTGCGAGCAGGTTTTCATAGATTTTGGTGAATGCCGAACTGCGGACGAATTCGAAAACGTCTTTGCAGGTGCCGACGATATCGCCGTGCAGCTCGATCACCGAGTTGGCTGACCTTCCGATTGTAGTGATCGTTACGCCGCTTTTTTCGGGAGAGGCGTGGTACAGCGAGCGTACGTCGCGGATTTGCAGCGACGGCGCTTTGTCTTTCTTGTATTTCGCTGAAAGCGGATAATCCGCAATGATGCTCTCGATGAAATCTTTGTCTTTCGGATAGCGGAACATCTCATTCAGCAGGGCGCTGCTTTCACGCTCTTTGTTCGCCGAATCGGCACGCATGGCGGCAAATTGGTTCCAATACCGGATGAAGATCGAAAAGGCATCTTCCAATTCGGCCCCGAGAACTTTCAACCCCTCTTTCGATGCCGAGGTATAGCCGCCCAGAGAGAAGCGTACGAGTCCTGTCGGATACGGTACGGTGGCTACGCCTTTGTTCCGGGCCAGCATCTGGCAGAACAGCAGCAGGTCGGGGTACGAATAGGGACCGGTGATCTTGAAGTTGAACAGGTAAGAACCGTCCGATTGGATGACTCGTAGTGCTGTCCCCGCCGGACTGTTGTCAAGCAGACGCTGTCCGATCTCTTTGGCCATCTTCATACGCGTGAGCGATTCGTGGCGAAAGTTCTTGTTAACCCGGAAACGGTTCAGGTTTTCCACCAACTTGCTTTGGTAGTAGACGAAAAACGGTTCGTCGTGGTATTTGAAATCGTCCGGCAGTCCCAGTACGTCGAGCTTGTCCAGGGCTACCAGTTCGTCGAGCAGGAACAGGTAGAGCGGTGACCCCTCGAAACCGGCCGTTTTGTGCAACTGGCGGTTGGTTTTGCTGATCTCGTTGTTTTGCTGGGTCTTTTCGAATTGGCTGACGATAAATTTGACGATCGCCTTTTTGATTTTCGAACGCGAAGCGTTTTTCGGCAGTTCGGCTTCGATCTGGTCTTTGATGCGCTTAGCTACCTGGGCGATCTCGAGCGTATTGTTGAGCATCAGCAACGAGTTGTTGTTGCCGTGTTCGGCGCTGTTGCAGGCCCGTGCGTATTTTGCGAAGTCCGCTGCCTGGGGAGTGACGGCTACGGCGCCGAGGCGTTCGCCCGTGGCGGCGAGGTTCTTCGTGGTCGAAAGCGACGAAATGGCCTTGATACGCGACTGCGCGTTAATGTTGTTCATGATGTAGCGAGAAAGCGTACGCCATTTTGGCAACTCGCGGTCTTCGATCTTGACGCTCTCTGCGTATGCTTCGTCGAGGAACAGCGTGATTTTGCAACTGTTTAGGAAACGCAGAAAGTTGTTGGCCGCCTCGCTGTTGAAATCGGTATAACCCGTGGGATTGTTCGGGTCGTTGACGATGATCGTCGTATTTTCGCAGAAAAGGTCCCACAGGCTGCCGCTGTCGTCGAATAATGCCAAGGTCGATTTGATCCGTTGCAACCGGTCGATCAGGCGGTCGTAGGCAAGCCTGCCTTCGTTGTCGTTCTCGATTTCGATGTCGAACGGATTGATGTCGAAACAGTCGTCCGGCAGCAGGTCTTTGTACTCCCAGGCCTGGATCGCATTGTAAATGATATAGGGCTTCGGCCGGCCGTTCGGGTTGAACAGCAGGTCGCGGATGATCATCTGTACGGCATCCGATACCGAGGTCTGGTCGAGGTTGCCTAACGCGGCGAGGAAATTTTTGACGATCTCCTTGTCCTCTTCTTTGAGCGCGAAGTATTTGTCGCGGATGCCCAGGTCGATCAGAAACTTCTCGAAGCGCCCCTTGTTGTCGGCATCTTTGCCCGTTTTGGTCAGGTATTCCTGGTATTTCTCAAGGAACAGGTTAATGCCGAAATTCTTATGGAAATGATTGTGCAGCGTCCGCTCGTAGCAGCTCGGAATGATGTCGAGGATCAGCTGGCATGCATAGCGGATTTTGCTGTTCAGGTTGTTGAATGTTTTACTGCGCAGGTAGTCCCCGAAAGTCTTGATTTGGTGACGGCCACCGCCTTCGAGGATCGTTATGACGTCGATGAGTTTGTTGCCCGCATAGAAATAATTTTTCATGCGGCTTTCGAACTCGTCGATCAGCTCCTGGGTCTGTACCTTCTTGGTTTCCTGTTTGTGGCAGTTCTCAAGGAAGAAGATAAAGTCGCGCAGCTTTTCGAGCGAGTATTTATCCTGTACGACCTGCCGCGAGAAAGAGTCGAGTTTGAAGAGTGTGATCCGCTTCTCGATGTCGTTCGGATCGCCCGTCTGTTCGTTGAGCAGCGTTTCGAGTTCGGCGGCGTACTCTCCGATCTGGGCTTCTATCTTTTCTCGGAACTCCTTGAGATAGGTCGGGTTGACATTTTCCAGGATCAGGCGCAGGTTCAGCTGTGTATTCGACGGCGAGCCGAGTTTTTTGGTGTGTACTTTGTTGAGCGTATTGATAATGCCGTTGTGGAAACAGAAGATCAGCGAGGTATTCGAGCTGCGCGACTCTTTCGAGTCGTCCACGATCACCAATCGCGTCAGCAACGGGAACCATTTTTCACCGGCATAATGGTTGATGCGGGCGTGCTTTACCTTGACGACGAATACCGAAGTGGTGTCGGCCGTCATCTTTTCGTAGAGCAGTTCCGGGGCGGGCGATTCCATCACCACGACGCAGTCCTTGCTGAATACGTCGCCGCGCAGCAGGGAGACGGCTTTGTCGGCGTTCCCGGACACGACCGTACGGATCATGCCGTTCATCCCTTTGAAATTCACGGCCCACTTGCTGCGGTGCAGGAAGTCGCAAATTTCGGCTTTTGTCGTGTAATGGGTGCTTTGGCTGATCATCTGTTCGAGCGTGTCCATCAGGTAGTTCCAGTGCGCTTCGTTGATGTCGCCCGTTACACCGATCACGTCGCGGTATTTGCGCAGGTCGCGAACGTGCCCGCCTAACTGGATTTGCGACATGAAGTCGATGTGATAACTGTTGATCGGCGGCGTGCCGACCGAAAGGTCATGGCTGTCGCGGATATTGATCAGGATATTTTTGATTTCGGTAGTCGTCCCGTCGGTATCGAGCACCGAATTGATCTTTTTGACGAATTCCCCGCGTTTGCTGCTCAGTTCGAATGCTTTCGAGTTGTTGTGAGGGATCAGCATCAGCGACACATCGGTATAACCGGGGATATCCTCGCGGAATTTGAGCAGGTAACGGTTGATCTCGGCCTGTTGGCGGGCCGGATCGTCGGGCTCTTCCATACAGAGGCTGACAAAGCTGGTCAGATTGTCGAAGATGTGGCGCGGCAGGAAGATTTCGGCCCGCTCGCCCAACGATTCGTACAGGTTCAGCAGCTGGAGAGCCTCGTTGCTCAGGAATGCTTTCGGTTCGCCTACGATTTTCATGATTTTTCAGATAGTTTGCGTTTGTTCTTCTTGCGTTCGTTTATACACGATGACAGCACAAATATACGGCAGAGAGGAATATAAATATATCTTGTTGTTAAAATTTTATTTTATTTGTTTTAAAACACACAAAATATAATGAAACTTCTCTGCTTGGCTGAGGAGAGGCGGTTAGCATGTGCAAGCAAAGTGACTAATTCACCGCTCAATATAAGGAATATTTGCCAAAGAAGGCATGGAAAGTTTTGCACATTCTGTTAATAAAGAAGGCCGGAATTCCGGCCTTCTTTTTGGAATAATAGGGAATCGCGAAGTTACAGCTCGTAGCGGTAGATCTGGGCTGTAGCGGTGCGGTAATCCTTCTCCAGTTGCAGCAGCGTCTCGCGGCTTTGATACAGCGTACTTACCTCTGTGAAGTATTCGATTACGGAAATTTGTCCTGCGTCCAGGGCCTTGTTCAGTAACTCGATGTTATTCTGGTTACGGAGCACTGCCTGTAGGGATTCCGCCGACTGGCGAAGGGTTTGCGCCTGTTCGTAAAGTTGCTTCAGAATCGTAACGCTGTTCAGTTTAGCGCTTTGCAGCTTCGTGTCGGAAAAGTAGCTTTGCGCCCGGGCGGCTTTCACCTTATTTTTATTTTCGAACATTGGGATCGACATGCCGACGAGTAAACCGTTGAAGCGTCCTTCGAGTCCGTAATTGTGCCGGTACCCTACTTCGAATTTGGGCAGTGCGAGCGCCTTGTTCAGCGTAATCGTTTTCAGGTTGACGCTGTGCTCGTCCGCCAAACGTTGCAATTCCGGGCTCTGTTCCATGTAGAGCGTTTCGAGCGTGGCATATTCGGGGAGTTCCGATTCCGCCGGATAGTCCGTGGCTGTGAAATTGACCGGCTCTCCACCTGCGAGGTTCGAGAGTTGTTGCAGCCGGGCTTTTAACGTTGTGGCATTCAGGTTCGCTGCAGTTTGTGCTGCGATCAATTCAACACTGATCTTGTTTGTTTCCAAAATATTGGCGGCTCCGGTCTCCAATTTTTGTTTATATACAGACGAGAGGCGTTGTGCGTTGGACAGTCGTTCGCCGAGCAAAATCTGCTGTTGCCGCAGGTAGATGATTTCGATACAGAGCTCTTTGGCCTGCAACAGTAATTGCTGGCGGAACTCGGCACCTTCGCTGTCGTACAGAGAGGCTTTGAGTTTCGCGATTTTATTACGGGCTGCATAAGCTCCCGGAAAATCAAACGGCTGCGTGACGGTCAATTCGGAGTTGTTGCCCGGAACCGGCCGGCGCCAAAGGTTCTCGAACTCTACCGACGGATTCTCCAGCGAGTTACCGGTTTTGGCTTCGAGTTTTTGGGCTTCGGTCAGCTTGCGCTGGGCCTGCAACTCTTTTGATGCCTGTTCTACGAGCAGCAGTACTTCGTCGATGCTCTCCTGCGCCCGCAGGGGACCGAAGCTCGCGAGGCACGCGGTTATGATTAGGATCGTACGTTTCATGCCTGTTCTTGTTTACGGTTGATAATCAGATAGACGGTTGGAATGATAAACCCGTTGAGCAGTGTCGAACTGAGCAGGCCGCCGAGAATCACTTTGGCCAAAGGGCTCTGAATTTCGTTGCCGGCCAGGTTACCGCCCAGGGCCAGCGGAATGAGTGCGAGGGCCGAGCTCAGTGCGGTCATCAGGATTGGATTCAGCCGGTCGAGCGATCCCTGCACGATGCTTTCACGGAGTGACATTCCTTCACCCCGCAGGTGGTTGTAATGGGATACAAGCAGTATGCCGTTTCGCGTGGCGATACCCAGCAGCGAAATGAAACCGATAATGGCCGGAATACTGATCTCACCGGATGTGATCCACAGGCTGAAGATTCCGCCGATTAGCGCCAGCGGCAGGTTGAGCATGATGATGCCGGCCATCGATACCTTTTTGAACTCCTGGAACAGCAACAGGAATATTACCAGCAGCGAGATGAGCGACGTGAAGAGCAAAATGCGCGAAGCCGCCTGTTCGCTCTCGAACTGCCCGCCGTATTCGATGTGGTAACCTTCCGGTAGCGGCACGTCGTTTTTCACGATCTTCTGGATGTCGTTCACCACTCCGCGCAGGTCGCGTCCGGCCACGTTCGCGGAAATGACTATCTTGCGTTGGGCGTTTTCACGGTTGATGGTATTGGGGCCCGATGACGAAACCAGTTCAGCTATGTAATTCAGCGGGATTTTCTGGCCGTTTGCGTCGATGGTGAGATTTCCGATCCGCTCCATTTCACTGCGGCTGTTGTCGTTCATCTTGACCGTGACGTCGAACGAACGTCCCTGGTCGTACACTTGGGACACTACCCTGCCGGCCAGCGCCACTTCGATGAATTCCGAAAATTCCGGCAGTGTGATGCCGTAACGCGCCAGCATTTCACGCTTGGGTTTGATCTGCAACTGCGGGCGCTCTACCTGTTGCTCGACATTCAGGTCGGCGATGCCTTCCACCCCGGAAACGGCTCCTTTGATCCGGTTGCCGAGCGTGAAGAGTTCATTCAGGTCGGGGCCGAAAAGCTTGATTGCAATATTGGCCTTCGTACCCGAGAGCATTGCGTCGATACGGTGAGAAATCGGTTGTCCCAATTCGATATTTACGCCGTGCAGGACGCTCAGTTTTCGGCGCACGTCGGCCGTAAATTCGTCTTTTGACCGCTTGTCCAGGATATATGGAGCTTCCAGCTCCGACACATTCACGCCGAGCGCGTGTTCGTCCAGTTCGGCGCGGCCAGTCTTGCGTACGACCGTCTGGATTTCAGGCACGGTCAACAATATCTCTTCCACGTTGCGCCCCACTTTATCGGACTCTTCGAGAGAAATGCCGGGCATCGTGGCGACATTGATCGTAAATGACCCCTCGTTGAACGGGGGCAGGAAGCTGCGTCCCAGGCTGAAGAAAATAATCAGCGAAACGACGAACAGCCCTACCGTGCTGCCGAGTACGGCCCGTTTGTGGCCGAGTACCCATTCCAGTGCCGGACGGTAAATCTTTTTCAGCCAGCGCGCCAGGAACGGCTCTTTTTCGCTTTTACGCAGCACCTTGTCTCCGGTAAGCAGGTAACTGCACATGACGGGGGTCAGTGTGACCGCTACGATCATCGATGCAAAAAGGGCTACGATGAACGAAATGCCCAACGGTCGAAGCATCCGTCCTTCCATCCCACTGAGGAAAAAGAGCGGAATGAACGCGACGATGGTGATGATCGTGGCATGTACGATCGAGGTGCGTATTTCGGTCGATGCGTCGTATACGACGTTCAGCGATGGACGCCGTTCGACTTTCGGGAGCCGGAAATTCTCCTTGAGCCGTTTGAAGACGTTCTCCACGTCGATGATCGCATCGTCCACCAGCGATCCGATGGCAATGGCCATACCACCGAGACTCATCGTGTTGATGGTAAAGCCCATCAGTTTGAGCGCGAGAATCGATACGAGCAACGAGAGCGGCAGTGCTACCAGCGAGATGACCGTCGTGCGTACGTTCATCAGGAAGAAGAACAATACCACCACGACAAAAAACGCCCCTTCGAACAGGGCTTTCCGGATGTTGTCGATCGATCCTTCGATAAAGCGGGCCTGACGGAAACTGTCGGTCGACAAGTGGATGTCCGCCGGAAGCTGTGTCTGGATCTCGGCGATCGCTTTGTCGAGTCGTTCGGTCAGTTCCAGTGAGTTCGTGCTGGGTTGCTTGGTGACGGTCATCAGGACGGCCGGTTTGCCACGCTCGGAAGCAACGCCCATTTTCGGGGTTTTGGCCCCGGTGCGTACGTCGGCTACATGCTCGAGCAGGATCGGGTTGCCGCCTGCCGTTTTAACGACGGCTTTTCCCATGTCGTCGGCCGAAGTGGTCGAAAGCATGCCCCGGATGATGTATTCGTTGCCGTACTGGTTCAGCACACCTCCGTTCGAGTTGCGGCTCAGGTCGTTCACGACGTTCATCACCTCGTCGAGCGAGACGTTGAAGTTTTTCATGCGGATCGGGTCGAGCAGAATCTGGTATTCCCGGATTTCGCCGCCGATGACGGTGACTTGCGCCACGCCGCCGGTGGAGAGCAGCCGCGGACGGATGTTCCAGTCTGCGATGGTTCGCAGCTCTTGCAGTGAAGTGCTGTCCGAGGTAAGGCCGACGATCATCAGCTCGCCCAGGATCGACGACTGCGGTCCGAGGGTCGGATTCCCAACGTTGTCGGGTAGCGTGGCGTTGACGGCGGCCAATTTTTCCGAGACGATCTGGCGCGCTTTGTAGATGTCCGTTCCCCAGTCGAATTCCACCCATACGACCGAAAATCCGGTCGTAGACGATGAACGCACCCTGCGTACGTCGGTAGCTCCGTTCACGGCGGTTTCAATCGGAAAAGTCACTGTGCGCTCGACCTCCTCGGAAGCCATACCCGGCGCCTCGGTCATCACGACCACAGTCGGGGCGTTAAGGTCGGGAAATACATCCACCTCCATCTGCCGGGCCGTATATGCGCCCACGAAGAGCAGCAATACGCCCATAATCATTACCAACAATCGGTTGTGTAATGAGAAATCGATTATTTTATTCAGCATGGCGGTGTCGGTTTAGTGCTGGTGTCCGTGGGGAATGGCACCCGAGAACGAAGCCATCTTGACTCGGTAAGCTCCGCGGCTGACGATGTTGTCGCCCGGTTCGAGGCCCGCAAGAATTTGTATGTTTTTTCCGTCGCTGGCACCCAGTTTTACTTCCTGTTTGCGATATCCATCCTCGTCGATCTGGACGAAAACCGAGTAATTGCCCTGTTCTTCGATCAGCGCCGTGACCGGAACGGTCAGCGTGTTCGGTTTGGGTGATGAGATCAGGAATACCTCGACGAACGATCCCGAGACGATCCCGCCTTTGTTGTCGAATTCGAACGTGACAGGAATGTAGGCCGATGCGCCGTCCGAAGCTTTCCCGACCGACACGAGCCGTCCGCCCAGATCTTTGAGCGAATAGGTTTTGTCGTCGTATGAGGTTTTGAAGTTCGCACTCGAGATGGTCGGTAGTGCACCGTGATAGCGTTGCGAAACTTCGGCTTTGAGCTTCAGCCTGCGGTTTTGCGAAATAGTGGCCAGCAGCTGCCCGACTTCGACGAATTGCCCTTCACTGACAGCTATGTTTTTGATAAAGCCACCGATAGGCGCCCCTACGCCCGTACCTTTCGCTGTAGTCTTGTTCGCTACGGCCTCCTGCGCCGTTTTAGCGTTTTGGTAATTGAGTTTGGCCTGTTCGTATTCGGACTGCGAAATAATTTTGTCTTTGACGAGCTCCTCCGCCCTCTCGTAAGCTGCTTTTGCCTGTGCGAAGGCGGCCCGGGTGCGGGCCGTGTAGTCGCCTTCGGCGATATTCTTCGACGAAATATAGAAAAGATTTTCGCCTCGGCTTACCGAAGCGCCTTCGGACAGTTTTTTCGAAGAGAACGATACGACTCCGCTGACGGTGGCGACTACGGTCGCTTCGTCTCCCTGTGCGGCTAAGATTTGTCCGCTGGCCGGAATAACTTCATAGAATGTGGTCGGTTCGACTTTGTGAAGTGCGAAATCCGTTTCTGCAGCCTGTTCTTTGGTGAAGACGATTTCTCCGGCGGGATGTCCGGCCTCACCTTCGTGTTGATGATCGAGGTTCTCCCTTTCATGGTCGTGACCTTCGGCTTCGTGGTTATGTCCCTCTGCCGCATGGTCGTGACCGTCGTGAGATTGACACGCTTCGTGCGCCTCATGGTCGTGCGTGTCCTTTGGAGTTTGCTTTCCGGTGCAGCCCGTAACGAGCGCGACGGAGATTAATGCTATCAATATTTTGTTCATCGCTTGTTTCGATTGTAAATGGGACTTATACAATTACTCCGGTGAAGCTGTGCAAAATTGTACAACTTCCCGTCGGGCGCGTGTACAACACTCGGTTGTAACGGCGCTTAAGCGATGAATGCAGGAGGGGCGCGGAGGGCTGCGGGGCCTTGGGATTCGGCTCCGTGTAAAGCGGCAACGAACGGCCGGTAATCTACCGGGCTGCCGTGGCCACTGAGTAATAGTGAAAGATCAGGATATACGTAATAGAAAAGCGTGAAAACGAAAGCGTCGGCCGGTTGCAGGTCATGCGTATGGCATAGGCTGAACTGGTGGTCGCTGTCGTTACGGCCCGACATGACGAACAGCTGGCGCAGGTCGCAGTCATTGTCCGTTTCGGGATGATGGTGCGAAGCGGTAACCGGTGCCTGCTGGCATTCGGAGCATTGCTCTACAACCGAAAACCGGATCGAACCGTCGCAGTGGTGGTGATGAGGCAACACCGACAATACCAGCATGAGTATGCCGGTACAGAGCAGGATGATGCGGATGCCTGTTTGCCTCATTGTGTTGATACTCCTTTTTGAACGTTCAGTTTATCGGCAGGTCAATGTTATTTTATAAACGGTTATTCGCCGTAAAATATTTTAGGCTGCGATTTTAGGTGTTTCGGCATCGCCTTTTTTCAACATATTGCGGTAAATCTTGTCCATGATCACGGCGATGGCTCCCCCGCCCGTCACATTGCCGGCGGTGCCGAAGCTGTCCATCGTGATGTAGAGTGCAATCATCAGGGCCTGCAATTCGGCGTTGAAACCCAAAATCGATGCGAGCAGTCCGAGTGCCGCCATGATCGCTCCGCCCGGGACGCCGGGAGCGGCTACCATCGCGATGCCGAGCATGAAGATAAAGCCTGCATACAATTCGAATGTGATCGGGAATGTGTCGGGTGTCATCCACATGATCGCCAATGCACAGGCGACGATTTTCAGGATGCTGCCCGAGAGATGGATCGTTGCGCAAAGCGGTACCACGAAACCTGCCAGATCGGGATGTACACCCATTTTGATCGTTTGTTGGAGCGATACGGGAATGGTAGCGGCGGACGATTGCGTACCGAGAGCCGTGGCATAGGCCGGCAGCATGATGCGCAGCAGCTTGAGCGGATTACGCTTGGCGATCGCTCCGGCAATGGCATACTGGATCAGCAGCAGTGCGATGTGCATGACGAAGATGATGATGATCACCTTCAGGAACAGCGACATTACCTGCACAGCCTGTCCTTCGGCGCCCATTTTCAGGAAAATTCCGAAGATGTAAAGCGGTAGCAGCGGTACGATCACTTTGCCGATCAGCAGGTTGATCACTTCCCCGAATTCATTGAGCGCATCCTTGAACGCACGTCCCGGTAGCGCGGCCAACCCCAAGCCTAAAATGAAAGAGAAGACCAATGCGGAAACGACGTCCATAAACGGCGGCATGTCGATCGTAAAAAACGGAGGGATCGTCGCGCTGGTGATCGATGCCAGCGGGTTGGTCGCTTCCACGGCGGCGGTACCGGCGGCTGAAACCTCGTGTACCCCGCCGCCCGGCAGCAGGTACGGGAAGGTCGCCAGGCAGGTGAAATAGGAGAAAAAACCCGCAAACAGTGTCGAGATATATGCGACGAGTGCCGTAATGCCCAACAGTTTACCCGCCCCGGATCCGAGGTCGGCAATACCCGGAGCCACCAGGCCGACAATAATCAGCGGAATGGAGAAGCTCAGGAAATTGCTGAAGATGGAGTTGATGGTGACGAAAATGCGAACGCCGGGCGTCGGAAGGAAGGTCGAAAAGGTTAAGCCGAGAACGATTGCGATGACGATTTTCAGCAACAGTCCGACTTTGAAGCGTCGTTTCATTAGGCGGTTTTTAAATTTGAGCGTAAATATAAATAAATTTTCCCAATGAAAAATGCTATCTTCGCCCTCTCTGTGGCATTTGCCGATAATTTAACGTTATGGCTTGGATTTATCTGATTTTAGGCGGCCTGTTCGAGATGGGTTGGGCGCTGGGATTGAAACTCTCGGAAACCATGCAGGTCAAGGTCTGGGGGATCCTGCTGGCTGTCGTATCGATGGCGCTGAGCATGTTCCTGCTCTATATCGCACAAAGAAGCATCCCGATCGGCACCGCTTATGTGGTGTGGACCGGGATCGGTGCTGTGGGGACACTGCTGGTCGGAATTTTTCTGTTCGGTGATTCGGCCGGATTCTGGCGTCTTTTCTCCGCCGGACTGATCGTTATCGGGGTGATCGGTCTGAAAATTGCGCACTAGCGCTGCGCAGTGTGATGAGCGTTAGTTCGGGATAGGTCCCGATGCGCATCGGATAGATCACATATCCCATCCCATCGTTGATGTAGAGGTGCTTGTCGCCTTCCGTATACAGTCCGCTCCAGCGCGGGTACATCCATTGGGCGGGGGACCAGACCCACTTGCCGACATGGATTTTCATCTGCATCGCGTGGACATGGCCCGACAGCGTAAGGTCGGCTTTGCCTGTCGCGCGGACCGCATCCCAGTTCTGGGGCGTATGCGAGATCAGGATGTTGAATGCGCTGTCCGGTACGTTCCGGTAAGTGGCCTTCAGATCGCAGCCTCCCAGTCCGGTCTCGTATCCGTTGTGAAAACCGTCCCGCGGATAGTTGACTCCCGAGACCGTGATGCTGTCCGCACCCCGTCGGATTGCTACCGATTGGTTGTTCAGCAGGTGCCATCCCATCCTGGCTTGTTTTTCTTCCAATAATTTAACGCTTTCGACTGGGCCGAAACCGGCGCGTTCCCGCATGTAGAATCCGAGATCGTGGTTGCCGAAAACCGAATAGATCCCGTCGCGGCTGCGGATCGATGCGAGGGCGGCCATGTCTTTGCCGCTCAGTTCACGGGCGTTCGTGTTTACGACGTCTCCACCGTTGACTACCAGGTCGGCTTCCAGGGCGTTGATCTTTTCGGTCATACGCCTGATCAGCGTGTTGTGCGGTCCGTAGTTGCCCGTATGAAGGTCGGAAAACATCACGATTCGGTACCCGTCGAAAGCAGCAGGCAGTTTATCCGACGTGATCGTGATCTCTTTGACTTCGATATGATTGCGCCCACGCGTGGCCCCGTAAATCATGACGCCGAGGCAGTACAGCCCGACGATCAGTCCGACAGCGGAAAACCAATGCACGCGCCGTTTTTTTACCCGGCTGGCCGGGTAATCAAGCAAGGAAAAGAGCAGGTATATCAATTTCGGGACGATCGACATCATAAAGATGGCGATAACCCACAGGATGATCTGTACGTAGCGGGGCGAGGCTGCATCGGGCGCCATCCGGTAGCAGGTCAGGGCGATGACGATCAGTGTGTCGAGGAGAAGGAACGAAGTCAGATAAATCCGGTGTATCCAGGGCCGTTCCGGAAAAGCTTTTTTCAGACGGTGCCGGATCAGCAGATCTTGCAGGATGGAGATCAGAGCGAGCAGGAGAATAAAGATTTTAATCATGGGGCAACGTAAACTAGGTATTCGACAGCTCTGCAAAAATACGACAAATCCTTGAAGTACGTGGAAGTGCCGATGCTGCTGTACGCATAAAAACGTATTTTCTACCCGTTTAGTACCCCTTGTGTGGCTTCCTTGACAGGTTTTATTATTTTCGCGGGGTATTTCGTTTTGTCCATCGACGATATGAATCAGGTTGTTAATTCAAAGCTTAAACCAGGATATGAGTAAGTCGTTTTTCCGGCAGTTCCAGAACGAGGACTGGATTGCTACACTGATGGGATTGTTGCTTGTCGTGACAGTGATCGTCCTTCCGGGACTGATTCCCGTGTTTCCCAAGGAACTGAATACAGTGGAAGCATGGCTCTCCATCCTCGGACTGCTGGTGGTCGCCCTGTTGGTTGCCGCATTGGGGGTCCGGTTGCTCGGTGAACGATTGAAGGGTTTTCTTCCGGCTTTCGTTGCGATTTTTGTCCTGTCAGTCCTGTGTATGTTGCTTTCGGGTATCCCTGCGATCAAACGCACCGGATTCGAGTCGGTTTTCTTTTCAGTGGCCCTCGGATTGCTGATCCGCAATACCGTGGGATTGCCCGCGTGGCTTTCGCCCGCAGTCCGCAGTGAATACTACATCAAGATCGGGCTGGTGCTGCTGGGTACGTCGGTGCTGTTCGGTGAGATTTTGGAAGCCGGATTTTTCGGTATTCTGCAGGGCATCGTCGTCGTGTTCAGCGTGTGGTATTTTACCTTTTGGCTGGCCCGCAAAATGAAAGTGGACGAAGAGATGGGCGTTATGCTGTCGAGTGCGGTGTCGATCTGCGGCGTGTCGGCTGCCATTGCCACCTGCGGGGCGATCAAGGGAGACAGTAAAAAACTGTCGTTCGTCGTGTCGATCGTGCTGATCGTGGCTATTCCGATGATGTACCTGATGCCCTATCTGGCCAAGTTGATGGGTTTGTCGCAGGAGGTGGCGGGCGCGTGGCTCGGCGGGACTATCGATACGACCGGAGCCGTGGTTGCGGCCGGCAAGTTTTTGGGTGAAACGGCAGAAACTTACAGCGTCATTATCAAGTCGTCGCAGAATGTCCTGCTGGGCGTGGCTGCGTTTATTATTTCGATCTATTGGTCGGTGCGGGGCACTTCGAATACAGAACTGAAACCCACTCCCCGTGTTTTGTGGGATCGTTTCCCTAAATTCGTCGTAGGATTTATGCTGGCGTCACTAATTTTCAGTACCTGCTTCGATATGGGGCAGGCAAAAGCCCTCGGCTCTCTGGCCAAGGGCTTGCGTGAGGTGATGTTCTCCGTCGCTTTCGTCTGCATCGGGTTGGAAACCGATTTCCGTTATATTTTCAAGGCCGAAAACCGGCGCTATATCGCTACGTTCCTGATCGCCCAGTGCTTTAATATCGTTGTGACGCTCATTGTCGCGTGGTTGCTGTTCGGCTGGCTGGCGGTGTAGGAAACGTAATGTCGATCGCAATATCAATGGCTTCGGGGTGCTGATTCCGTTTCAGATCCTTGATTCCGTTCCGCTCGTCCGTTGAATTTCCGCTTGTTTTATCAATTCGTTGCGCTGTTTGCCGGAACGACTAGCACGGCATTTCCCACTTTACGCGGAATGCGGATAAAAGCCACTTTATCCGAAGGCCGGTTGATGACTCTGTGCTTGCGTGACCAAAGTGCCGAAGATCCGCCTCCGTCCAGATTCAGTGCCGAACTCATGTCCAGCATGCGGCAACTCCATGCCAGTTCGGCCGGAGACATGCCGTCCGCTCCTTCCTGTCGTCCGTCCACGACCATCAATATAATGGTACCGTCAGGGCGAATGCCGATCACCGTGCGCGGATGGCGTTTGGTATCGCCGTAATTCAGCGGGATCAATTGAACGTTGTCGTACATCAGCATCGGGCCGGCCCCCATCACGTTCGGATAGGGCGTATGCCAGAGCGAATCGGCGGCAGCCACACCGGGCAGGTTTTTGATGAAATGCAGTCTTCCTGCACTATCCAGAGCGATTGCACCATTGCCCCACCCGCCTCCGGCGGTCAGGATAACGCCGTCGATTTTGGTGAAATCGTTGGCAATCGCCTGCTTGGTTTTCGTGATAAAATAACCGCCGTTGACCGCCACCTCCGCGTTAGCCTCCTTTTTACCGAGCCGTTTGACCGTCTCGCGCTTCTCCCCCTGTTTGAGCTGCAGGCGGTGCAACTGCGGGTTGAATTCCACGCAATAGATTTGCTGGTCGGAGTCGAACAGCCTCAGGTCTACACTTTTGATCGTCAGGCCATTGTCTGTTTCAACCGTCTCCCATGCCGCACCGGTTAAGGCAATCGAATCTTCCGGAGTTTGTGCCTGTAAGGTTTCAATAACTGTTAAACTGCACAATAACAGTCCGATATGCCGGAACCGGGAAGCGCAAGCGTGAGTCGGTTTCATAACGTTGAGTTTTAGGTAAACGGGTTTTAGGCGAAAGAATAGAGTCTGTAAACAGTTCGGAGCCTACCGGTTGTAGAGCTTTTCCAGGTTTTCCTGCACCCGCTCGTCGAAGAGGTAGTCGTCGTATTCCATATATTTATCGATCATGCCATTCGGTGTGATTTCGATAATGCGGTTGGCTACCGTATTGATGAATTCGTGGTCGTGCGAGGTCATCAGTACGATTCCTTTGAACGAAACGAGTGCATTGTTGAATGCCTGGATCGATTCGAGGTCGAGGTGGTTGGTCGGCGAGTCGAGCAGCAGTGTATTGGCCTGCTTGATCATCATCCGGGCGATCATGCAACGCATCTTCTCGCCGCCCGAAAGGACGTTTACCTTCTTGTAAATCTCTTCGCCGCTGAAAAGCATCTTACCCAGGTATCCCCGCAGGTAGAGTTCGCTGGTATCGTCTGAGAACTGGGCCAGCCAATCGACGATGGAAAGTTCGTTGTTGAAGAAATCGGAGTTGTTCAGCGGCAGGTAGGCGCTGTTGATCGTCACGCCCCACTCGACCATGCCGCTGTCGGGCTGGTCGTGTCCTGCGATGATCTCGAACAGGGTCGTGATCGCCCGCGGCTCGCGCGAAAGGAAAGCCACTTTATCCCCTTTTTCAATGGTAAACGACACCTTGTCGAACAGCTTTTCACCGTTGACGGTTTTACTCAGGCCGTCCACCGCGAGGATTTTCGTACCCGTTTCCCGTTCGGGCTGGAAAATAATACCCGGATATTTGCGCATCGAGGGTTTGATCTCTTCGACGTTGAGCTTTTCGAGCATCTTCTTGCGGCTGGTGGTCTGCTTCGATTTGGCGACGTTCGCGCTGAAACGCTGGATAAATTCCATCAGCTCTTTTTTCTTCTCTTCGGCCTTCTTGTTTTGGTTGGCCTGCTGACGTGCGGCCAGCTGGCTCGATTCGTACCAGAAGCTGTAGTTGCCGGAGAAGAGGTTGATATCGCTGTAATCGATGTCGATGATGTGCGTGCTGATCGCATCAAGGAAGTGACGGTCGTGCGATACGACGAGTACCGTGTTTTCGTAGTTCGACAGGTAGTTTTCGAGCCACATGATCGTATTGACGTCCAGGTCGTTCGTCGGCTCGTCGAGCAGCAGGTTATCCGGTTTGCCGAACAGGGCCTGCGCCAGCAGCACGCGTACTTTCTCTTTGGCATTGAGGTGCCCCATCAACTCGTAATGCAGGTGTTCCTTGATTCCCAGTCCGCTGAGCAGGTTGGCTGCGTCGCTTTCGGCATTCCAACCGTCCATTTCGGCGAATTTTTCCTCGAGTTCCCCGACCTTGATACCGTCTTCGTCCGAGAAGTCAGGTTTTGCATACAGGGCGTTCTTTTCGTTCATAATTGTCCACAGTGGCTGATGGCCCATCAGCACTGTATCCAAAACGGTATGTTCGTCAAATTCGAAGTGGTCCTGTTTGAGGACGGAAAGTCGTTCCGACGGACCGAAGCTGACCGAACCGCGCGAAGGGGTTACGTCGCCGCTGAGGACTTTGAGAAAGGTGGACTTGCCGGCGCCGTTCGCACCGATGACCCCGTAGCAGTTGCCGGGTGTGAATTTCAGGTTTACATCTTTGAACAGCACGCGTTTGCCGTATTGCACTTCGAGATTTGAAACAGTAATCATTGGCTTTATATTTGTTTTGCGAGGTGCAAAGATACGCAAAATCTCCGGGATCGGGGTGTTATTCGTTTCGTTGTTCGTCCGTCTGGGTCAATTCATTGAGCGTGTAGACCAAAGGAGTCGTAAACGGTTGCTGCCGGTAGGGGCAGTCTGCCACCCGGCAGTGTTCGCAATGCTTCTCTTTGCAGGAGTCCGAGTGTACAGAAAGCGTAATCCGGTCGGAAAATCCCTTTTCTATCGCCCGGCGGAGCGCTTCGCAGGCTTCGTGTCCCTGTTCGATGTTGTAATACCACGGCAGCGTCAGGTCACAATCGATGAAGAAACCGCTGCCGTATTTAATCATTTTGAGGTTGTGGATGTCGATCCAGTCGGGCCGCTGGTTTTCGGAGATCGTTTCCAGCATCTTTTCGAGGTACTGCTTGTCCGCTTCGTCCATCAGGTCGGCTACCGTGCGGCGCAGGATCGAAATACCGGTGAGGATGATGATCGCGCCGAAAATCAGCGCGAGCGCACTGTCGATCCAGCCGATACGGGTGATGTAGAGCAGGATCAGGCCGATCGCGAGCCCGATGGTCGAATAGGTGTCCGATTGCAGGTGTTTGCCCCCGGCTATCAGGGCTATCGAATTGTAGCGCCGCCCCATGCGGATGCTGTACCACCCCATCAGGTAATTCATTGCTCCGGCCGCTGCGACGACGATGATGCCGATATCGAGTTTTGCTATTTCCGCCGGTTCGAACAGGCGGCGGACACCTTCGAAGATGATGACGCCTCCGGCAATGATAATCAGCAATCCTTCGATCGAGGCGGAAATCAACTCGACCTTGCCATGTCCGAACGGATGCCCCGCATCCTTCGGCTTGGCGGCCAGATACAGGCTGTACAGGCTAATGAAGCCTGCCGTTACGTTCACAATACTCTCCACCGCATCGGTCAGGATACCGACCGAATTGGTCAGCCAGAAAGCGAGGAATTTGCCGGCCATGATGGCGACCGACCCGCAGACGATCCAACGCTGGATCCGTTGCTTGAGCGCATCTTCGTTTATCATACGGTACGAACGAATTGAGTGCCGAAAAAGTTTGCCATTTTAAAACACGTGCAGCGACAAAGAAAGAGGGTTCCCCGGTCACAATGAGAAACCTATGTTTGTCAAACCGATGTTCCGGGATGTTTGGGATTAGATCCAGAACAGGGCAGCCTTGCAAGCGGCCTGGTCGCTTCCTTCCGGCCGGATTTCGAATTTGTCGGCTTCTTCGCTGTTCTCCATCGCGATGACGACCTGTTGACCGTAACGGGTTTCATGCAGGAAGTTGATATCGAGGCGCCGCAGGCGTTGTGAAGTCAACTTTTCGAGCGGCAGCATGTCGACCATCCATTGCACGTATTTCATACTGTTCGTATGTTGGTTGAAATCGATGTCGCTGTAACGGATACGGTGCGTTTCGGCGGTCGTGCCGTTTACCTTGGCTATCTTCGCCGGACGGTCTATCGGCGGATCGGTTGCGATAACCGCCGCCATGTAATGTTCCAAAGTGCGCAGGTCGAGCGGCAGCCGTGTTTTGAAGTCGATCATCGACCAATGGGTACAGCCTTTGCCGATGGCGTTGCCTGCCCGGTCATGCAGGATGAAGTTACGGGTGGTCATCAGGCGGTTGATGTCGCTGACCCACGTTTCGATTTGGTAATGCTCGTACTCATCGGGATATCGGTCCATTTCGATCGCCATACGCGAGAGTACCCATGTGGTATTGTTGCTCTGCATCCAGCGGAGGCCGAAGCCTAGCCGGTCGGCATCCTCTCCCGCTGCATGCAGGATATGGTTCCCGAGGGTGATAATCGATGCTTTTTGGGTCAGGTCCACATCTCCGGGCTGTACCCGGTAATCGTATTTTCCACACTCCATAAGTCGGTCGGATTTTGATCGTTGGTTTGGTTGTTTTTTTATTCCCCGCACGAATCCTGCCATTTCCCGCATCATCCGGTGAGATGACGCTGCCCTGAACCGGGCGATTCGACCGGTCAGGGCAGCTGTTTCATACATGTCACCTGTTCGTATCCTGACAAGCGGCCGGGTACGATAGCGGGTAGGATTATTATTTATACTCGTCCCACGCTTTGATCGCGATATCGGTCATCTTCATGTTGCAGAAAGCATGGATGAACGAAGCCGCCAGGCGTGCGTTGGTAATCAGCGGAATGTTGTGGTCGATTGCCGCGCGGCGGATCTTGAAGCCGTTGGTAATCTCACGGGTGGTATGGTCGCGCGGGATATTCACCACCAGGTCGAATGTTTTGTCCGCGATCAGACTCAGTACGTTATCCGTCTTGTGTTCGTCGGGACGACTGACAGCAATGGCGTTTACGCCGTTTTCTTTAAGGAACTCGGCGGTTCCGGCGGTAGCGTAGATCGTATAGCCTTTTTTGTCCAGTTCGCCGCAGGCTTCCAGCATATCGACTTTCGATTTGGCCGATCCCGAAGAGATCATCACGTTCTTTTTCGGGATGTTGTATCCCACTGCGATCATCGAGTTCAGCAGCGCTTCGTTGAAGTCGTCTCCGAGGCATCCTACCTCGCCGGTCGAAGCCATGTCGACGCCGAGAATCGGATCCGCTTTCAGCAGGCGTGCGAACGAGAATTGCGCAGCCTTGACGCCGATGTAATCGACGTCGAATTTGTCCGGTTTTGCGTAAGGAGCGTCTAGCATGATTTTCGTTGCCGTTTCGATGAAGTTGCGCTTGAGGATCTTCGATACGAACGGGAAGCTGCGCGAAGCACGCAGGTTGCACTCGATCACTTTGATGTCGTTGTTCTTGGCCAGGAATTGAATGTTGAGCGGTCCGCTGATGTTCAGCTCTTTGGCGATTTGGCAACTGATCTTTTTGATGCGGCGTCCGGTTTCGAAGTAAATCTTCTGGGCCGGGAATACTAGTGTCGCGTCACCGGAGTGCACGCCGGCGAATTCGACGTGTTCCGAGATCGCGTAATCGATGATCTCACCGGCGTGCGCTACCGCGTCGAACTCGATCTCTTTTGCATTTTCGAGGAATTTGGAGATCACGACCGGATACTCTTTCGACACCTTCGCGGCGATGCCGAGGAAATGTTCCATCTCCTGTTTGGTGTGGCAGACGCGCATGGCGGCTCCCGAAAGCACGTAGGACGGACGGATCAGTACCGGGAAGCCTACGCGGTCGACGAATTCGTTCACGTCGTCCATCGACGAAAGCTCTTTCCACTGCGGCTGGTCGATGCCGAGGTTGTCGAGCATCGACGAGAATTTGTGCCGGTTCTCTGCACGGTCGATCGAAACGGCCGACGTCCCGAGGATGGGTACATTCTGGCGCTGGAGTTTCATGGCCAGGTTGTTCGGTATCTGGCCGCCGACCGAAACCATCACGCCGTTAGGCTGTTCGAGGTCGATTACGTCGAGTACGCGTTCTTCGGACAGTTCGTCGAAATAGAGCCGGTCGCACATGTCGTAGTCGGTCGAGACCGTCTCCGGGTTGTAGTTGATCATGATCGACGTGTAACCGAGCTTGCGTGCGGTTTGCACGGCGTTGACCGAGCACCAGTCGAACTCGACGGAGCTGCCGATGCGGTAAGCGCCCGAACCGAGTACCACGACCGATTTTTTATTGTGGTAGTAAGAGATATCGTGTTCGGAACCGTCGTAAGTCAAATAAAGGTAGTTGGTCAGTTCGGGATGCTCCGAAGCGACAGTGTTGATGCGCTTGACCGACGGCAGGACACCGAGGCGTTTGCGGTGGTTGCGTACGGCGATCATCTCTTTTTCGAGGTTGCCATTGGGCGCTTCGACCAAACGTGCGATCTGGAAATCCGAGAATCCGAGTCGCTTTGCCTCGCGCATCACGTCGGCGGGAATTTCGGCGATCGTACCGTATTTTTTCAGCACGAGCGAGTATTGGTAGATGTTTTCGAGTTTGGAGAGGAACCACGGATCGATTTTGGTCAACTCGTGGAGTTTTTGTACGCTGTAACCTTTCTCAAAAGCAGCTGCAATGGCGAACATGCGCATATCGGTCGGATTGGCCAGTTCGTCGTCGAGGTTCTCGAAGGTGATGTCGCTGTTGCAGACGAAACCGTGCATCCCCTGCCCGACCATACGCAGACCTTTCTGGATGATCTCCTCGAAACTTTTGCCGATCGACATGATTTCGCCGACCGATTTCATGCTCGATCCGATCTGGCGCGATACGCCTGCGAACTTGCTTAGGTCCCAGCGCGGGATTTTGCAAATCATGTAATCGAGTTGCGGGGCTACATAGGCCGAGTTCGGGGTGTTCATCTCTCCGATTTCGTCGAGCGTGTAGCCCAGGGCCAGTTTTGCGGCCACGAAAGCCAGCGGGTAGCCGGTCGCTTTGGATGCCAGTGCCGAGGAACGGCTCAGGCGTGCATTTACCTCGATTACGCGGTAATCGTCGGTGTCCGAATTGAATGCGTACTGGATATTGCATTCACCGACGATGCCCAGATGGCGGATCGTCTTTTTCGAAAGTTCTTGCAGGAAACTCAATTCTTTCTCGTCGAGCGAGCAGGTCGGCGCCACGACAATACTCTCACCGGTATGGATGCCCAACGGATCGACGTTTTCCATGCTGGCCACCGTGAAGCAGTGGTCGTTTTTATCGCGGATTACTTCGAATTCGATCTCTTTCCATCCTTTGAGCGATTCCTCGACCAGAATCTGCGGGGCGTACGAGAAAGAATTTTCAGCCCGGGCTTTGAGTTCATCCATGTCGTAGCAGAAACCGCTGCCCATACCGCCCAGTACGTAGGCCGAGCGTACCATGACCGGGAAGCCGATCTTCTCGGCGGCCTGGATCGCCTCGTCCATCGTGTTGACTGCGACGCTGCGCGGGGTTTTGATCTCGATTTCGTTCAGCTTCTTGACGAACAGGTCGCGGTCTTCGGTGTACATGATTGCTTCTACGGAAGTACCCAGTACCTCGACGCCGTATTTTTTCAGGATACCGTTCTGATACAACTCGGTGCCGCAGTTCAATGCGGTTTGGCCTCCAAAAGCGAGCAAAATGCCGTCGGGACGCTCTTTTTTGATCACTTCCTCGATAAAATAAGCGTTCAGCGGCAGGAAGTAAACCCGGTCGGCGATACCTTCAGAGGTTTGGATGGTTGCCACATTGGGGTTGATCAGGACGGTGGAAATCCCCTCCTCTTTCATCGCTTTTAGAGCCTGAGAGCCGGAGTAGTCGAATTCGCCGGCCTGTCCGATTTTGAGTGCGCCCGAACCCAGCACGAGCACCTTAGAGAGTTGTTTCTTCACAAGTAGGAAATTTTATCTGTTAATGCGGTTGATTGTCTTCCGGAGGATCTACCTCTGAGGTAGGTATTTCATCGGGCAAAGGTACGAAATATATTTGAGAATCGGGGCGTGGTGCGATTGTTGTTTGTTGAAAAATAAAATTAATGTTAAGTTTGATTCCCAGAGACAATATAGATCGCCGTCCCCGCGTTTAAATTGCGAATATAGATTGTCGTATCATCAAATTAATTAATATTATTATGAAAAAGAAAGCTCTGATCCTCATGTCGTTTTTTGCAATGGCCATGACCGTTGCCCTGGCTCAGAACCCCGATAAGGGAAATGGGACATGTCCGAAGGCCAAAACCGAATGTTGCGCCAAATCCTGCGCGGATAAAAAATGTGATCCTGCCTGCACGAAGGACGGCAAGAAAGCCTGTGTCAAAACCGGGGACTGCAAAGCAGCCTGCCAGAGTAAATGTACGAATGGGAATGCAAAAAAATAGCGGATTTCCACTAAATGAGATCGAGCGGTGTGCATTTGCACACCGCTCGTTGTTTTGGCTCGTTGTTTTGGATATGAAGCCTGACCAAGAATGGAGTCGTTTTAAGTTTTTAGACTGCATGATGAAATAGGCTGCGCAGCCTATTTCATTCCTGCTTAGCCCAGCGGCAGGATTTGCTCTTCACAAAGGGTCAATTTCTCGATTCCGTCAGCTGTGACGGCAAAGGTATTCTCAATTCCTACAGCTCCGGTCTCCGGGATGACGAACTTGGGTTCCAGCGCGAAGACCATTCCCTCGGCGAGAATGTCGCGTGAACGCGGTGCCAGCACGGGCGATTCGTTGATCTCGATACCGATTCCGTGGCCGATGAAACCCGCCTTCTGGCGGTGTCCCATGAAATAGTCGCCAAGGCTGGCTTCCTGCGCGATTTCGATGGCCATGTTGTACAAATCTTTGGCAGGTACTCCCGGCCGGGCTGCTTCGGCGATGCTGCGCTGAATCTCGATCGAGGTTTCGTGTGCCTTGTAGGCCAATTCCTGTAAATCCCCTATGGCGAAAGTGCGGGTCATGTCGGTCATGTAGCCGGTGAAGTTGCCGCCCAGGTCGACCATGACGCTCATCCTCTCTTCGAGCATGGTGCCGTTGCAGCCTACCGGCAACGAATCATCGAGTCCGGCCCCGCCCATCGCGAAGTCATACGGCGAAGGATTATCCGCATTGTCCCCGGCGATTACGCTACCCATGAAAATCTCCATGCTCTGGCCGAAAATGCGGAAGATGCCGAGCGATCCCAGCAGGCGGCTTTCCCGTTCGATCTCGACCGACAGGTCGAGGTCGGTCATCCCTTTTTTATATAACGAGGGAATTTTGGCGTAAACTTCCGCATGCAGGATACCTGAACGGCGAATCTGTCCGATCTCGTAAGGGGTTTTAATACTGCGCACGCTGCGGAGCACAGCAGTGCCGTTTTTGATCGTTGCCGGTTTGAAAATGGCTTCGTAGCGCAGGAATTCGTTGTGAGTGATCGAATCGTTTTCGAGCATCAGCGTTTGCGGAAATGGAAGCCCCTGCTCGCGCAGGTAGTCGCCGATCTCTTCCGGTTTGCGGATGTACACGATGTTGTCGCCGTCGAGTCCTACCGGCCGACGAACGAAAAAGAGCGGTTCCCTGTCCGCAGGCAGGTAACAATAACCGCTGAATACGCGACCGGATACATAATAAAGATTGACATTATCGGTAACTAGCATTGCATCTGCCCCTTGCTGGAGCATGGATTTACGGATCCGCTCCCAGCGCTGGGAGAATTCGTCGGCAAGAACGGAAGGATGGATCATGGATGTTGTTGCGTTGTGAAGGTTATTTATTGGTCTGTCTGTCGAAAAATGGATTTTTGGAGCTGATGCTTAGTGGAAGGGCAAATACGGAGCGGCATCCCGGCAATAGTCCCAGTTTACGGGCAGCGTAGCCTGCCGAAAACATGATGCGGTTATCGATATGCAGCTCGGCGGCGGTCGCGGCCATCGATCCGAGTGCAATACCTAAATCGACCGAATTCAGTGCACAGGGAGCATCGGCATTTCCCCCTTTGGCGATACAGGTCGCATAGCCGCAATACCCGCAATTGAGTCCCATCGGCGAGGTGCGCGATCCGACTAGGATTACCGCTTCGGCCAGCTCGATATTGTCGGCATCGCGCAGGAAAAATTTCAGTCCGGTCTCCTCGGCTGATACCCGCAGTGCACCGGCTACCTCGAGAATCGAGTTTTGGGTCAGTGCGACAATTTCGATATTGTCTATCCCCTTGCCTTTGGGGGCGGTGCGTCCGGCAGTCATGATCTGGCGGGCGGCATCCACGATGTAGTCGTGTCGGCTCTCTCTTTCGTCTATCACCATCGCTTTATAGGATTAAAGTGTTTGTTGCGCCAATTGGTGTAGCTGCTCTTCTGTGAGCCTGAAAACGGTCCATTCATCCATCGGAACCGCCCCCAGCGATTTGTAAAATGCGATCGAGGGGGCATTCCAGTCGAGCACCGCCCATTCCATCCGGCGGCATTGCCTTTGGACGGCGATCCGGGTCAGGTGCAGCAGCAATGCTTTGCCGTAACCTTTCCCCCGGTGCTCCCGGTCGACGAAAAGGTCCTCAAGATATAGGCCACGTTGTCCGCGGAAGGTGGAAAAATTATGAAAAAACAGGGCGAATCCTACCGGAATCCCGTTTTCTTCTCCGATTACCACTTCAGCCTGCCGTTCGTCGAACAAAGCCCGGCGCAGGGCCTCTTCCGAAGTATCCACTTCGCTTTCCAGCTTTTCGTAACGTGCCATTTTCAGGATAAACCCGTAGATCAATCCGGTGTCCTGCGGAGTTGCATTGCGTATTGTGAATGTGCCCATATCAGGTATGTTTTACAAATAATTTTTTTACAAAAGGGATGGAACCTCCGTTCTCGGCCACATAAACGCCTCCGAGAATCATCATGGCGCCGGTCAGCGCCACGGGTGTGATCCGTTCGTGCAGCAACAGCGCCGAAGAGATCATTGTAACCAACGGAACGAGGTAAATGTAATTGCTGGTGGCCAGGGTGCCCAGGTGTTTGACTGCAGCGTTCCACACTGCAAAACAAAACAGCGATGCGATCAGGCCGAGAAAAAGCAAATTGCTGAATACCATCGGGCGGAGCAGTATCGCTGTATCCGTGGTCAGTGGACGAATCAGAAAGACCGGCAGCAGGGTCAGCACGCCATAGAAAAAAACTTTGCGGGTGATATATAGCGTATTGTATTTGCCGTCGAGTTTTTTCAGGAAAATGTTGTAAAACGCCCAGGTCAGCGCTGCGGTGAAACTGAGCAAATCGCCCAACGGGTGTACCTGCAGGATGACACTGCCGTTATAAACGACGCACGCCACGCCGAGCAGTGCGATGAACGATCCTGCGATCAGGCTGTTGCGCAAACGTCCGGATTTGAGCAACAAGCGTGTCAGGATGACGGTCAAAATCGGGGCAGTGGCGACCAGCAGCGCTACGTTTGAGGCCAGTGTCAACCCGAGCGCGCTGTTTTCGGTCAGGAAATAGAGCGATCCCCCGCTGATTCCGGCTCCTACGAACAACAGCTCGTCCCGCCAGTTTTTCGGCCATCGGATGCGCGGGGAGCAGATCCACATCACCCCGTACGCCAGCAGGAAACGGTAAAACATGATGTCGGCGGGAGTTACCCCCGCCTCTAACAATTTTTTTGTCGAAACGAAAGTCGTTCCCCACAGCACGACCGCTGCGAGCGCCATCAGGTGATATGCCCCGTTTTTATTCTGCACGACACAAAAGTATCAAAATTTAGCAAATAAAATTCGTTTCCGCCCACTCCTCTATCATAGTGTTTACAACTTTTTTCGCCGCATTTCAGCGGAGTTCGCCCGAATCCGAAATTCACCCGTGGAGTATTTGTGGTACGGTTTATGAAATTCCTTTTCATGAATTTTCCTGATATCGCCATCAATTATCTATTGCGATATATATCTAATCTTTTAAAACTTTACGTTATGAGCACAGCAGACAAAAAACGCGTGAACATTGAAACTCCGGTTTACGGTTCGACAGCAATGGCATCTCCGGCACCCACCGACACGATTCCGATGGAGCCTACCTCTCCGGAAATCGCCTACCAAATGGTCAAGGACGAAACCTATCCGCAGACCCAGCCCCGGCTGAACCTGGCTACTTTTGTAACCACATACATGGATCCGTACGCCACCAAACTGATGAACGAGGCGATCGATATGAACTATATCGATGAAACGGAATATCCCCGTGTAGCGGTGATGACCGGACGTTGTATCAACATTGTGGCGAATCTGTGGCACTCCCCGGAAAAAGCGCAGTGGAAGGCAGGTGCACTGGCGATCGGTTCTTCCGAGGCCTGTATGCTGGGCGGTGTGGCCGCGTGGCTGCGCTGGCGCGAAAAACGTAAAGCGCAGGGCAAACCCTACGACAAACCGAATTTCGTAATATCTTCCGGTTTCCAGGTGGTATGGGAAAAATTCGGCCAACTCTGGCAGATCGAGATGCGTACCGTGCCCCTGACGTTGGAGAAAAATACGCTCGATCCCGAAGCAGCCTTGGCTATGTGCGATGAGAATACGATCTGTATCGTTCCGATCCAGGGCGTGACGTGGACCGGACTGAACGACGATGTGGAAGCCCTCGACAAAGCGCTGGACGTTTACAATGCCAAGACGGGTTATGACATTCCGATCCATGTGGACGCGGCGACCGGCGGTTACATTCTGCCGTTCCTCAATCCGGACAAGAAATGGGATTTCCGCCTCAAGTGGGTGCTTTCGATCAGTACTTCCGGCCACAAGTTCGGTCTGGTATATCCGGGTCTGGGCTGGGTAGTATGGAAGGATAAGAAATACCTGCCGGGCAGCATGGCTTTCAGCGTGAATTACCTAGGGGCGAATATTACGCAGGTGGGTCTGAACTTTTCACGTCCCGCCGCGCAGATTCTGGGTCAGTATTATCAGTTTATCCGTTTGGGATTCCAGGGGTACAAGGAAGTTCAGCAGAACAGCATGGACATTGCCAAATACCTGCATGACCAACTCGACAAGATGGCCCCGTTCAAAGTGTACAGTAAAGATGTAGTCAATCCGCTCTTTATCTGGTATATGAAACCGGAATATGCCAAGAAGGCCAAATGGACCCTTTATGACCTGCAGTACAAATTGCAGGAGAGCGGCTGGATGGTGCCTGCCTACACCCTGCCGGACAATCTGGAGAACTTTGTCGTGATGCGTATCGTGGTACGCCAGGGCATGAGCCGCGATATGGCCGACATGTTGCTGGGCGATATTGCCAACGCGATTGCCGAATTCGAAAAACTGGAATATCCCACCCAGGCCCGCATTGCGCTTGACAAGAACCAGAAAGTGGTCGGCAAGGTATTTACCCATACCCACACTCCCACCGCAAAAGCCAAGAAGTAGCGTGATGGACGATTGAGAACAAGGCTGTCTGGATATGTCAATATTCCGGATAGCCTTTTCTCTTACCTCTTTTCCCATTATGTGGTGAAAATCTATCCCTTGTTTTGAACAGGGAATGAGGTGCTTCGCAATCGTTGCACGCTTTTTGCGAACGACACCTACGTAATCGAATCCATTCAACTTAATTTTAAATACTAATAGTATGGCAACAACTAAAAGCACAGGGTTCAAATTGAGTGTCATGACACTTGCAATTATGAATATCACTGCCGTTGTGAGCCTGCGTGGACTGCCTGCAGAGGCGGTTTACGGACCCTCTTCGGCTTTTTACTATCTGTTCGCCGCGCTGGTTTTCCTGATTCCTACCGCATTGGTGGCTGCCGAGCTGGCCGCCATGTTCGCCGACAAACAGGGCGGTGTGTTCCGCTGGGTCGGTGAGGCTATGGGTGCCCGGACAGGCTTTCTGGCCATTTGGCTCCAGTGGATCGAGAGTACGATCTGGTATCCGACCGTACTGACCTTCGGCGCGGTATCTATTGCCTTTATCGGCATGCATCCGACGGCCGATATGGCTTTGGCTTCCAATAAAATGTATACGCTGATCGTCGTGCTGGTGATCTACTGGGCCGCCACGTTCATCGCCCTTAAAGGTTTGGACTGGGTCGGTAAAGTGGCCAAGATCGGCGGTTTGGTCGGTACGATCATTCCCGCGGGTTTACTGATCGTGCTCGGTATTATCTATTTGTCGACCGGCGGCCATAACAATATGGATATGAGCCAGGGATTCTTTCCTGACCTGACGAAATTCGACAACCTGGTATTGGCGTCCGGGATTTTCCTCTTTTACGCCGGTATGGAGATGATGGGTATTCATGTGATGGATGTGAAGAACCCGAGCAAGAATTATCCGAAAGCCATTTTTATCGGATCGGCGATTACCGTGCTGATTTTCGTACTGGGTACTTTTTCGCTGGGCTTCATTATTCCCGCAAAGGATATCAACCTGACGCAGAGCCTGCTGATCGGTTTCGACAACTATTTCCACTACCTGCGTATGAGCTGGGCCTCCCCGATCATCGCCATTGCCCTGATGTTCGGTGTGCTGGCCGGCGTGCTGACATGGGTGGCCGGTCCTTCGAAAGGTATCTTTACCGTGGGTAAGGCTGGTTATCTTCCGCCGTTCTTCCAGAAATCCAACAAAATCGGCGTACAGCGCAACATTCTTTTAATTCAGGGTGCCGTGGTGACTTTGCTGAGCTTACTGTTCGTGGTGATGCCTTCGGTACAGTCGTTCTACCAGATACTTTCACAGCTGACGGTGCTGTTGTACCTGATTATGTACCTGCTGATGTTCGCATCGGCCATCATATTGCGGTATAAAATGCCGAATATCGTACGTCCGTTTAAGGTCGGTAAGGTCGGTAACGGACTGATTTGGTTCGTGGCCGGTTTGGGTTTCTGCGGTTCGCTGCTGGCTTTCGTGCTGAGTTTTATTCCGCCCAGCCAGATATCAACCGGTAGTAACACCGTATGGTTCTCCGTACTGGTTATCGGCTGTATTGTCGTGGTAGCTGCGCCTTTTATCATCTATGCTTCGCGCAAGCCGTCCTGGCAGGCCCCGGGTGCAGGTTTCCAGCCTTTCCACTGGGAGCTTCCTAAAAATGCTTCCGCAGCCGCTGCTGCGACTGTAACCGCACCTGCGACCCCGTCTGCTGCGGCCACTCCTACTGCCGGCGCGGCCGGTGACGCGACCAACAATCAAAAAACAGAGTCATGAACAAGAACTTAACAAACGATCAGATAAAAGCCGTTGTACAAGAGGCGTACAACGTTGTGAAAAGCGATACGGGCGGCAAAAATGCCGATTACATTCCCTATTTGGCCAATGTGTCTTCGTCGCTGTTCGGTCTCTCGGTTTGCCTGCCTGACGGTGAGGTGATCGAGGTCGGAGACACGGGCTACGTATTCGGTATAGAATCCGTCTCGAAGGTTCCTACCGCCATCCTCGTGATGAAACAGTACGGCGCGGATGTAATCTTGCAAAAGATCGGTGCGGACGCAACCGGATTGCCGTTCAACTCGATCATGGCGATCCTGCTCGAAAACGACCATCCCTCTTCGCCGTTGGTGAATGCGGGTGCCATTTCGGCTTGCAGTATGGTAAAACCGGTGGGTGATTCGGCCGGGAAATGGAAAGCTATTACGGATTTCCTCGGACAATTGTGCGGCAGTCCGTTGGTGCTGATCGACGAGCTGTATAAATCGGAATCCGATACCAATTTCAACAATCGTTCGATTGCCTGGTTGTTGAAGAATTACAACCGGATTTACGACGACCCCGACATGTCGCTCGATATCTATACGCGGCAGTGTTCGCTGGGCATTACACCCAAGCAGCTTTCGATCTGCGGCGGTACGATCGCCAACCGGGGCGTCAATCCCGTGACCAAGACCCAGGTATTCGATAAGGCCCTCGCACCGAAAATCACGTCGATGATCGCTACGGTCGGTTTTTACCAGCATACCGGAGACTGGATGTACACCTCGGGCGTGCCGGCCAAAACCGGTGTCGGCGGCGGTGTGCTCGGGGTCGTTCCCGGCGTGATGGGCATAGCGGCCTTCTCCCCCCCGCTCGACGGTGCGGGAAATTCGGTCAAAGCACAAAAGGCCATTTTGTATATCGCGAATAAACTGGGACTGAATATTTTCGACTAATTACACTTTAATCAGTGAGCATCAGAGGGGCATCCGGCAATTGATTTGGGGATGCCCCTTATATTTTATGCAAATATTTTATGTAAACTTTTAATGAGGCGGTAAATCTCTTTTTACAGATGGATCGGCTTACGGGTGCTCGGCATTTTATTTGTTCGAATAGTCACGCATGCTTTCACCGGATAAACAAAAATTGCGGAAGCTAAATCTGAATAGTCATTCCCAGTCCTAAAATCTTCCTGCAAAGATGACAACAGGCCAAACGACGACACCTGGTAAGCTTAAACCACACTTGGCATTGATCTTCGCGAATGTTCTTTTCGGGATGAACTTTTCGTTCTACGTCTCGATTATCCATCATTACATGGATTTCGAGGACCTGTTCTTCTTTCGCGTGGCTTTTGCTGCCGTCTGTTTTGTGCCGTGGACTTTTTTTTCGCAGCGCTACCGGATTCCGGCGAAAGACTTTGTGAAAATTCTGATACCGACGGTGCTGGTTATTTACGGGCATGAATTCATGATGCTCTGGGGGGCCGAATACACCAACCCGGTGGACGCTTCGACGATTGCCACAATGGCACCGATCGTCACGCTGGTTGTTTCGGCGCGGATGCTGCACGAGAGGCTGCACATGGCTAAGGTGATCGGCGTGATTCTGGCTTTTATCGGTGCGGCTGTACTGATCCTCGGCAACGGAATCCCCGTTTTGCGCAGCCGGGAATTCGGCAACCTGTTTATGTTTATCAGCGTATTGGCCGCTGCCACCAATACGATTTTCATCAAACCTTCGCTGATGCGATACGGTACGATCCTCGTCACGGGTTGGTATTACATCATCGGGCTGGTGATTTCCGCCCCGTTCTTTGCCAAAGGGTTGATGCACTATGATTTTGCGTCGTTGCCAGTGGCCGGGGGGCTTGAAATCGCATATATCCTGGTGCTGGGAACTGTGCTGCCCAACTACCTGCTGTATTACGGTACGGAGAAACTGACCTCGGTGCATACGGGCCTTTACTCCTATTTGCAGCCGATTTCGGCCACTATCCTGGCCCTGTTGCGCCGACAGGTCGAACTCGATTACAATAACCTGATTGCTGCCGGACTGATCCTGATCGGTATTGTCCTGGTGGTGATCACTTATGAAAAATATAAATTCCCGGTTCCCAAAATCTAAATGCAAATTGAGCTACCTTTGCACGGTTTTAGTCTTTTTCGCATTTATGGGGAGTTTTCGCGGTGTACTGTATGCTTTGATTTCATCGACCACCTTCGGGTTGGTTCCTTTTTTTTCGATCGCGCTGCTCGGCAGCGGTATGTCGGCTGCAACGGTGCTGTTTTACAGGATGGGTGTTGCGGCATTGCTGATCGGGCTGGTCGCCGCGGCGCAGCGGAAAAGTTTTGTCATTACGGCCCGTGAATTCGTGATTATCGTCGGTCTGGGGTGGCTTTATGCCGGCACGTCGCTCGGCCTGATTCTCTCCTATAGTTTGATCCCCAGTGGTATTGCTACGACGATTCATTTTCTGTATCCCATTTTGGTCACGTTTCTGATGATCGTCTTTTTTCGTGAGAAACGGTCGGCCGGATTGGTGGTGGCTGCGGTCGTTTCGTTGCTGGGTGTCGGGTTGCTGAGTTGGAGCGGCGGTGCTGTCGTGAACGTAGAAGGCATCATGCTGGTGCTGATTACCGTGATAACTTATGCACTCTATATCGTAGGCGTTAATAAAACGGGTGTCGGACGAATCGATTCACTGCCGCTGACTTTCTATATCCTGTTGTCCGCGGCGGTATTGTTCGCTATGTTCGCGGGACTGACCACCGGCATCGGGCCGATCCGCAGTTGGTATCAGGCGGTGAATGTTTTGCTGATTGCGCTGGTTCCTACGGTTATCTCCAATTTGACGCTGATACTGGCGGTTAAGAATGTCGGGTCGACCGTGACGGCGATTCTCGGTTCGATGGAGCCGGTTACGGCTGTATTGGTGGGTATTTTTCACTTCGGTGAACCGTTCAACCTGCAATATGCCTCCGGTTTGATGCTGATCCTCGCATCGGTTTGTCTGGTCGTATGGAGCAACAACCGTCGGCATCGGATTGATCGTTAAAACCGGCGGTTCGGTCGTATTTTTTTTGCAATCGGTACGAATCAGTTGTTTGCGGGAGAAATTCCTTTTACTTTTATTTCGTCAATTCTCCCTTTTTCAATTATGCAAACGACTCAACGATCGCGGACAAAAGTTATCCAGGTTATCGTCCATACGATCGCCTGGGCGATGATGTTCTGCTCTCCGCTCTTTTTCTCGCAGGGCGAAGGCAATTCGATTTCGTGGGCCCGCTACCTGGGTTTCTGCGCTTCGCCGCTCGCGTTCATGCTTGTCTTTTACCTCAATTATTTCGTGCTGATCGATCGTTTGTTGTTCCGCAAGCGGCTCGGGACCTTTGTCCTGATCAATCTCCTGTTAATTATATTGCTGGCAGTTGGACTACATGGCTGGCATGAATTCCACCGGACGTATGTGATGGGGATCCCCCCTTCTTCCCGCCCGCGTGCCCGTACGCAATTTTATCTCTTTTTCATGCTCCGGGACGCTGTGACGATGCTGCTGGTTACGGGGTTGAGTGTAGCCATCAAAATGACGGGACGCTGGTATCGTGTCGAGCGGGAAAAACAGGAGATCGAAAAGGAACGCACGCAGGCGGAATTGCAAAACCTGAAAAGCCAGCTCAACCCCCATTTCCTGTTCAATACGCTGAACAATATCTATGCGCTGGTGGCGCTCAATCCCCAGCAGGCGCAGTATGCGTTGCATTCGTTGAGCCAGTTGCTGCGGTATGTACTGTATGACAACAATCAGCAGATGATGCCGTTGTCTAAGGAGTTGGCGTTTATTCGCAGCTATGTGGAACTGATGAGCCTTCGTTTGTCGAAACAGGTACAGCTCGAAGTGAACCTGCCTGAGGACGACCGGGGATACCAGGTGGCTCCGCTGCTATTTATCGCATTGATCGAAAATGCCTTTAAACATGGTGTCAGTGCAACGGAACCCTCCTTCATTCACATTTCGTTCGCATTGACCGGAGGTGATACGCTGATTTGCACGGTCGAAAACAGTTGTTTCCCGAAAAATGAACTGGATCGCAGCGGATCGGGCATCGGCCTTGAAAATTTGCGCCGCCGCCTGAGCCTGCTCTATCCCGGACAGCATATTCTGCGGATGGAAAAGATCGGGGAACAGTATGTGGCGCAGCTGATCCTGACATTGAAACCGCATGTGCAGGATAGCGAAATCGGGTCAAAATGATTATCTTGTCGAAACAAATTGTGAGAAGTGATGTCGTTATTGCGTTCCATAGTGGTCGATGACGAACCGTTGGCCCGCGAACTGGTCGAAGGATATGTAAACCAGACACCTTTCCTGGAGTCGGCCGGTTCCTACCCCGATGCACTCAGTGCTATGGAAGCTATCCGTAATGGGATGCAGGCCGAACTGTTGTTTCTCGATATCCAGATGCCGAATCTCAGCGGACTGGAACTCTCGCGTTTGCTGCCGCCGGAGATGAAAGTCATTTTTATTACAGCGTTCGAACAATACGCTGTCGAGGGGTTCCGCGTCGAAGCACTCGATTACCTGCTCAAGCCGGTCAGCTATGCCGACTTCCTGTCGGCGGCCCAGAAAGCACAACGCCAGTTCGAACTGGAACGAGGCGCGGTCAAGGCGAATGTTTCCGTCGAGGAACGGAGTATCTTCGTAAAAACCGACTACAAAATCGTCCAGATCCATCTGGATTCCGTGCTCTATCTGGAAGGAGTCAAAGATTATGTGCGCATTCATACGGATGATGGCCCGGTCATGACGCTGATGAGTATGAAGGCGATGGAAGACGCCCTGCCCGATACCCGCTTTATCCGGGTGCACCGTTCTTTCATAGTCAATCTGGATCGTGTGACGACCATTGAGCGCAACCGGATCGTATTCGGCAAGGTTTATATTCCGATCACCGATTCCTATAAGGATCGGTTTATGGAAATCCTTTCCCGGCGTTTGTTGTAGCGTTCCGGGGACAGCGAGGCGTGTATCGTATTGTCGTCGATGTGGCGTACAGGCTCCGTGGGGGTACTTTATGCCGTTCTGCTTTTCCTTCTTGAAAGAATGTCCGGCATATGTTCGAGTGCCCACCCCACCAGGGCATCGATATGCGGAATCAGGCTTTGTCCGGTTACGGTCAGCTTATATTCTACCCGTGGGGGCACTTCCGGATAAACTTTTCTGGATACCAGTCCGTCTGTTTCGAGATTGCGCAGTGTGACGGTCAGCATCCGTTGTGAAATATCGGCGATGGATTTCTGGATGTCGCTGAAACGCATGGTTCCGTTGGCGTGCAGCGTCACCAGTACGAGCATCGGCCACTTTTCCCCGATTCGCGTGAGGATATCCCGGATCGGACAATCGTTGGTATGGTGAAAGTTTTGCATTCTTCTTGCAGGTTTATCTTTTTGAAAGCCAGCAAAGGTTACTTTGATGTAACTCTCTGACATTGATGTTAGTTCTTGGTTATTTGTACAATTGGTTTTATATTCGAATCACAAAAGTAATAAACTTACTAAAAATAACTATTGTGTCATTAAAAAATTGAATTATGGCAAAACGTGTTGCGGCGGTAGCCGTTAATCCGGTTAATGGATTCGGTTTGTTCCAGTATTTGGAGGCTTTTTTTGAAAATGGGATCGGATACGAGGTTTATGCGGTGGCTCCGGCAAAAGAGATTAAAACCAATTCGGGTATTACGTTGGTGGCCGATGATGTGATTGCCAACCTGAAAGGTAAAGAGGATTAGTTCGACGCGCTGGTTTTTGCCTGCGGCGATGCTGTGCCCGTTTTTCAACAGCATGCTTCGGAGTCTTATAACGTCGATTTGATGGAAGTGATTAAAACTTTCGGGGAAAAGGGAAAAATGATGATCGGCCATTGTGCCGGTGCCATGATGTTCGATTTTGTGGGTATCACTGCGGGTCGGAAACTGGCAGTGCATCCATTGGCCAAAGCGGCTATTCGTAACGGTGTCGTCACCGATGAGAAGTCGGAGATCGACGGTAACTTCTATACGGCACAGGATGAGAATTCAGTTTGGACGATAATGCCGCACCTGATCGAAGCGCTGAAAGCCTAATTTCCGTTTGCACATTATTCCGACTATCCTGACGGCGGTTTGTTAAAGGATGGGTTTATTTGAAATCAAGGTGTTGGATGGCTGACCTAGATACCATAACGCTGGTTCAGATACTCCAACGCCTTGATTAATATTTTATCTTCCAGGTAGTTATTTCGATCGTTTTCGACCAAAATGTCCGGAATGCATCCGATGCCTTCCGGTGAGCTGCCGTCCGAAAGGGTTATTTTCACGATGGAATAGTTGTATACCCAGCCAGCCGGTGAATACGACTGCAGGCTTTGAGGATAAGTGGCCGACTAACTTGTCCCGGTCTGAAATCTCATAATGGGAAAGTCGGCGGACAACGGTGAATGCTCTTGTGGGGGACGATTGATTGAGACTTCGTAGGTTGTGTTTCTTTTGATGCGGATGAATACAAATTAAAAGCGGAACCGTTTACGGTTCCGCTTTTAGTAGAATAATGCAAGCCGAGATTAGTAAATCTGGCCGTACTTTTTGCACAGTTCGATGAACTTCTCGACGCGCTCGGGCTTTACGTCTGCCTGAATGATGTGGGCCGGAGCCACCATGTACCCGCCGCCTTTGCCAAGGATTTCGATGCGTTCCTTGATGTCGGCTTCGAGTTCTTCATCGGTGCCGTTCGGCATCAGGTACTGCTGGTCGATCGCACCCCAGAATGCGAACATATCGCCGTATTTATCCTTGACCTCCTGCGGAGAGTGCAACGGAACTCCGGGCTGAACCGGGTTGAACACGTCGAAGCCGCACTCTTTGATCATCGGCATCAGTGTGCCTACGGCGCCGTCGCTGTGCAGAATCATTACCAGATCCGGTTTTTTGGCCTTCAGCGTGTCAATCATCTTTTTGTAATACGGCAATAGCAGTTTGCGGAACATTTCCGGTGCGAAGAGCGTGCTGGTCTGCGATCCGAAGTCGTCACCCACCCAGATGGCATCCACACCGGCGTCGATCAGGCGCAGTGCGATCTGCGTCTGGAATTCCCCGCAGGCCGCGAAAAGCGGTTCGAGGTATTCGTCTTCCATGAACATGCTCATCAGGATCTTCTCGAACCCGGCAAGCTGGTGGGCCAGGGAGAAAAGAGTCACCTCGATGTCACCGATGATGAAATAGTCGTCCTTGTATTTTTTTACCAAGGCTTCCGCGTCACGGTAACGGCCCGGAGCGTCGGGGGCGGGAAACTGGTAGTTTTTGATATCGGCTGCAGTCTGGGCATTGGCAAGCGGGTATTCCACCACTTCGACGTAGAGCGACCCCTGCTGCATACGCATCTTGTATTCGTTGAGCCAGGTTCCGTCTTCGCGTTTCTCGATTTTGAAATCGTCCGAAACCGATGCGCCGACAATTACGGTATCGCTGCCCATCGCCGTGCGGATTTCGTTACCGCTGATTCGGTAGGTAACGTCTTCATAAAGGTTGTCAGTAACATGAACCGGGATGTTCAGTTTTTTGCCGAAATAGTCCAGGTGCTGGCGGCACAGGTCGAACTCCACGGGTACACGGTCGGGTAGCCCTTCGATGCGGCGGAACGCTTTTAAAACTCTTTCTCTGCTAGTCATCATTAGTATGTTTTCAGGTTTGATTTGATCGTTCCTTGCAGCAGGTACAGGCCATACCTGCTTTGTGGTTAACAAAGATAAAAATTTTTATTTGTACCGCAATCGGGACGTATGCTTTTTGGTACCTTTGGGACACTATTGTCCCCGAACGTTATGGATAAAATTATTGAATACACGCCCGAAGGGGTATGTTCGCGCCGGATCGAAGTGCATGTTGACGGCAGCAGGATCCGGAAGGTCTCTTTTGCCGGAGGATGTCACGGCAATACCCAGGGAATTGCCGCCTTACTGGAAGGAATGGAAATAGAAGAGGCGATCAGGCGTTTGGAAGGGATTGACTGCAAAGGGAAAGGAACCTCGTGTCCGGACCAATTGGCCCGGGCGTTGCGTCAACTGAGCGAGTAATGTTTTTTGTGCGGAACGTGCGTCCGGTTTCGCCGCTGCTTGCGTGAAAAGCTTTTGTCGCTGCATCCGGGGCACTCCGCCTCTTCGGCACACGCCTGGCAAGCCGTGTAAAGCGGGCAGCCGGAACATTTGCCGTCCGGAGTAGCTTTAAATCGCCTGTAGATCATGATGGCAGCCCAGATGACGCAGACTCCGACGATAATATATACGATAAGATCCTGCATGGCTATTTGATTTCCGGGTCAGAACAAACCTCCGACCTGATACACGATAAACGACATAAGCCATGCCAAACCCGTCGTGTAGAAAAGCGTAAAGGCGGCCCATGACCGTCCGGCCTCTTTGCGGATAGCCGTAATAGCTGCAATACAAGGGAAATAGAGCAGGATAAAGATCATCATCGAGTAGGCTACCAACGGGGTGTAGACCTTTTCCCCGGCACGGTCTCCCTGCGTGTATACCTGTTCCTGTAATTTTTCAGTCAATGTTATCTCATTATCGCCGGCATCGGTCAGTACGGCCATCGTGCTGACGACGATCTCCTTGGCGGCCAGTCCGCTGACCAGGCTGACGCCGATCTGCCAATCGAAACCCAACGGTCGTATTGCCGGTTCGATCGCTTTCCCGATCCGGCCGATATAAGATTGCTCCTGCTGTTGGGCCGGCGTGAGCGAACCGTCTCCGGTCGGGTAATGGCTCAGTGCCCATACGATCACCGAAGCGACCAGAATAATTGTTCCCATCTTGCGCAGGTATTGCACGCCCTTACTCCACATGTGGCGCACGACGCTGCGGGTCGTCGGAATCCGGTACGGCGGCAATTCCATGACGAAGGGTGCCTCGTCCCTGCGGAAAAAGACCCGCTTGAACAGGATGGAAGAGAGGATCGCGATCAGGATGCCGAACAGGTAGACCGACAACAGTACCAACCCTTGATTTTTAGGAAAAAATGCAGAAATCAGCAGGACGTATACCGGCAGCCGTGCGCTACAGGACATGAACGGGATAATCAGCATCGTCAGGATGCGGTCCTTGCGGCTTTCGAGCGTGCGGGTGGCCATGATTGCCGGGACGTTGCATCCGAAGCCCATCAGCAGCGGAATGAACGACTTGCCGTGCAGTCCGATCTTATGCATCAGCTTATCCATGATGAAGGCCGCGCGTGCCATATAGCCCGTATCTTCCATCAGCGAAATGAAGAAGAACAAGATCAGGATGTTGGGCAGAAAGACGATCACTCCCCCTACTCCGCTGATGATGCCGTCGACGATCAGGTTGCGCAGCGATCCTTCGGCCATTAAATTCGTAACCGTATCACTCAGCCAGCTCACGCCGCTCTCGATCCATCCGGCGGGGATGGCCCCGAGCGTGAAGGTGGCCTGGAACATCACCCACATCAATAGCAGGAAAACCGGCAGTCCCCAGATCTTATCCGTCATGATGCGGTCGATCCGTCCCGTCCGCGCATGTTTATCGTGTGTCTCGCCCTGGTAGGTTTCTTCTAACGCTCCGACGATGAAGCCGTACTTGGCGTCGGCGATCGCCGACTCGGGATTCTCGCCGAACCGTTTTTCGAGCTTCTGTTTCAGCAGCGCTTGCGTTTTGGCGATGTCGTTGAAGTTCGCACATTTTTCAAGCAATTTGAACGAACTTTGGTCGCCTTCGAGCAGTTTGATCGCGAGATAACGAGATGAATAGAGGGCAACGATGTCGCTGTTTTCCCAGATTTTATTTTGGAGGATGCCGATCGCTTCTTCGAGGTCCGTGCCGTAATTGATATGGATATGCCGTACGGTCGGCTCTTTGTCCTCGAATACTTTGGCTACGGTATCGAACAGCCGGCGGATGCCGGTTCCCTGCGAAGCGACCGTCGGAACGATCGGAATGCCCAGCATGCGGCCCAGGTGTTCGTAATCGAGCCGTGCGCCGGTTTGTTCCATCTCATCGTACATGTTCAGGGCGATGACCACCTTGATGTCCATGTCGATAAGCTGCGTGGTGAGGAACAGGTTGCGTTCCAGGTTGGTCGCATCGACGACGTTGATCACCACGTCCGGCATTTCGCGCAGGATGTGGGTGCGAACATACAACTCTTCGGGCGTATATTCGGTGATGGAATAGGTGCCGGGCAGGTCGACCAGGTTGAATGTGTAGTGTCCTTGGTGGAAGCGGGCCGTTTTGGCATCGACCGTAACCCCGCTGTAGTTCCCTACCCGTTCATGCGATCCGGAAGCGAGGTTGAACAGCGAGGTTTTGCCGCTGTTGGGGTTGCCGACCAGGGCTACGTTGATTACCTGGTTGCCGCTGCGGATTGCGCCCGGCCATTCGTGAGAGGTATGTGCAGCTCTCTTTGCATCGTGGCTGTGGTGGTGCGGCGGTTTGCGGCCGAACAGGTGCCGCCATACTTTGGAGTGACGTTTGCGATTATGCTGATGATGCGAACGGTGGTGCTTGAAGTCGTCCAGGCTATCCGTTTCGAGTTTCAGTTTCGGTAATTCGGAGATCGGCATCACTTCAATCAGTTCCGCTTCGCTGTGGCGCAGCGCAATGCGGTAACCCATGATCTCGTATTCGACCGGATCCTGCAACGGGGCATTCTTGATTACTTTGACGATTTTACCCCGGATGAAGCCCATTTCGGTAATCCGGTTACGGAACGAGCCGTGGCCGAACACTTTGGTGATCAGCCCTACTTCCGAAGTTTTCAACGCTGAGAGGCGCAGATGCCGGACCGGAACACTTTCTTCTGATGTGGGATGGTTTTGCATATACAACGAAACAACGTACAAAGATATAAATATCCTGTTAGGTTTCGGATCATTGTTCCGGCGAAAATGGAATGCATTGCCTCTATTTTAAAATAATTCGGAGAGGAGAGGATGCGGAATAGAGCCAAAATCACTTTATTACATTAATTTTGCTGCGAAATAAATCGGTTATGATGGGTTTGTGGAAATATTACTGGATGTTGTTGCTGGCGGTTCCGATAGCGGGCTATTCGCAGGCGGTACGTCCGGTTTCCTCGGGGATCGTCCGGGGCGAGGTGAAGGATAAGAACAGCGGACTGCCCCTGACGGGAGCGTTGGTGCTGGTTGTGAACGATACGTTGCGGCAGCAGACCGGCACGGACGGTCGTTATGAAATCAAAGGGGTTCCGACGGGATACAATACGCTGTACGTGGATGCCGAAGGCTATTCCGGAGTCCTGACAGAGTCGTTCTTGGTGACGACTTCCGCGCCGACATTGGTGAATGTGGAGCTGGAAAAGCGGATGGTGACCGTCGGCGAGGTGGTCGTCAGTGCGTCGCCGTTCCGGCCCACGACCGAGTCGCCCGTTTCCATGCGCCGCATCGGGACCGAGGAGATCGACCTGACTCCCGGTGCGAACCGCGATATCTCCAAAGTGGTGCAATCTGCCCCGGGCGTGCTGTCGGTGCCGACGGCCAACCGTAACGATGTTCTGGTACGCGGCGGTGGCGCCAATGAAAACCGTTATTACCTCGACGGGATCGAGATACCGGTCTTGAACCACTTTGCCGTGCAGGGCGGTTCGGGCGGCAATGCATCGCTGGTCAATCCAGAGTTGCTCAAATCCGTCAACTTTTATACGGGGGCTTTCCCGGCCCAGTTTTCGAACGGGCTCAGTTCGGTGATGGATATGCAGATGCGGTCGGGTAATCCCGACCGGTTTCACGGCAAACTGATCCTGGGTGCTTCGGATGTGGGACTGAATGTCGATACTCCCATATCGTCCAATGGTAAAACCACCCTGACCGGGTCGTTTCGGCGCAGCTATCTTCAAATGCTCTTCAAAGTGTTGAAACTGCCGTTTTTGCCGACTTACAACGATTATCAGTTTAAAGTAAATTCGAAGCTGTCCGACCGGGATGAGTTGTATGTCATCGGATTGGGATCATTTGACAAAAACCGGTTGAACCTGTCGATGAAGGATCCCGAGGAGGACCGGAAATATATCCTGGGGTATCTGCCCGAAAATAACCAGATCAGTTATGTTTTCGGAGCGGGTTATCTGCATTCGTTTACGGGGGGGCGTCTGCAAGTTACGGCCAGCCGCGATTACCTCAAAAATCAACTTTGCAAGTATGAGAATAATGACGAAGCTTTGCCTAAAACGCTCGATATCGACAGCCGGGAAGGGAATTACCGGGTCCGGGCGGCTGTGAGTCTGTGGGATTTGAACGGTTTCCGACTGCAAGCCGGGGTTGGAGGCGGTACAGGATCGTACCGGAATGAAACCTTTCGGCAGGTGTATACGGCAGAAGGTTCGCAGGAGGATCGTTCGTCAAGCCGTTTCACGGTCGGGCGGTATGAATTTTTTGCTACGCTAAGTCGTGATTTTTTCCGGGAACGGTTATCCGTCCTGGCGGGCCTGCGTGCGGACGGAATGACCTATTCCGATCTGACTTCGAACCCTTTCAGGCAGCTCTCCCCGCGTGTGAGCCTCTCTTATAAACTTTCCCGCAAATGGAGGCTGAGCGCTTCGGTGGCCCGTTATCATCAGGAACCGTCGTACACGACGATGGGATACAACGGCAATTTGATTCCCGGTTATAATCAGAAGGAAGGATTGCGTTACATGGCGGTAAACCAGTATATCGCCGGGGTCAACTTCTCGCCTACCCCACAGTCCGATTTCAAGTTGGAGGGCTTTTACAAGCAGTATTCCCGGCTGCCGGTGTCACTGCTCGATTCACTGCCTGTCTCTACCGGCGATTTTGCCGACTATATCGTCGGGGATGTCCCGGCCAAATCGGTCGGCAAGGGACGCGCTTACGGCGGGGAATTTTCCTATCGCAACCTGAACCTGTATAATACGGTAGTGAATCTGGCTTATACGTTCTTTGTTTCACAGGTCAATAAGATGGACGGGGAGTTGCGTCCGACTTCGCATTATCTTTCGTCGAGCTGGAATGTGGGACATATTTTCAATGTGTCGGCGATCCATAAATTCGGTGCCAACTGGACGGTCGGCGCCAAGTGGTATCTTTCCGGCGGCGTGCCTTATACCCCTTACGACGAAACCCTTTCGTCGCTTACGTCGGCCTGGGATGCCCGCCGGCGTCCCTATCCTGACAATACGCGCTACAACGGCATGAAGATGCCCGTTTATCACCAGCTCGATCTTCGGATCGATAAAGTGTGGTATTTCAATAAATGGCGGCTCGGTTTCTATCTCGATATCCAGAATCTGTACAATTACAAAGCGGCCGGACAGGAGATTCTGATGCCTGAAATCGGCGCCGACGGCCAGTATGTGCCCGATCCCAATAAGCCGGGGCACTATAAAATGCAGCACATTGCGCACGATATTGGCGGAACGATCTTGCCGACGCTCGGCATTACCATAGAGATGTAGGCCCGATATGCATTCCGATTCCGGGAGTGTTTGCGGCGAGATCGTCTGTGCGAGTTTTTGAGTACAGCCATTGCAGGAGTTTCCGTATGGGCTGCGGGGATAAGTTCACTTGATTTTAGCCCCGTCTGCCGATGGCCGGTTTACGGTTGCACACGGACGGGAATAAATAAAAAATGAGAAGTCCTAGGGCCTCTCATTAGTGTGTAATAATGTGGTGTCTTATTAATAAATCTTGTTCACATACACCCGCCCGACATAAATAGTGCCTGAGTTGATGTATACGTCGATATATCCCCAGCAGTTATCGGGATTGTCGGCCATATTGGTCAATGTGATGGCCGATCCGGTTCCGGATGGCTGCACGTCGAAATTGAATGGTTGGGCATCGAGCGACCAATCGGTGTCGCGGCTTACTTCCCATCCGTTCTTTAAAATGTAAACCGTTTCGGAAGCACCGTATTCCGGCAAAATAACCAGATTTGAACTCATTTTGTACACGTCAGCCTTGGCTTGCTGTGCTTCTGTCGTTGATGCATTTGCAGGCGTTACGCAATAAGCTGCCACAGCCGCGCCGGTGAGGGCCACTAAAAGAAATAATTTCTTCATGATAAAATTAGGTTTAAGTAATGAAATAGGTTTGGAATAAATGGTATTACAATATAATAACAATAATTTATTGTATAAATAGTGAAAACGGCGTGAAGATGACAGGAAAAGGCTGAATTTGTATGCTCTTTTTGCTTTATCCGCGCAAACAGGCAGAGCAGCCGGAGTGTGGATGGAAACCGAGGGCTGGCTGCGGATTTTGATAATACCCGTTTTGATAGTACCCGATCCCGATAACCGGGCACTATAAAATGCAGCACATTGTGCACGATGTCGGCGGAATCATCCTGCCGACGCAGGGGATTACAATAGAGATGTGTCTACCATTGTGCAGTGACTAAGTCAAGCAGTTGGCGTTTTTTTACGGGTTTGGCTAAAAATGCGTTGCATCCGGCTTCGATAGCACATGTGCGGTCGGAGTCGAACGCATTGGCCGTAAGTGCAATAATCGGGATTTTGGTGTCGAAGTCCCTGATTTTCCGGGTGGCTTCCAAACCGCCCATAACAGGCATTTTCATATCCATGAGAACGAGGTGGAACTGTCCGTTGCGGATTTTTTCAATGGCTTCCACACCATTTTCTACGCGGATGAGGTTGTAATCCTTAAGGATATGCTGTACCAGGGAATAGTTGCTGTCATTGTCTTCGGCAACCAGGATTTTCATCTCTTTCCCTTCGGTTCCTTTCAATACCGGTGATTGTGCCGGGTCGGAGTAATCGGCATAGCTCCCGATGTCTATTTTACAAGGTATGTATGCCCAGAACAACGATCCGACACCCGGTTCAGACGTGAATCCGATCTCGCCTCCGGCAGCTTCGGTAATAGCCTTTGAGATCGCCAGTCCGAGTCCTGTTCCCTGTGCAAAATCGTTGAGTTTCTGGAACCGGCCGAATACCTGGTTCTGCAATTCTTTTGGAATGCCGGTTCCCGTATCTTCGACATAAATGCGGATTCCTTCCCTTTCGACCGTGTATCCCATTTTTACATATCCCGATTGTGTACATTTCACTGCGTTGGTCAAAAAGTTCATCCAAACCTGTTTGAGCCGGTTGCTGTCCAGGAAAACCCAACAATCGGGGCGGGAGTTGTCCATAAAAAATTTTACCTCCGGATTCGTTACTTTCGGTTGCACCATCGTGTATACTTCGTTGCATATCCGCGCCAGATTGAATTTTTCCGGTTTTCGTTCGATGATACCCGATTCGATCTTCGACAGGTCGAGAATGTCGTTGATCAACCGAAGCAGCAGGTCGTTGTTGGTCTCGATAATCTTCCAGTATTCCGCTTTTTCCGCCGGGTCATCGCAATCTACCAGTAATTCGGAGAATCCGACAATCGAATTCAGCGGTGTGCGTATTTCGTGGCTCATGTTAGCCAGAAAAGCGGATTTAAGCCGGTCGGAAAGTTCGGCCCGGTCTTTCATCTCCTTTAGCTCCTGGGCCATCTTGTCCCATTTCGTATTGTTGTATACAATGCCGGTGTAGCGGATAATCCGTCCCTTTTTGTCTCTCTCGGAAGGGATACCGGTAATGATCAGGGTTTGCCACTCCTGATCCCATTTGGTCCTGGAACGATATTGCAAGGTAAATTCTTTGCATCTTCCCTGGAGCATGTCGTCGATATTCTCGCGGACGCGGTTCGTATCGTCGGGATGTGCGACATTCAGGTAGTCTTCCGGGGAAATAGGCTTGGCGGGATCGTAATCGTTGACCGGATCGTTAAACGAACGGTACTGACCGGTCGCTACATCGAAATCCCAATAGGACATTCCGACCGTTTTGAATGTCAGTTCCATTTTATAGTTCCGCTCTTTGAGCTCCTCGTTCAGCTGATGAAGGTTGGATATGTTTTGCCTGAACCCGGTGAACCGTACCACTTCGCCGTTTTCGTTATATTCGAAAGGGACGCCCGAAATGGAGCAATACTGCCAGGTGTCGTCATACTTCGTTTGTATGCGGCAGGTGAAGTTGATATTGATTTTGTTGCCCGATAACATGGATTGGATGGCGTCGTTTACGGAAGACTGGTCTTCGGGATGGATGACTTCCAGGTATTCTGTTATTGACACCAATTGGTCCGAGGTATAGTTGTTTATCGGATCGTTATAGGATTCGAATTTTTGAGTCCGTACGTCGAAATCCCAATGAACGATATCGCTGACTTGCATGGCCAGTTCCCGTTTAGCGATCAGGTCCTGCGTTTTTTTAGCCATTTGCATCTTTTCGGTCACATCCAGTTGGGTGCCTACGATTTGTACTTTCCCGCGATGCTCGGTGGAGAGCCGCATTCTGCTTTCGTAGTATCGGTACTGATTTTCCGGTTCGTTGAAAACCCGTACGGTAATCTGTCCCTGCGTGATTTTTTTATTTTGCAACTGGGAAAACAGGTCGGCCAGCAAAGCGCTATCCTGCGGATGCAGCATCTGTTGCAGTTGCGTCACTGTCATGCCGTCGGAAACGATGGGTTGTCCGTGCGACGTTTCAAATGCCTGTTTGTGTACATCGTACACCCAGGATGACATACTGGCGGCTTTCATGGCCATCTCCAGGTTCTTTTTGCTCTCCTCGGTACGGTACTCCGCTTCTTTGGTGGCGGTTACGTCATTGGTAAGCAGTATATGGCCGACGATCGTGCCGTTTTTATTCAGGATAGGAACTACTTGTGCTTCATAAATGATCGTATTTTTGTTAGGGGTGGCATAATACTCCCTGTTTATTCTTTCGAAGTCGTACTCGAATTCCAGAATGACCTCTTCGCCGGACTGTATTTTAGCTTTCAGGTCTTTGTCGACATAGGGGCTGTCGAACAGGTTGATTTTGTTTATTACGTCGCTTCTTTTGATTCCATATGTTTGTTCAGCACGGGTATTTAAATCGCGTAAAATACCTTGCGCGTCATAAATTTCAATACCCATCGGCACGCGGGCGAAAACGCTTTCTGTGAACAGGATTTGATCCGACAGCAATTCGGATATCTCCTTTTCGAACCGGATGCAGTTATTTTGCGGAGACGTAATTTCTTGGCGTTTCATTTTAGTATCTAAATGTTTAGTCGTTCACTTGATGATATGGATCGTGCGCCGGTATTCCAACGGGGACATGCCCGTGTGTTTGCGGAAAAAGCGGCTGAACGAAGACTGGGAGGAGAATCCGCTCTGTCTGACAACGTCTTTTATCGTTATGTCTGCGTTTCTCAGGAGTGCTTTTATTCCGATAATGGTGTAATCCGCAATCATATCCCGGGCGGACTGACCGTTTACTTCCTGTATGACTTTGGTAAGATACAGGGGGGATATGCATAGTTGATCGGCATAATATGCGACTTCCCGGTGAGTTTCGCGGTTTTCAAAAACCAGCATGGCGAATTTCATCGCGATGCTCTCTTTATTTGAATTCAGCAGGGGGGTATTTCTTTTACGCGTTTTCTTTTGGAAATGCACATAAAAATCCCAGTAATAGATCCGCAGTAAGTGCAGGATGGTCTCACGACGAAATGCAGGATCGTCGTTGTTTGTCCGGAAGTCTATTGCACGGCAAAAACCAAGGAATCTTTTGGCTTCATTAACCGATATTGGAACCTGGAAGTCCTTTCTCATGTGAAAAAAGAAATCGGGGGTTATGCGTCCCAGGCTGCTCATAATATCCATGAACATTACCTTGTCGACTTTGAAGAAAGTCATGGAAAAGTCATCGCTGACTTTATGGATGGAAGCCAGCTGGCAGGGTAGAATGGTAACAAGGTCATTTTTCGATATTTGCCGCCGCATGGAAAATAGTTCTATAATAGCGGTGCCTCCGGTGCATAATCCGCCAACCCCCTCTTCCAAATAGGTTGCGTGTTCCGTAAGCGGCAAGCAGGATATATCGGTGTATACAAAAAAATTATCACTCATTTAAAATGATCTCACTTTAACAGATATAAAGATACGGGATTCGTTTTTAATAAATAATTTGAATACGATATGGAATGTGATTGGCAAGTTTGAGCACCAGATTGAATATTTCCGGTCGTTGCAGGATTTGTATAAGAGCCGGTGTTTCCGATTTTCGTCAGGGTGAAAGCAAACATCCGGCGATTGTTCCGGCTGGCGGATTCTCGTCGATCGGACGGTGTCCCGATGAGGAATATGGTGTAGGTGGAAAGTTTCGTCGCCGAATGTGACGGAGTTTTTACGATTGAAGACTGGCAGGGGTAAAATAATACGGACGTGAAAAAAGTCCCCGCTTAGCGGGGACTTTTACTAGGATCTGTGGCGGTATGGACGGGACTCGAACCCGCGACCTCCTGCGTGACAGGCAGGCATTCTAACCAGCTGAACTACCACACCGTTTGTGTACCGTGCAACCGTGTTTCTCAATTGCAGTGCAAATGTAAGCTATTTTTTTTATTCTCCAAAATTTTGAGCAAAATCTCGCAAACTTTTTCTGCATGCGGCTTACGGTTCTTCCGGGCGTTCAAAAACCGAGAAGTTGACACTTCCGTAACAACGTTTCTCTTTAAATCCGGGTAATTTGCTTACATCCATATTTTTGGAGTGCTCGAAGATCAACCACCCGCCCGGTTTGAGCAGCCCTTTCTGCCAAACGAGTTCGGGGATCGTTTCACTTCCCTCGATGTCATAAGGAGGATCGGCGAAGATGATATCGAACTGTTTGGTACAGCTTTTCAGGTAGAGAAAGGCGTTCGCCTTTACCGCATAAATCTCGGAAAACCCGAACGTCTTGGCCGTACTGCGGATGTAGTTATAATGTATCGCGTTAATTTCGACCGAAACGATGCTCCCTGCCCCGCGCGATGCGAATTCGTAACTGATGGACCCCGTTCCCGAGAAAAGGTCGAGGACATCTACCCCTTCGATCTCCCAATGGCTGGTAATTACGTTGAACAGGTTTTCCTTCGCGAAGTCCGTCGTGGGACGGGCGCGCAGATTCTTCGGCGGCTGGATGATCCGGCCCCTGTAACGTCCGCTAACGATCCGCATCGAAACAGTATATTAAATTGTTGTGGTTTATTTCCTCGTTGCGCAAAGCTTTGGGAAGGCTAGAACGCAGCTCTTTGTCGACGAGGGTTTTGCGGTAGTATCCCTTCAGTATTTTGCGGATTTGTTCGATTCCCTCGCCCGTAATCAGCAGGTCGTAATCCTGCAGGTCGTATTGCTTGTTCAATTGCTGCAGGTAAAAGAGCAATTCGGCTGCTTCGGTGCACGGGAGAACTTCGCAGTATTGCAGCCGTACGTCTTTAACGGTGATATTGGCCCAGTCTCCTGCAAAATTGATTTCGACGGTCGGTCCCTGGTGCGTTTTGCGCGCTGCGATCTGTAACGGATGGAGTACCTGCATCCGTTGGCCGTACAAGGCTTGGAGTTCCTGCCATACCGGTTGCGGCAGGACGATGTAGGCGGCGATTCCCTGTACCGGATCGGTGCGGATGATCTGGTCGTCCTGTCCGACGGGAATACCATGCGCCTGCATGTAGGCCTGTCCGCCTTCAGGCGTTGTCAATTCAGCGGGGACGAGGCAAACCTTTTCGGTAACAGGGATGAGGCATATTTTTTTATAGGGTAGTCGTAGTACCTTTTCGTCCCGGATCAGTTGGCTGACTGTTGCCGACAACGGCAGGTTCGAATCGAGCCCGTACCTGGCGGATCGGATCGGCCCCTTGTCTGTAAGGATGCAGAACTGCAAGTCTTGCCCGGAAATTTGCAGGGCGAGCGAACGGACCGTAGCCTGCTCGGGTGTAATATTTTGTGCTTCGAAGGACATTCGTCGTGATTTTTCGCCTTGATTTTGTAAGTTTGTGACACAAATATCAAGGTTATTTTTGCCGGTAGAAACTATGCTTTCGGAACATATAGCGTCTCAAATTTATCGAAATTTTGCCTTCGAGCCAACTTCGGGCCAAAAAAATGTGGTCGAAGCCCTCTCGGGGTTCATGACCGATCCTGATTACAGTAAGATTTTTATCCTGAACGGATATGCCGGAACGGGTAAAACCACCCTGATTTCGGCATTGGTACGGACGCTTTCCTGTATGAAAATCAAGACGGTATTGCTCGCTCCTACCGGCCGGGCCGCCAAGGTGGTCAGCCGGTATGCAGGGCAAAAAGCCTTTACCATCCATAAGAAGATTTATCGCCAGAAATCGCTCGCATCGGCCGATGCCCAGTTTTCACTCGATTACAACCGCGAAAAAGATGCGGTGTTTGTCGTCGATGAGGCATCCATGCTGGCCAACTACTCGTTCGATCCGTCTGCATTCGGGTCGGGAAATTTGCTCGACGACCTGGTTCGTTACGTGCGTCAGGGAAGCCGTTGTCGGCTGATTGTCGTAGGGGACAGTGCCCAGTTGCCGCCGGTGGGTATGGAGTGCAGTCCTGCGCTCGATCCCGAAAAGATGCGCGGGTACGGCGACGTGACCTATGTGCAGCTCGAGGAGGTGATGCGCCAGCAGGATACTTCGGGCATCCTGTTCAACGCGACACTGGTGCGCTGCATGCTTTCGGCCGGGATTATCGATATCCCGATGTTCGATTTGTCGTTCGGGGATGTCGAACAGGTCGACGGCGGCGAGATACTGGAGCGCATTCAGGATGCCTATTGTAAATACGGTATGGAAGAGACGCTGATTATCACGCGTTCGAACAAACGGGCGAACCGGTTCAACGAGGGCGTCCGGCGCAATGTGCTCTTCGCTGAGGAGGAGATCGGATCGGGCGATATGCTGATGGTCGTCAAGAATAATTATCATTATACCGAGCGGGAGCAGGATTGCAGCGTCGATTTTATTGCCAACGGCGATACGGCATTGCTCTCCCGCATCCGCAGGTTCGAGGATTTTTACGGGTTCCGGTTTGCCGACGCGCAGCTCACGTTCCCCGATTACGATTCGTTGGAGTTGGATTGTAAAATCCTACTCGACACCCTCTCGAGCGATTCCCCGTCGCTGACGCGTGAACAGGGCAGCCAGTTGTTCCAGGGCGTGGCCGAGGACTATGCGGACATAACATCGAAAGCTAAACGCTACAAGGAGGTCCGTGAAAATCCCTATTTCAATGCGATGCAGGTCAAGTTCGCGTATGCCGTGACCTGCCATAAGGCACAGGGCGGCCAGTGGAAGTGTGTTTTCGTGGATAAAATGCTTTTCGGCGAGGAGGTGATGACGCGAGAGCTGATGCAATGGCTCTATACGGCGATTACGCGGGCGACCGAAAAGCTCTATTTTATCAATTTCGACGAGCGGTTTTTTGACGGAAAATAAGTACCTTTGACAAGCTTTCTTTCCGTAAAAATAATATGAAACAGACAGATATCTCCCCCGCTCCCGCTGCGAAACAAAAATACGTCGAAACTCCGCTGATGAAGCAATATTACAGCGTCAAGGCCGTGCACGGCGACGCGATCCTGCTTTTCCGCGTGGGCGATTTCTACGAAACTTTCGGCGAGGATGCGATCAAAACGGCAAAAATCTTGGGTATTACTCTTACCCGGCGGGCCAATGGGGCCGCTTCGTACGTCGAGTTGGCCGGATTTCCCTACCATGCGATAGATACCTACCTGCCGAAACTGGTGCGGGCCGGTGAGCGGGTGGCCGTGTGCGAGCAGCTCGAAGACCCCAAGACGACTAAAAAGATTGTCAAGCGCGGCGTGATCGAACTGGTCACGCCGGGGATTTCATACAGCGACAATATTTTGGCGAATAAGGAAAATACGTTCTTGGCGGCGGTGTATTTCGGGAAGAAAGCCACGGGCGTGGCATTCCTCGATGCGTCGACCGGCGAGTTCTATGCGGCCGAAGGGACTAACGGTTATGTGGATAAGCTGCTGTCGAACCTCTCACCCAAAGAGGTCATCTATTCCAAAGGTTACGAGCAAGAGTTCACCGAGGCATTCGGAAGTAAGTATTACACGTACCGGGTGGACGACTGGATGTTTTCAGAGGACGGAGCCCGCGAAAAATTGCAGAACCAGTTTCAGGTCTCATCGCTCAAGGGATACGGTATCGACACACTGCCCGGTGCAGTCGTTGCGGCCGGTGCGGTGCTCTATTACCTTGAATTTACCGAACACCGTCAGACCAAGCATATCGCATCGATCTCGCGTATCGATGAAGATAAATTTGTCTGGATCGACAAATTTTCGATCCGCAACCTCGAATTGTTCGCTTCGAACAGCGGACAGGAAGGCTGTTCGCTCTCCGAGGTGCTTGACAGGACGGCCTCCCCGATGGGCGGCCGCATGTTGCGGCGGTGGATTTCACTGCCGTTGAAGAGTATAGAAGAGATCAATGCGAGGCTCAATCTGGTCGGGTTGTTCGTGGAACGGCCGGAACTGCGCGAGGCTCTTTATGAGTCGGTGGCGCTGATCGGCGATTTGGAGCGGATCATCTCCCGTGTGGCTGTCGGACGCGTTTCGCCGCGCGAGGTGGTGCAGTTGAAAAATGCACTCTATGCGGTTGAAAAATTGCAAAACACGATGTGCGAGGCGGGACATCCGGCATTGGGAGCACTGGGAGAACAATTGGATTTGTGCCTGGAGGTGCGAGATAAAATCGAGCGTGAAATCTATCCTGATCCGGCGAACCAAATCCAGAAAGGCGGGGTAATTGCATCGGGCGTGAACCTCGAACTGGACGATCTGCGCAATATCTCGTCGAATGCGAAGGATATTCTTGCCAGTATCCAGCAGCGCGAGAGCGAAACGACCGGCATCCCGTCGCTGAAGGTGGCTTTTAATAATGTGTTCGGTTATTACATCGAGGTGCGCAATACGCATAAGGACAAAGTGCCTGCCGGTTGGATTCGCAAGCAGACGCTTACCGGTGCCGAACGGTATATTACCGCCGAACTGAAAGAGTATGAGGAGAAGATTCTCGGTGCGGAAAGCAAGATTCTTGCGATCGAACAGGAGATGTACGCTGCGTTGCTGGCCGAACTGACACGCTTCGTCTCCCCTATTCAGAAAGACGCGTCACTGGTGGCGCGGCTCGATTGCCTGCTCGCTTTTGCCATCCAGTCGGTAGAGCGTCGTTATTGCCGGCCCGAAGTGAACGATTCGCAGGTGATCGATATCAAGGACGGGCGTCACCCAGTCATCGAGACGCTGATGAGGGTCGGTGAGGAGTATATTCCCAACGACGTCTATCTGGACGATTCTTCACAGCAGGTCATGATTATCACCGGGCCCAATATGTCAGGTAAGTCGGCCATTCTGCGCCAGACGGCGCTGATCGTGCTGATGGCCCAGATGGGTTGTTTCGTGCCGGCTAAAGAGGCTAAAATCGGCGTAGTGGATAAGATTTTTACGCGCGTGGGAGCCTCGGATAATATTTCGCAGGGAGAATCGACCTTTATGGTCGAGATGCTCGAATCGGCCAGTATCCTGAACAATATTTCGAACCGCAGCCTGGTGCTGCTCGATGAAATCGGCCGGGGAACCAGCACATACGACGGTATTTCAATCGCATGGGCAATGGTGGAATACATCCACCAACATCCGTCGGCCCGGGCGAAAACGCTTTTTGCCACTCATTACCATGAATTGAATGAGATGGAAGAACTTTACGAGCGCGTGAAAAACTTTAATGTATCGGTCAAGGAGATTAATCGTAAAGTTATCTTTCTGCGCAAGTTAGTTCGTGGCGGAACGGAGCACTCGTTTGGTATCCATGTAGCGAAGATGGCCGGTATGCCGGGCCAAATCACCGACCGTGCTGAACGCATTCTGGCGGATATGGAGTCGGCACACCGCGGCAGTATGCGCGATACTACCCGCAAAGTACCTACCGTGGCGCAGTATGGCGGCGGCGGAATGCAACTCAGCATGTTTCAGTTGGACGATCCTGTGCTCAAGCAAATCCGTGATGAAATCAAGGGGTTGGACATCAATGCTCTTACGCCGCTCGAGGCGTTGAATAAGCTCAATGAGATAAAAAAGATAACGGGACTGTAAAGGTCCCGTTATCGTAATTATACTTGCGCCGGTCGATTTTTGTCCGGATCTGATTGATAGACTCAATTATTCCGTGTCAGCGATTTGATATTTTCGATTAGCATCTGTACCGCTACCGAATTGAAGCCTCCTTCGGGGATGATTACGTCTGCATGGCGTTTGGACGGTTCGACGAACTCGTCGTGCATCGGTTTGACCGTTTCGAGGTATTGACGGATCACCGATTTCATACTTCGGCCACGATTTTGTACATCTCGTAAAATTCTTCTTGCTAAGCGGATATCTGCGTCCGTGTCAACGAAAACTTTAATATCCATCAGTTTCCGTAACTCTTCGCATTCGAAGATCAGAATGCCTTCGACGATCAGCACTTTGGATGGAATGACCCTGACCGTTTCCGGCAGGCGATTGTGCTCGACGAAGGAATAAACCGGACGTTCGACCGGTAATCCCTCCCGCAACATTCTGATCTGCTCGATCATCAGGTCCGTCTCGAAAGAACGCGGATGATCGTAGTTGAGCTTCGTGCGTTCTTTATAAGTGAGATCCGGGTAGGCGCGGTAATAGTAATCGTGCGACAGGGTGGTCACCGCATCGGAAAAAGCCTCTTGCAATTTGCGTACGAGTGTGCTTTTGCCCGAGCCGGTACCGCCGGCCACGCCGATGACGATCGTTCGCTCCCCCATCGTCGGATTAAATGTCGATATTCGCGTACTTCGCGTGGCGTTCGATGAATTCGCGGCGGGGCGGTACGTCGTCGCCCATCAGCATCGAGAAGATGCGGTCGGCTTCGGCGGCGCTCTCGATCGTTACCTGGCGCAGGATGCGGGTTTCGGGGGACATGGTCGTTTCCCACAATTGATGTGCGTTCATCTCACCGAGACCTTTATAGCGCTGAACGTGCGCGCCTTTCGATCCGTATTCGGCCAACGTGGCTTCGCGTTCTTCCTCGGTCCAGCAGTAGCGGCTGTTCTTACCTTTTTTGACGAGGTAAAGCGGCGGCGTGGCGATGTAGACGTGGCCGTTCTGAATCAGGCTGTTCATGTGGCGGAAGAAGAAAGTCAGCATCAGCGTGGCGATGTGGCTGCCGTCGACGTCGGCATCGGTCATGATAATCACCTTGCCGTAGCGCAGTTTTTCCAGGCTTACTTCCTGTTCGTCGTCGGCATTGTTGTCTCCGCCGGGAACGATCCCGAGCGCTTTGAACATGTTGCTGATCTCTTCGTTCTCCCAAACCCGGTGTTTCATCGCTTTCTCGACATTCAGGATTTTACCGCGCAACGGCATGATCGCCTGGAATGTCCGGTCGCGTCCCTGCTTGGCGGTTCCGCCTGCCGAGTCGCCCTCGACGAAAAAGATTTCGGTTTTGTCGCGGTCGCGTGACGAACAGTCGGCCAGTTTGCCCGGTAAACCCGAACCCGAGAGGACGGTTTTGCGCTGCACCATTTCGCGCGCTTTGCGGGCGGCATGCCGGGCCGTAGCGGCCAAAATCACTTTATTGACTACTGAGCGGGCATCTTTGGGGTTTTCTTCGAGGTAATGGGTCAGTGCCGTGGTGATGGCCTGATCGACGGCTCCGGACACCTCGCTGTTGCCCAGTTTGGTCTTGGTCTGGCCTTCGAACTGCGGTTCCTGTACCTTGACCGAAATTACAGCGGTAAGTCCTTCGCGGAAGTCGTCGCCGTTGATCTCGAATTTTACTTTGGAGAGCATACCCGAATCTTCCGCGTACTTTTTCAGCGTACGTGTCAGTGCACGTCGGAAACCGGTCAGGTGCGTCCCACCCTCGATCGTGTTGATGTTGTTGACGTACGAGTGGACATTCTCCGAGAAGCTCGTGTTGTACTGCATCGCCACCTCTACCGGAACGCCGTCGCGCTCCGTGTCGATATAGATCGTGTTGTCGATCAGTGATTCGCGGTTTTCGTCGAGGAATTTGACGAACTCTTTCAGCCCGTCCGTCGAGTAGAATTCGTCGCGGCGGTAATTGCCGTTCTCGTCTTTTTCGCGCTTGTCGGTGATGTTCAGCCGGACTCCTTTATTCAGGTAGGCCAGCTCGCGCAGGCGGGACGACAAAATTTCGTAGTTGTATTCGGTTGCGATAAAGATGCTGTCATCGGGCTTGAAGGTGATGATCGTGCCGTGAGAATCGGTCTCGCCGGTAATCTCCATCGGGCCCAGCGGAGCGCCCTTACTGAACTTCTGGACGTGCACTTTACCCTGACGGTGCACTTCGGCGACCAACAGGTTCGAAAGCGCATTCACACAGGAGACACCTACTCCGTGCAGCCCTCCCGAAACCTTATAGCTGTCCTTGTCGAATTTACCGCCGGCGTGCAACACAGTGAGTACGACCTCGAGTGCTGATTTGCCCTCTTTTTCATGGAAATCCGTCGGAATACCCCGACCGTCGTCCTCAACCGTAATCGAGTTATCTTCGTTGATATAGACTTCGATATTCGAACAATATCCGGCCAATGCCTCGTCTATCGAGTTGTCCACCACCTCGTAGACCAGGTGGTGCAACCCTTTTACGCCGATATCCCCGATGTACATGGCCGGGCGCTTGCGGACCGCTTCGAGCCCTTCGAGTACCTGGATACTGGACGCCGAATATTCTTCTTCAATCATTTTTTCGTGTTCTGTGCTCATCTTCTCTGTCTCTGATGTCTTTAGGATGTATGCCTGCCCTTAGGCGGCAGGGTGTTTCAAACGTTCAAAGATACGGAAAATTACGTAATTTTCCAACTCTCTGCGCGGTTTGGAAGCCACTCGAACGGCCATTAATAACCAAGAATGGAGACAATGTCGATCTCCTCGATTTGTCCTTGATTAAAACGGATGGTGCGCGAAGGATATTGCTGGATGTTGCCGATGTTGTGCGTGGCCATGATGACTGCGCAGCCGTTGCCGGCAATTGCGCGGAAGAGCTGCATAATGCCGTCGGACGCGGCTGGGTCGAGGTTGCCGGTAGGTTCGTCGGCGAGAATCACCTGAGGGTTGTTCAGCAACGCACGTGCGATGGATAGGCGCTGCTGTTCGCCGCCCGAAAGCTGGAACGGCATTTTATACTCCTTGTTGACCAACCCGACTTCGTTGAGCACTTCGGCGATTTTGTTTTTGATCTCCATGTCGTTCTTCCATCCGGTGGCTTTCAGTACGAACTGCAGATTCTGGAATACATTGCGATCGGTCAGCAGCTGGTAGTCCTGGAAAACGATGCCCATGCGCCGGCGAAGGTACGGGATGTCCTTGCGTCGGATTTTGGTCAAGTCGAAGCCTGCGACCCACCCTTCGCCTTCGACCAGCGGCAGTTCGGCGTACAGGGTTTTCATCAGCGAACTTTTGCCCGACCCTACGCGGCCGATCAGGTAGACCAGTTCGCCGGGCCGGACGGTAAGGTTCACGTCCGAAAGCACCAAGTCGCAATTGTCCCGCTTTTTACGGAAGCTGGCCTCCTTGAAAGAGTCCCGGGTGTGGTAAATCGAAACGTTCCTGAGTTCGACGACGGCATTTGGTTCCATAATACAGCAAATTTGACTTTACAAAGATACCGAATAGTTCAGCTCTGCCCTGCATTTGTTGATGAAGTGTTGATAATTTTAGCAGACAATATTGAGGATTCATTGTGGCTGTTGACCTTTGGGAGAGAAAACAGTATCTGTATGATTGATTTCGAAAAAGTGATATTGCCTATTTTTACGTCTTTATTTTGTATTTTCGCTTTTCCATCCGATTTAATGATGAAAAACAGGAATCACTATGGCTGCATTTCCAAATACAAAGCCACACTATGAAATACTCGACGGACTGCGCGGAGTGGCGGCAATCATGGTCGTCTGGTTTCACATATTCGAAGCCTATGCGACCAGTCATCTGGATCAACGCATCAATCACGGTTATTTGGCGGTCGATTTTTTCTTCATACTGTCCGGGTTCGTTATAGGTTATGCTTATGACGACCGTTGGGGAAAGATGAAGATTACGGACTTTATCAAACGGAGAGTGATACGCTTGCACCCGATGGTTGTGGTGGGAGCGCTTATCGGGGGCGTTATGTTCTATTGGCAGGGGTGTTCGGTGTGGGATGTGTCGAAAGTGACTATTCTGGCCCTATTTATCGCCACATTTATGAACGCGTTGCTGATTCCGGCGACTCCCGGAACCGAAGTCCGGGGCTTGGGCGAGATGTATCCGTTGAACGGGCCCAGTTGGTCTCTTTTCTTTGAATATATAGGAAATATTCTCTATGCCTTGGTCATTCGTAAATTTTCGACCAAGGCGCTGGCCGTACTTGTTTTTGCCGCAGGGTGCGGCTTGGCAGCATTTGCTATCGGGGGGCCGTACGGTGATATATGCGCCGGATTTTCACTGACCGGGATAGAATTTACCGGAGGATTGCTGCGGCTGTTGTTCTCTTTTTCTGCCGGACTGCTCCTGTTCCGTATTTTCAAGCCGATTCACGTAAAGGGCGCCTTCTGGATCTGCAGTTTGTCTATCGTCGTGCTTTTGGCTGTGCCCCGTCTGGGGGGTGCCGAATATTTATGGGTGAACGGAGTGTATGATACGGTATGCTTCGCAGTGTGTTTTCCGCTTCTGGTTTATCTCGGGGCTTCGGGGAAAAGTACCGATAAGTATACGATAAGAATATGTAAATTCTTAGGTGAAATTTCTTATCCTTTGTATATGGTCCACTATCCGTTTATTTATCTCTATTATGCCTGGGTAAAGAATGGCCACCTTACCTTCCGGGAGTCATTGCCCGGCGCATTGGGTGTCGTCATAGGAAGCATTGTCCTAGCTTATATTTGTTTGAAATTTTATGATATTCCGGTTCGGAGATATTTGACGAACCGATTCCTGAATCCTCAAAAAGTCAAATAAACCGAAACCGTACTGGGATGTATGTTTGGCGATTTTTGAATGTTTCGGTTTCGTAAAATAAAAATAGCACTGATTATCAGTGCTATTTTTATTGTTTGTCAAGTGGAGCTGGAGGGAGGTTTCACTTTTAGGATAAACCTTTTGTATCCAGGCATTTATTAATGTCTATTCTTGTCCAAATGTCAGAGGACAGATTTATTTTTGTCTTTTAGTGTATTGGTTTTTGTCTTTATTTGTCTTTGTTGATTTTCACTGCGAAACCACTTAAAGAGTATGAGTTAAGTATGCGTCGAGATCCAGATTTGGAAACCTCGTATGTGTAGTTTGCAACGGCTTTGAAGTTTAATATGCCGTCCGCTCCGGCTGCTTTTGCATATTTAACAAGCTCATCGAGCATGTAATCCGGTGAAGGATCAAACCAGCTTCCTTTTCTGTCACTAGTGGGTTTTCTGGAAGAGTATATGTCGTCAAATCCCCGGCTGTTCTGTGTGTTGATCGGACTCGTTTCAATGTGTCCTTTTTGATAGCCGGGAGTAAATTCCACAGCAATTTCGCCGACGGGTTGGTATTCAAATCCACTTGCAGCGGGGCTGATGATGAATCCTTCCTCGGTGTATTTTGTGAAATCGTAAATGGCGAAACTTTGTGAGTACGGAGTGAGTAATGATGCGCAGGACATCATTAAAATCGAAGTGAGCAGAATCGCGATTTTTTTCATAGTCGGAATTATTGATTGATGTTGTCACTGCCTATTTTAGAGACTAACAATTCAATAGTTTTTTGCTGGGATAGAACGATCTCATCGTGCCTTTTTCGTTCGTCGAATAATTGTTGGATAAATTCTTTGGGAATTTGGTTGTTTTCTTTTGATTCGACGTCTTTCTGCAACATTGGACCTTCTCCTGTAGATATCCATCGGCTGTTGATTTCAGTGCATTTTGCGGATAAAATGTGGTCTTTATATGTTTTTCTTGTCATCCATCCATTCAATGTGTTCGGAGTAATGCCGAGAAAATGGGCAAAATCAACCTTTTTTTTAAAGCCGTAATGCTCCTGTATCTTTTTTAGGATCAACTGTTTATCCATTCGAATAGTATTTTATATGCAAAAACAATATAAAACAAGTTGTTTTTGTGTATGAATTGTGTATATTTGCAATACACCTGCGACTTGCAGACAATATGTCGTTAGCAAATGTATGAAAATGAATGGAAAAAAATAAAACAACAATATGTGTGAAATAAAAAAAATACCCCTTCAAGAGTATTATAACTCACTTTCTAAATTGGGGAAAGTTCGATTTATCGCCAAAGTGCGTATGGAGTGCGGTGTTTCAGATCGGACGGTTCAACGCTGGATTTATGGAGAGACTTCTCCGCGTATACTCGAGGCGAAAGCGATTGCTGATTTGTCAGGTAAATCATTAAAAAAATTATTCCCTGAATTGGTTTAGATATGAAACTTTTACAGATTGAATTTGCGCTCTGTCCTAGTGGGGACCTCCTGATTCAGGATGCCAAAGGGGTGAGAACTTATCGCGAAGAAGATCGTGATATCACCGATACCTTGTTTGCAATGATAGAAACCGATTATCCGGAGGCATTTGCGGCACTTCAGGATTTTTATGCAAAGAGCCGTCACAACTTATTGTATTACAAATACAAAGTGGTGCACCGTTTTTTGCGTTGCAATTTCGGAAGGTTTGACAATACGTTGGATATAGATGCCCGAGGTAATATGCATTTTGAATTCGTTGACTGCCCTACTCGTGGCGAATGCCCTTATCAGAATGTGATTTGTTTCCCTAAATACAATACATCTTTATCTCTCAGGGAGAAGGAGGTTATGAAGCTGCTGTGTTCCGGTAGCACCACTGCAGAAGCTGCCGACAAATTATATCTGTCGGAGGAAACGGTCAAAACTCACCGCCGAAATGCTTACCGCAGGATTGGAGTAGGATCACTTGCAGAGTTTATGTTATACGCGGATATCCACCATCTTTTTCAGGATTAGGTTATCGGTTCTGGATTTTCGTGCGACCGCTTCAAGTTTCACATGAAGCGGACTTGAGGATGAGACGAATTAGCGAGTCGTCATTGGTTATATGCCAACGGAATTATACGCTTCCTCGCCGGAGCATACCCGGCCTTCCTTACACCCTTAATAGTGACGAATATGTATGGAGACATTTCAACAACAGGTATCAACCTGATGGACATGACCCGCAAGGAGGCATTGACGATTTATTACTCTGTAAAACGGAGTGCGCAAATCGAAGGTCTGACACTTGAGGAAAGATCGGTTGCCGGTAGGATCTTGGCGACTTTGGATTCTATGCTCTGCCGTAGGGTGGAATCATTTCACAACAATGAGCCGCATGAGTAAAAACAGAACGATCCTTCATGGAATCCCTGATCATGATTATTTCGGGATTATCCAGCCGATTGAGCATACGTCTGGCATGGATTGCAGTTCGATTGCGGATGGTCTCGGCCTTACTTACACGCTGGTCTCTCCGGTTGATAGCACAAAAGTACGAGCAATACTTATCTGTAAAAGAACTCTCTATACCGATTCGGATGCGTTAGATGCGATCAGTTATTTGCTTTATGGAGTGCGCCGAGATCTTTTGTTGGACCAGATGCATAAAAGATATGCGGATATGATTGATGAAGTTGTTGAATTGTGGTGTTTTAAGAAGGAGTAATTCATGCGCTATATTGATCAGGATAAACTTTATGAAGCGACGGATGATGGCCGAAAGGTTTTTGCCTATTATTATCCCACCTATGATTTTGGCAAACATCCGGCTCCGAAAATAAAAATCCGCAAAGAAGAAAAAACGGCATCAGCTCACATTTCCTTTTACAAAGGATTGTGGCGCATCACCGATTTCGGGAACCAAACCGAAATAAACAGCCTCTCTGCGATAGATTTCGTAATGCATATCGAAAATCTGAATTACCAAGAGGCATTGATGTTTATCGAAGAGGTGATTGTCCGGCATGCAATCGGCTCCTCCGAGTTCAAAAAGCCTCAATGGAGACCGGATTATGAATGCCGAGACATGGGTCCCGATGACATCAAAGGTACTTACACGTTTGAACGCAAGGGCGAATCGGAAATTACGACAAAGGATCTTGAAGCATTTGGACGGTATGTAACGAAGGAAGTCTTACGTGAATTTAATTGTGTTCCTCTCAAATCCTATGAGTATTGTGCGTATAGTGAAAAGAAAAAAAAGGATGTCGTACATAAGTTCATAGCAACAGCAGACTACCCTATCTTCCTGTTTGACTATGGAGATTTTCAGAAGCTCTATCGTCCTCATGATCTGGATAAAAAGAACCGTTTTATATATGTTGGAAATAAGCCTAAGAATTACATTTACGGATTTAGGCAATTGACACAATGTTCCAATGAATTTGTGTCGGATGATGACGAAGATGCTGCACCACCAAAAGACAAACCTCAAGCGATCGTCAGAGATTTATTCCGGTGTTCGGGAGAATCGGATGCATTGAATTTATACAGTCTGGGGTTTCATGTCTATTGGTTGAATTCGGAAACTGCCGAGCTGTCATATGATGAGTACAAACGTATAGACGATTTGTGTCAGAATCATTATCAAATTATGGATCTTGATTCTACCGGTCGACAGATGGCGTTGAAAAATGCTATCAAATATATTGACATGTACACTTTGGAACTGCCCGAGTGGCTTGGAGCCAAAAAGGACTTTCGCGGCAACCCATGTAAAGATCTTAAGGATTTTATCAACCTGATTGGAGATGATGCAGATGCGACCCGGCAACAGTTCTTGTATAGGAAAGCCAAAGCGAGAAGAGTGAAGTTCTGGAGTCGAAACGATAAAGGCGAGTATGCCATCAATATGGAGTTTTATTACTTCTTCCTTCGGGCAAACGGCTTTTATCAAATGGAGTATCGACACATGAAGAACACCGATTACTGTTATGTATGGTTGAAAGGTAAAGTGGTGGATCTCATTCCTCCGGAAAACATCAAGCGAATTGTCAAACGGTTTACAAAAGCCTGGATTAAGTCGAAAAACCTAACAGATGAAATTGCAATCCTGAATAAACTCAATACGTCGAATCAGATTACCGAGGGGAACATTGACACGATGGAGAGCATCGAGCTCGATTTTAAGAATGTATCGGCAAAATATGAGTACATGCATTTTAAGAATGGTTCTCTTCGGATATCCCGGGATGCAATCGAACGTATCAGGCATGAAGAGGTTCCGAATTATATTTTGGGGTCGATAACAGTTAAAAATGAGATTGTTTCACACGTAATACCTCAGAATATTTCTCTGATAAAGGAGCCTCCGGCGATCGAAGTCAATGCGACGGAAACCTTTCAGCAGTTGTTGGATGCGCAAAAGCATGCCTGTTCCGATGTTGAGCGCGAAGCTGCTACTGCTGCGATTGCACTTCTCCCTGAAGAAGATCGATACGAAGTGAAAATCAATAACGCGGACTTTATTTTCGCGGCCTTCTTGCGTGATATCACGCGAATGTATTGGCGCAAGGAACTCGAAGAAGGCAAAGAATTGACCGAAGATGAGCATAAAAAAGAGATGCTGGCACTGGCTAATATGATGTTTTGCATTGGTTACTTGGCGGCTCAATATAAAAATCAAGGTAAACCCTGGATCGTTTTTATTCAGGATACGAAAATTAGTGAGCTTGGTCGGTCCTCTGGTCGGTCCGGAAAGTCCCTTGTCAGTAAAGCACTCAAGTTTGTGCGTCAGCATTTTTATATAGAAGGCCGTAAACTGGATGATAAAAATCAATTTCAGTTTATATATGATGGTCTGACTGAATTTCATGATGTTATCGAGGTGGACGATCTCGCAGAGAATGGTGATTTTACATTTTTTTATACTCAGGCGACTGGCAATAGAACGGTCAACAGCAAACATACCTCTCCGTTCGTGCTGGAGTACGAAGATTCCGGTAAAATGATCGTCTCTTCCAATTTTGAATTGCCGAATACGGACTCTTCAACGATGGCCCGTTTGCTAAACTGCGGTGTGTCGGATTATTATCACGAACAAACCAAATTCAACGACTACAAGGAGACTCGCTCCCCTCTCACAAAGTTTGGACGACAATTATACACGGATTTTACGGATGATGAATGGATCCAGTTTTACAATTTCATTGCGTATTGTATTCAGTTGCAAATGAGGTTTGACAAAATCATGCCGCCGATGGAAAACCTTGAGAAGCGTCAATTGCGCAAAGAGATGGCAATCGGCCTTGGAAAAGGAGAACCGCTACTTAAATGGGCAGATGATTATTTCCAAGTCTGGCAGACAAAGCAAGGAGCTCGACCGGCAAGAACTCCAGATGGATCGGACTGTGCATATCTGGATACACTATTCAGTCGGAAAGCAGCTTTTGAGCACTTCATGGAGAATTCGGGAATATCGGAAAACCTCAAGCGGTCCTACAATGCGCAAAGATTCAAAAGTGCCATTGTATTGTGGGCTAAATATCATGAATTTGTATTCAATCCGGCTCGTTTGATTAATACCAAGGATGGCCGCATCATGAGTAAAGATAGGGATAACAAGAGCGTCGAACTATTCTATATCAGTACGACTGATACAATTGAGGAGAATGTAGTGGATGAGAGTTCAACCATGCCAACCGAACCGACGATTAATTTACCATTCTGATGAACGCGGTGCCGGTGGCATGATCGGTTTTTTGTAACAAATTGACGCAACTATGAAGATCTACATCAGTGGAAAAATCAGCGGCGATGACCCGCAGGCGGTACGGGATAAATTCGTTTACGCTGCACAGCAGGTACGGGATATGGGACATGAGCCGATCTGTCCTCTGGATAACGGTCTCGGTTGGGAAGACCAATGGCGTGATCATATGGTGGCGGATATCGCAATGTTATTCCAGTGTGATGGCATTTACCTACTTCCTGATTGGCATCTGAGTATCGGAGCCCGTATTGAGGCCAATATCGCCGCCGAATGCGACATGAAAATATTGCGACAGGTGGAGACAGCCGGAGATGAATAGTGAAATGTAACCGTCCCGTCCGGGGCACAGAATGAAGAGAGATGACAACCGACAAGAAAATACTTGATGCCTGCTGTGGTAGTAGAATGTTTTGGTTTGACAAGGAGAATCCTGACGTGCTGTTCGCTGACATTCGGGATGAAGAATACATCCTATGTGACGGCCGCCAGTTGAAGGTTCCCCCGATGTGATCGCCGACTTTCGAAATATGCCCTTTCCGGACAGTTCTTTTAAGCTCGTTGTATTCGATCCGCCACATCTCGACAATCCCAATCCTAACAGCTATATGGCCCAAAAATACGGAACCTTGCGATCTACATGGAGGGATGATCTAAAACGAGGCTTTGACGAATGCATGCGGGTTCTTGAGCCGTTCGGGATTCTGATCTTCAAATGGAACGAAACCCGGATTTCAGTTAAACGGGTATTGGAAATTTTCGGACAGCAACCCTTGTTCGGTCATAAGTCCGGTAAAGCCTCAAAAACCCATTGGATGTGTTTTATGAAAAGATAATGAAATGAAAAGCAAACGAGCAGAACAGGTATTAGACGTAGCTTCTTTTACCGATGAATTTGATTATCGATATGTTCATTTTGAAAATGCTTGTGAAGCCGTCGAGCTTGCCGAGCAGGACGCAGAAGAGGAAGTCAACCATTACCGCAAAGAGTTGGAGGAATCCAAGAGGCGTGAAGAGTTGGCCCGAAATGTAATCGATGACCAGAGGAAGAAGATCGAAGCGCTGAAAGCAAGAGCAGCGGAGGCATATTGCAAACAATGTGGATGGTATGAAGCGGATGGCAATTGTTCCCTAAATGAAGATAAATGCCCGAAGGGATGTGAATACGCTAACCAATTCATTCGAGAAGTCAACGATCTATGACCTTCACTACCTCCTGCTTTGTTCGGGTTGAGAATCCGGAGAAGCGAAAAGAGTTGATCGAGTGGCTGGAAGGGATTGGATACAAGCTCGAATATCTCCGTAACGATGGCGTTATTGTGCTGACTAGTGAAAATCGAGTATATGTATACGGGGAGGCAGTCCATGAAATAATTAAGAGCGATTACGATGCTATCGACTGCGGCGAAAACACCGAGCTGTTCAAAGCCCTGGCGGCGATGAATTACGAGAACAACCGGGAACAGTGGTTTGTGGAAGAAGGAAAAATGTTCAAGTGCACGTCAGACAAGATCAACAACTATTCCTATAACTGGCTTACCACCCGCAAAGCCACCGCCGAAGAGATTGTCGAATACTTCAAAAATAACGGGAAATGAAAAACTTTCTGATAGACGGCATTTGGCAGGGCCCACCCGAAGGAGTAAGCGTTGAAACCTGGCTGAATGAGGTTGTAGCGTACTCAGGACTTGATGCAAATCTTCAGCCGACAGGAATTATTCGGAGAATCCAAAAAATCGAGCGAATCCGCAAGAATGGCCTAGGCCGGGGAATTACAATGGATAAACTTAAAAATGACGACCTATGAGGACACTTGAACTGAAAGATATTTGCGGCTATCTGCCGTATGGACTTCGAATTATGAGACCGCCGACTAATGTCCCTGTAGTAGCAGAGCTATTAGATATCAGAAAAGACTTTACCATTCTGGGTGCAGGCCATATTGACACATATCGAGCCGTTCTCCGCCCGATGTCCGACCTCACCGAAGAGATCACCCACAGAGGGGAAAAGTTTGTGCCGCTTGATGTCTTTAATGATAGAGGGCATTTCATAGAATTTGACGCAGCCGGTTTGCTTTATACAGTAGGAGGCTGTATGGATTCCGATTGGCTTATGGTGTTCGACAAATTCCATGAATGGATGTTTGACTACCGGGGCCTGATCTCCGTCGGACTGGCAATCGACGTGAATACCTTACCTGAAAATCCTTACGAGAGATGAACCTAACAAAATGCGAGCAATGGATAATCGATTACCTCAGAGGTAAAGATTACACCTCACCATCGAAGATAGGAATTGCACATGCCTGTTCATTCGGATTCAGTAATTCACATCATAGCGCATGGGCCTCCCCGATCTGTTTGCGAATGGTTGAAAAGGGACTTTTACTTCGGAATGAAAAAGGACATTATAAACTCAACGAGCGATGAAAACACCCCAAGAAGCGGCCAGAGAGTACGCGCACGATCATATTGCAGAGCGCTGCAAAAGTACTAATTGCAAAGAGTTTGATTGTCGGCCTTTTGACAGAAATGTAGCAGGGTATCACACCAGGTGTCGGGCCCGCTATCAGGAGTATCGGGATGGTTTCCTCGCCGGTGTAGCATAGGCCTATCGTTGGATCAGTGTGGAGGATGAATTGCCGGAACCCTGTGAGGGTGACGATTGAAGAACTGCCGCAAGGCGAAAAATAGAGCAATCCCTGAAGCTGTAAGAGGGGGTAAAAATCATAAAATGATGAATGAGGTGAAATTAGGAGACAAGGTCAAAAGTACGGTATCCGGCTTCGCAGGAACGGTAACTGCAAAATGTGAATACTTGAACGGTTCACCAAGGTGTGAAGTAACCGCATCGGAGCTAACCGATGGAGAAGTGAAACGTGCTTGGTTCGAAGCCTCGGAACTAATCGCAACAGAGTAATCCCGACCGGGTGGTTTCGTAGGTGGTTCGACTCCGCCTACGGGAGCAAAAACACGCCGCAAGGCGAAAAATAAAAAAGGAGGGTGTCCGCCTCACCCTCCGACTACTAACCCAAACCCAATTGTTATGAAATTTGGCAATGCAAAAATAACAAAAACCTGAAATATGAAAAGAACCTTACTTTATTTTCTTCTTGCCTTTATAGCCGTGATTCTTGCCGCCTGTGAGCTCAACAAGAACAGGCCGGGCAAGATCATCCTCAAATATTGAATTTTAACCCGCCTTCGGGCATAAAACTAAAAAATCATGACAAAACAAGAATTAATCAAGGAGGTCGCTACTGCGGTCCAAATGCCAGTTTCTTCCGTACAGTCTGTTGTAGAAGCAACGATGGATAGTATTAAAAGTACGATGGTTGCGGGAAACAACATTTATTTGAGAGGATTTGGCACTTTCGCTCGAGTTACACGAGCGCCTAAATTGGTGCGCGACATTCAAAGGAATAAAACGATCCAACTCGGTGAACGTGTGGTGCCTGTTTTCAAGCCGGCTAAAGAATTTAAAGACAAATTTCGTTAACCATTTTTCCATGCTTGAACTTTGAGTGGAAACCTTTACTCCTATGGTATGTATGCAGATATGATTGATGTTGTAGTTTCGTGCGTGTTCGATATCGAGATAAAAATTTTGAACTCCACCTTTAGGCATGATCGGGCTGCGATGGCCAGAATGGCCGCGATGCAGATCCGTGCCGAGCGAGGAGAATCTCGCATGGAAATCGCAGAGCGATACAATCGCTCGGTCCGAATGGTGGACCATTATTTACGCAGGGCTGCAGAATTAAAACGTTATGATGCATGGTTCAGGGGTAAATGTGCTGAATCCCTGTTATTTCTACATAGGAATCGAGTACCCTACTCTGCTGATAGGATTCAGGTCGGAACGGCGGTGTGGACGCGTACAGATAGCCGTAACCGTTCTTATGAAGGAATCGTAACACATATCGATGACTCCACATTTACAGTGGAATCATTCCTGAATCCAAATTATCACACTGTTCATAATCTCGATTCAGGGCGTATATCGTGCGATTACGAAACTTCTCTTGACATTGTAGAGGTACAGGCATAGAACAACAATATGTTCCGATGCAGTCTCAGCAGGCCGTCAAAAAGACGGCCTGCTGTTTTATATCATGAGCGGAGCGAATACCTTTTGTATTTCTTTCTACGATGCCCAAGCTTAAATCCTACAAATCGCCACCTTTCCCGACCCCCTTAACCCCCTACTTAAAAAACTGGTTGTAACTTGTAACATAATTGTGTAAGGTGCGAAGAATCAAAAATGTACATAGGTTACAAATTGGTTACAACTTTTATTTTAAGTTGTAACTAAAAAATAGTTGTAACCTAAATAGAGACTTCTGGAATCGGAAAATAGGCTCCGGTACAACCCGGTTACAACTTATTCGAAAAACATAGAGTTTGTAACAGATTGATTATTAAATTGGTTACAACTTTGATAAATGGCTGTAACCTTGCAATTATTTAATTTTCAAAATACTACAAATTTGGTTACAACTTTTTGCAAAAATTACCCTCTTAAGAGTAGGTTAGGTTTCGGAAGATATCCGGTACGCAAAAATGCGTTTACGATGCCCAACGTGTTTTTGTGTTGTTGGAGTATTATTGTCAAGTGTTGTATATGTGTCTGATTGATATTAATTTAATACAAAAAATACGAGGTGTATCTGAGCCGGGCCATTAACTATATCGTGCGGCATACTTGTCGGATCAAAGGATACTCGGTTTTAACGATAACTGAGGCGGAGCGTGCATGCCGGATTGCTGCGGAGGATGCGTTGCGTTCTTTCGTTCGTGCTGCGTCGGATCACACGCACGATGTGCATTTATTGCATGATGTGTTCCGGCAGTTGACGGGTGTGGAATATTGTAAAATCAGGAAGGAGGATTGTCATGGATGTGTATGTCAAGATTCGGAAACGGATCATACTTGATTTTTTGGGATACTTGTTCGAGTGTGATAATTCGGAGGGGGTTCCCCGCTTTATCGTCTCTAGGCGTATTGATGCCGGAAGATACCTGCATGCTCTTGTCGAGTACTCGTATAAGGAGGTCGATCACGATGCGGAGTGTGTTGTATTTGTACTGCCTCGTACTTCTCTCTCTACAGCTATGGGTAAATTTTTGTTTTTATCATCTGAAAATGAAGGGCGTTTTAATGATTATCTAGAGGCTGTATTTAACTTGGATTTTGATCGTTACTGGGTAAACGGCTTGCTGCTCGGTATATCGAAGCAGGATATCGTCTATGCTTATATACAAAGCCGCAAACTGGGTGAAGATTTATCTATTGACGAAACGCTCAAAAAACGGATATATCGCAAGACGGCCCGTCAACAACAATTTTTGCACAAGCAGCTACTGAACAAAGCCGGGTACCATGATCGATTGATTATCGACAGCCTAAAAAACGGCATATAAAAAATCTGTGATTTTAAGAATTCCATACTGAATGAAATGCAATGAAAAGAGAGCTGTCACACATCTTCAGGATTAAAATCATAGGAGCATCCCTTCCGGGGGCAACTGCTGATGGTTTTGCAACATTATCTTCTGCCATGCCGATTGATTATGAAGAGGAGGCCAAAGAATCGACGCAGGGCGTGTTCTATAAACAATCCATTGAGATATTTCTAGACAGGGCGGATTGTCCCGCATTTCTTGCCAGGCAAACGTATTTTAATGCCATTCTCAAGTTAAGTGATTGCATTAATGAATATACCTGGGGCTCTATCCATGTGCCGGTGAAAGTGGTGGTAACGCCCCATTTTGAGAGATTATTGTTGGCTATGTCATGTGAATCTTCACATCCGATCATCTCTTATTAGTCCTTTATAATCAATATGTATAAGCCGTTTTTTGTAAATAAAAAAATGGCTGTTTCCTTGTCGACCCTTGCAGGGTTAAAATTATCCATAGATCGTGAGTATTTTCATCAACAGATCGTTGATAGCTTTTTGAGTGACAAACGTTGTGCTTCGGTCGACCTTGGTAGTATGCAACGGAAGAGTGTTTTGATGCAGAACACCGATTCCGGCATTTTGCTTTCGAACGATCCGGAAGCGATCAACTCTATTGACGCCGGTAATGAGGTAGTGTTCTACCATCCGGTCAAAGGCGTCATTTTCGCATATCAGAAATGGGGAATCGATTGGGATGAGTATTGTTGGGTTCGGTTGTTCTCCACCATGCAATTTGTCGCTAATCTGAAATACGCAGAAAGCAATCCGAACGTTGTCGCGCATTTCCTTCATATCAATTCCGGTGGCGGCGAGGGTTGGATGCTGGATGTGGCCACGGCCGCCATGCGATCCTGCAAAAAACCAATTTATGCATTTGTAGAACGCATTTGCGCATCCGCCGCCTACCGTCTGGCAGCTCAGGCAATGGTTATCAAAACCTTTACAGACTCCGATCTGATCGGCAGTATCGGTACCTATGTCAAATACCTCGATGTGTCGGAATGGATGAAGATGAACGGATTGAAAGATGTCGAGGTTTATGCGTCACAAAGCGACCTGAAGAACAAAATGGATCGCGATCTCGAGGCGGGTCATCCGGAACAATTTGTCCGGGAAATCCTCGACCCTGCTAACGAGCAATTCATCGCCGATGTCAGATGCAGAAAGAAATTGGCATCACTTCCGGATGACAGTCCGGTGTTACGTGGCGAGATCTTCCGGGCCTCCGAAGCGGTCAAATCTGGTCTAATTGACGGGGTATTGCCCGATCTTTCAGCCGCTATTCAGGAGGCGCACGATCTTGGGGTGCAAGTTCGAGATAACAATCAATTATTAACCAACATTTAAAATTATGACGTTTTTTGAGAAGTTACGGTCTGTGTTTGCAAAGCAGGGATTTGTAGACAAGGCCAAAAGCAATTCGATGACTGCGGCAGACTGGGCTGCGGTTCGAGAAGCCTACCAGACGGAGTACGGTGTCGAGTTGTCGGCGGACCAGGCAGCTTATAACAATGAGCAGCAGCAGGCGCAGCAGGCACAGCAGCGTGCCGATCAGCTGGAACAAGAAAATGCCGCTGCGTTGACGTTGATTAACCAGGCACTCAGTGAGGATGAGAGTGCTTCGGAGCCGGTGAGTCAGGAAGGTCACGCAGAGGAGAGGAATCTCCAGGATCAAAGTTTACTTCAGGGGGTCCAGACGATGGTGACTGCCTTTCAGAAGATGAGCAAGGGCATGATCCCGGACAGGACCCCGTCTGTCGGCGGAGTGACGTTGTCGGCCAATGGGCCGGGCCACACCGATCAGTATTTCTGCGGTATCGAGCACGATCTGTTTTCGATGTCACATCGATACAATCAAGTGGCGCGCAATCCAGCCTATGCGATGAAGGTGCTTCCGGTCGAGAAAACTGACGGTCCGAAATTTCATGCGGCTCTCTCGGAGTATTCCGACATGCTGAGAAACCGGATTAACGATCTGCGTTCCAGAAATTCTCTCAATCCGAAGGCTATTCGGGAAGATTTTGCACTGAACGTGAACAGCGACGGACTCGGCAATCAGTATCTGACCCGTCGGACCGACGAGATCATCGTGCGACTGCTGTCGGTGAAGAACGTTTACGATATCTTCCCGCGCCGATACGGGATTCAGGACCGTGAGGTGATGTACAACGCTTTCATGGGCGAATTCTCTCAGGCATACCAGAAAGGTGGAATCTGGAAAGGTAATATCGATCTGAAGCCGGAGATTGCCTATGTGGACGATGCGATGTTCAAGACACTTTTCGATTCGATGAAAGATCTCGAACGGAAATACATCGGCTACCTGAACAAAGACGGTTCTGATCCCATCAAGTGGACGATGATCGAATGGGCAATGCTGCAGATCAGCACTAAGCTGATCGAAGAGCAGAACCGGCGCAAGATTCTCGGCATCTATGTAAATCCGGAAACCGGGAAGGTCGGTAATTTCCTCAATGCGGGCACCGGCGTTTATTACACGTTGCTGCGCTATTACAACGAAAACAAAATCGCCCTGGTGGATGACTCCGCTTACGCCGGGTACACTTCGGGAGAAACGATGGTAGCGTGCGTGGTCAACATGCTGCAAAAGCTGGCCATGACAGTCGACAATCTCGATGCATACGAGGTTATCCTCAATGCCAATCATCGCGCGATGTGGTTGGCCGGAATTCGTGAAATTTACGGCAAGGACACAGACTTCAAAGGTCCGAACGGAGACGAGGTACCTGATCTTCGCAACGTGATTCGCTGGTGTCCCTATATGGGACAGCTTCCGCTGATCATCGTGCAGCAGCCGGGTAACATTCAGTCCCTCGAATTCAATGCTGGCGAGATGTTCGCCGTACAGTTCCTGCCAGACATGGAAGCCGTTAAGGCATGGTCTGTATGGAAAGAAGGCACTTCTGCAGAGTTCAGTGGCAAACCGGAGAGCAGTAAGGCCGCAAAGAAAGCTGCAGGTTTTGGCGATCAGGTGATTTTCATGAACCGTCCGTCCGTGACCTTGGATGCTGATGCGACCACGGTTACTGCAAAAGGAGACTATCGTCACTACATTACCGGGGTCAATACGGCAGCCAAGGCCATTACCGATATCACCGGTGCGAAACCGGGTTTTGCCTATTTGCTCGAGGTTGGTGATGAAACCTATCCGCAGAGTATCGCGAAGTCCGGGAAGTTCGCCGATATCACCAAGGCATACGCACCTACAAAAGAGGGTGACTACATCATGGTTATCCTGAATGCAGACGGAGATAAATTCCTGGAACTGGAGCGTTGCGAAGCCGGTGTACGCAAGATTAATCAGAATTTGCAACCTAACGTGCCGGGAGGTAGATAGCAGAAAGAGGAGTTCCTGCATATCATGCGGGGACTCCCCTATTCTATTTTTTAAACATCAGTATTTTAATCAAAGTCCAATCAATAACACAACTATTATGACAAAACGAGATTTTAAGCGATTGATCCGCATCGATGCGGTATCACGTAAATACAAAAGTACAATGATGTTGCGCATGCTCATTGTCGTTCTCGCCTTATTTACGGCTCCGGCTGTCTGTGCTGCTGTCGCTAACCACGACAACGTTCCTGATGCCATCGTGATGATGGGTTCGTCTACCGTTTTGGCCGTATCGGGGATGGCCGCGATCGGTAATATTGACGACACATCGGATCAGGATGCCTCTGGGAAACAGATTGCTTATCAGGTTTGGTTGATTTCCCTTAGTCAAGTCGATCAGGATCAAGCATTCCCTCAGCCGAATATGAATCGAGAAATCGGAACGATCCCATTATTGTCGGGTGAATACATGCATTACTTTGAGGCTCATGTGCCGCCGACGGATGATTCCAAGTATGAGCAGGGCGATTTTGCCGGTACCAATACCAATACTTTCGTCTTGCAGATGGCTGGTAATCGGGATGCTGTTTTGAATTTCATCGAATCGTTCGCGGGAGGTAAATTCATTATCATCTATCGCAATTGTGAGTCGAATGAATATCGCATTATGGGTAATCCTTGCAAGCCGATGATTCTTAAGAGCACTGAACGCGCCAACAATGCGGATAAACGAGGTGTAACGTTGACCTTTGAAAATACCTCTTTCAAACATCCGTTCAAATATGTGGGTGCCATTGTGAAATCGACACCTGTAACTTTGGCTGCAGGGGCTACTACTCTTGCTGTTGTGCCCGGTAAGGATGTTTATATTGTGCCGAATGGCAGTAGTGCTGCCACTCCCATTACCGCAGTCAGCGGTTTGACCGCAAACGATAAAGGACGTACCATCACTGTGATCGGTTCCGGCACGGATAAGAGTGCAACGATCGAGGACGGTTCTGCTTTCGTACTGGAAGGAGGGGCTACATGGACAGGCAAAGAGGGGAGCCGGATTCTGTTCAAAGTACTCGATACTACTCGTCTGGTCGAGGTAATGGGCTCTCGAGTGCAAACGGCATAAGTTATAGGCTATGAATTTTGTAGAGAAAAAAAACATCCATGATCGGTTACTGGGAGTGACCCACATGGATGCAGATCGGGAGTTGCTGAAAAAGCACTCTCCCGGTCATAAACTGATCGGCAAGCGGACGTTCAATCCTCTGTCGGATGCTTCATCGTTGTTGTGGGCATTGCTCGATTTTGCATCGGAAAATGAGATTCTGAACAATCGTCGGTCGATTGTGGCTTCCGGATCCAAAGCCGAAGAGGAATCTGTTTCGGCCAAGGTTGACGAGGAACCTGCTCCGATCAAAGTTGACGAGGAAGTCTCCGGATCCAAAGCCGAAGGAAAACCTGCTCTGGCCAAGGTTGAAGAGGAACCTACTCCGATCGAAGTTGACGAGGAAGTCTCCGAAGCTAAAACCGAAGGAAAACCTGCTCTGGCCGAGGGTGACGAGGAACCTGCTTTGGCCGAAGCTGAGGAGGAAGCCTCTGCGGTCAAAGCCGAAGAGATGATTTCTGACGCTAAAGATGAAGCTGAACAGATCATTGATGATGCTGAAGCAGAGGCGGAAGAGATTCGTTCTGCCGCAAAAAAGGACGTATCCGATAAAAAAAAATCACAAAAGAAGCCGAATACCCGGCAATAGCATGGACTCGGCTCAGTGATCCGGATACGATTTCAGCGCTGATCTTGTATGAAGATCGCGTACAGACGTATCGACAGATGAAGATTCTGGATTCGCGGCTCGACGAAAAGCCGACCTCCGAGGATGTGCGGGAGTTGGCAGAGTTGAGAATTCAGAATCTTCTTTGTTTTAAAGAACTTCAGGCATTCAACGACACCGGAGAATTCTTATACCGGCACCCAATCCTGAAGCATAAATTCGACTATTCGAAGTTAGTTGAACTGTGGAATAATGACCGCAATGAATTTATGCGCCAATATGATAATTGCCGCAACAGCATAAGGCGGTACCTCGGGCGAATCAACCGGACGGAAGCTACTGAAGCCGACAAAGACGCGGCCTATGCGCAATTGACCAAACACCAACAACGAGCAGATCTGTTCAAAAAAATAATCAATCATGAGTCAAACGATTACCATCTATAATCTCGGAGGACTTCCAACGGCACCGCTGGATGCATTTAATGACCTACAGGAGGATTTTAAGATTTCCGACGATGACAAACTGATGAAATTGGCCCTCGTTATCATGACGCGCGGGTTCAAGTATGCCTTCAAGGCATGGAAAGATCCGGATGGGAAACTTTGGATCATCGATGCACATCAACGAAAGAAGGCGCTGTTACACCTCCGCAGTCGGGGTGTAGAGATTCCTGAGATTCCATATGAACCTATATATGCGGCGGATAAACGTGAAGCTGTCGAGGAAATTGCAGCCTACAACTCCGAGTTCGCGAAAAAAAATCCAGATACACTGCTTTTTAAAAAATACAATATATCAGACCAATCGCTCGGCCAGTTCAACCTGATTATGCGGGAGGATATGCCTAAAATGGAGGGACTTGGTATCAATACCAGGGAACTACTCTCCGATCGGATGTCCGCTTTGGATATGGATGCAGAGTACGAAAGCGCTACGGAAGAGCCTAAACACCTTACGAAGCCGGGTGATATTTGGTTGTTGGGATCTCATGTGTTGATGTGCGGAGATGCCTGCTCTCCGCATCAGGTGGTGCGGCTGATGAAAAACGACTATGCGGATCTCATTATTACCGACCCTCCCTACAATGTGGACTACGAGGGGGCAACGGACGAACAATTGACAATACGGAACGACCACATGGGGGATGATTCCTTTGATCGCTTTCTGTTCAGTGCGTTGAGAAATATGTATGAGATAGCCCGGAGCGGGGCATCGATTTATGTATTCCACAGCGATAGCGAGGGATTGGCTTTCCGTCGGAATTTTGAGCGTGCGGGATTTAAACTTGCTCAGTGTTGCATTTGGGTGAAGAACAGTATGGTTATGGGCAGGCAGGATTACCAATGGCAACACGAACCGATTTTGTATGGCTGGAAGGAAGGTGCCGGACACAGTTGGTATGCGGATCGGAAACAATGCACCGTGTGGAACTTTGATCGTCCAACCCGAAACGATTTGCACCCGACGATGAAACCGGTTCGGCTGATAAGCTATCCACTGCTCAATAGTTCGAAAGAGAACGATATCGTGGTGGATTTATTCTCCGGGAGCGGATCTACTCTGATGGCCTGTGAACAACATGGACGAAGGTGTCGAGCCATGGAACTGGATCCCGTCTATGTCGATGCGACGGTGGAACGCTATGTAAATGCTGTCGGTGTAGATTCAGTGCAGTTGTATCGGGATGAAAAATTGATTCCCTACACAGATATTTGCCATGGTGATCGATGAAGAGATTTTGAAACGCGTGCGCGATTACGGATCGTTGGGTCACACTCCCCGCCAGGTTGCGGCTTTGCTCCGGATTCGACATTCGGAGATAGAGTCTTTCGTGGATGAGATGATTCGGTCGGATACGCGGCTTCACGAATTCTATGAATCCGGCAAGGCTATTATGAGCTACAATATGAATGTGGAACTTGCCCAGCAGGCCGAAAAAGGAGATGCCGATTCCATTAAACTTTTCGATCAGCGTAAACAGGAGCAGCGCTATGATGATCTTTGCTCCGAACTGTTTGGACTATGACCTATATCGAGAAATTATCGACCCTGCATCCGGACGTTATCGATGAATTTATTCGTACCGGCACGTCGGATGTGATTCCGATTGATCTGCAGCAAACTATCAGCCAGATGGTATTTGCTATTCAGATATATCGTACCGAACGAAATATATCATTGGCGGCGCGCAAACTCCAGGTGCGTACCAAAGCTGAACAGGGGATCGACATTAATATCAATACGGCTAAGAGCCGTCTGTATGCCGCGCTGAACTATTTCGACGTGGATTGCAATGTGTCGGAGAATGTATGGTTGCGGGACTATGCCAATAAATATGAGGATCTCGTCAAGGTGGCACTTGCAAAAGGCCGCGCCGATGTGGCAAAGGGATGCATGGATGCAGCGCTCGATTGTCGGCTGCGGGCAACGGCTGCCGATCGTCAGGCAACATTGGGCGTGGTGTACGTGATGTCGTCGGAGATTCGTCCGGAAGATCTCGGGTTCCAGACGAGATCCAAAAAGGAGATTGCCCGGAAAGCTCTTGACGGACAATATGCGAAAATGATCGATTCGCTTAACGTGTCAGCTGAAGAAAAGAAACGTCTGCGTGAAGATGCGGAAATAGACGATGTCGATTTTGAAATAATGGAGACCCCGTGCGATGACGAACGATAAGATATCCGAGATCGAACAGAAGTACATGAACAAAATGCAGCTTAAAGTCAACTGCATTGATACCAATGTAATTATTGCTGAAATCGCCCGAGCCGGAGGCAAAACGGACGGTGTGATGGCTCCCCGCATCGTGCGGGTTGCCGATGCAATGCCTGGCGAGATGTCGTTTTTGGTACACAAGACGTATGTCTCGCTGATGACTAACATCGTGCCCAATATCCGGGCTGTTTTTTCGCAGATAACAGCTTCTGGTCGGCCGTTGCTGGAAGAAGGCGTACATTATGTGATCGGGGCAAAAAAACTGCCTCCGCATTTTCACAAACCCCGCCGACCCATTACCTATCCCAAGCATAGCATCGTATTCGTCACCGGGCACCATTTAAAGCTGGTCAGTTCCGACATGCCGGAATCGTCTGCCGGAGACAGTGCGGTTCACGCGTTTATCGAGGAGATGAAGCTGCAGAAGGGACAGCGTTTGAAGTCGCGGATATTCCCGGCAGTACGTGCTACGTTCGGCAGCAACCGTGACTGTCCCTATTACCTCGGTATCACGGGAGTTACCGATACGGCCCGGTTGGATCTAGGAGAGGATAACTGGTATGAAGAGTATGAGCGGAATATGAACGAGGACGTGATTACAGATATTGTAAACGCGTCGCTGCACAAAGATTATGCGGTTCGGAAGATCTATGAACTTAATAATGCATTGCGTTCGGAAACAAATCCGCTCGTGGTGATGAAGATGCAGGAGACGATCCGCAAAATGAAACATCGGGTAGATATTTGGAACCCCATTCTCAACGAAATGCGCCGGAATCAAAGTTATTACATTCGGGCTTCGAGTTTCGTGAACAAGGATTTTCTCGGATTGAAGTTTTTTCAAACACAGCGGGATAGTCTGAGCGACGATGAATTCTATTCCTCCATATGCAACATTCGGATACGAAGGGTTGTAGACATGTTTTTTTGTAACTTCAAAAATGAAAGACATTGCTACAATGATAGTTATAAATACTCCTCTATCCTGTCTTTCGACCTGACGGATAGTTTCCGGCTGACCGCCGGTTACCTCAAATATTTCCGACGCTCGGAACCGTTGCTGTTGGGGTATGACCCCGGCGGATTTTCTTCGCTCGTTGTGGCGCAGCAGGATCAGCGTACAAACGAATGCAGGATACAAAAGGAGTTCTTTGTATATCGGCCATGGGATCAGGTGCAATTGGCTGCGAAATTCGCAGAATTCTATGCGGACGATTACGATAAGGATGTAGAAATTTTACTCTACTACGACCGGGCCGGCAACAAACGCCGCGAGGAGCTGGAGCAAATCACTACGGATGCCCGTATTCTTCAGCGGGAACTGGAGAATCACGGATTCCGGGTACGCCTGATGAATGAAGGTCAAAAAACCATTTATCACTACGAACAATACATGTTGTTATCTATGTTATTTTCCGATAGATATAAACAGTTACCTCGTGTTCTAATTGATGAAAATGAATGCAAAAATCTGGTATCGGCGATAAACCTCTCGCCGCTCAAGCGCCGCGATGACGGACGTATCGAATTGGACAAAAGTTCAGAGGTGAAGGTGCCGATTCAATACCAGGCAGGACTGACAACACAGTTGCCGTCAGCATTGATTTATTTGCTCTTCGGGTTGTATGCAGAAAAATTGCCTTCGGAGATCAGTCAGAATCCAATATTGCCGGATAATATCATGATTTAAGGCAATAATTTCTCAACAACCTGACAAAATTACCCCTTTTGATACAAATGAGTTGTTTTAAACTGTTGTTTATCAGTTGTGTGTGCTAAAAATCAAACCTCCTTTAAACAATCAGATCAAATAAATCTCCGCCCCCGCTAATGTTCTATAGTGCTGTGCACTGCCCCCTCGGCGCTCGGAAATATGACAATGTGTTAAAAATCAAGTAATTGTGCAAAAGGTCAAGGAAAACCCGAAGCAGATCCTCCGACATCCATAAGGGTGCCGGGCGGATGCATAATCGATCGCGTGTCCTTTGGTAGGCAGGGAGGGTGCGATACCTTGGCATTATGGAAACGATAGGACTGATAGAGGCGCTGCGATTGGCCGGGGAGATATCCAAGCTACCGGACGGAACGTTCACCATCGCATTCTATCCTTACAACAGGCGTAAGGGTATTGCATGGAACACCCTGCGCACGGTATCGGGATGTAGGGTGCGCAAACAGCTACCGCAGGATAAGTTTTGGATTGATAGCGATAACTACTTCCTGTTTAGCGATGAGCGTGGAGATCCCAAAACCTGCTATCGGGTATTGATCCGCTATATGGGATTTCCGCAGGATAACTTCAAACTTCGTAAAGTGATATGGTAGAAAGTAACGGTCGATACGGTTTCAGCGTAACGGACAACTCGGTGCTCACCTTTCAGGTGGGCGGCGAGTCCATACAGGACGTGCTGGGCGGACGGGATGAACGCTTATTGCGTCCTACCCTCCGGGATGGCCATCTGGTCAAGGTGGACAAATATAACGTACTTACGCGCGGACATAATGATGCGCAGATCGAGGAGATTTCGCGCGATGTGAAGAGTAACCGCCTGATGCCCGAAGTGATCGAGAAGCAGATCAAGATTATGTTCGGCATGGGGCTGTATGTATATCGTCCCGAATTCAACGAAAAGGGCAAGTTGGTCCGGAAATGGCAGGAGTGTCCGCGCATAACCGCATGGCTCAAGTCCTGGGAGGATTACGGCGTGACGGACGACTATAACGATTTCGCCCTAGCCTGCATCCGCCGATACTATTACTTTGAAGATTATTTTGTCAAATGGCGCTTTATGCGCGGAAAGGCCGTAGGTAAAATGCCGGTGGCAGCCCTCGAGCTGGTAGACAATTCTCGGGCCCGGCTGGCTACGGAGAAAAACCTGAGTCCGTTCGGCGTTTACGATTACGATGATTTCACCCATGTAATGGTCGGCGATTGGCACTATCACGGTGAATTTCGTGTTTACCCGCGTCTGCGGGTGCAGGATATCGCTTCATACGATGTGGCGATATCGCACCATGCCAATGACGATATCGACAGCATCTACGGTCGCAGCAAGTCTTACGATGGCATTCGGGAGTGGCTGAAGGCCGCCAACGAAAACCCGAAGTTCATCCGGTCGTTCCTGCGCAACGCGATGGCCGCGAAAATGCACATCATCATTCCGAACGAGTGGGTCGAATCAAAGAAGAAGCAGATCACATCGCTTTGCGACCACAACCGACAGCTCAAAAAAGAGGGGAAAGAGATGGTGCGGTATAACGGAATCGAAATCGGAACCGACTATAACGAAGCCTTGTTGATGCAATATATCAATGTAGAACTGGAGCGTTTGACTTCCTATCTGAGCGGATCGGAAAATCAGGGTAAGATGTTTTCCACCTTCTCGTTCCGGGATAAGAATGGCGAGGAGGTGAGATGGCGAATCGAACAGGTGGATCTGAAATACAAAGAGTATATCGAGTCGCTGATCACTTTCGACCGCCGGGCCGATGAAGTATTGTTGAGCGCGAAAGGAATCGACCCGTCGATTTCGAATGTCAGTAAAGAGGGTGTTATCTCCAAATCCGGCAGTGATGCCCTCTATAACTACATCATCTACCTGCTACAGCTTCCCGCGCCGGAGAAAATCTGCTGCGATGCCCTGAATATGGCCGTAAGGGCCAATTTCCCCGACCTGTGGGCGCAGGGTTATATGCTGGGGTTCTATCGTACCACCCCGGAAAAGCAGGAGGATATATCGCCGTCAAACCGATTAAAAGCGAACGACTATGAGTAGCGTGCATATTTTTGTAACCGTAGACGATATCAAGGCCATAGCTCCCGGTGCCGATCAATCGTTGATAGAGGACACTGTCAGGCCCTATCTCCTGCCGGCTCATAAGATCGTTGCAGCCATTATAGGCGTACCGCTGTTTAACGACATCTCCGAGGAGAGGGAGACCGATACGAGGAAATACCTTGTCACGGCGATCGTTAACCGCGTGATGTATGACTACAAGCTTTTCGAGACCGTTCAGAAGCGCCAGACCGGCAGCGGGGATACCTTCAAATATGAACTGCAGGCAATGCAGGAGGCGTACCTTGGGTATTATTTCGATGCTATCGATTCGTTGATTGCCGAATTGAATGCTTCGCCGGATACGTATAGGGAGTGGAAGCAGACACGTGCAGCGAAAACGCTGGACTCGCTACTGTTGAAAACGACGGAGGAATTCAATGCCTGCTACGGGATCGACTCTTCGGACTACTTTTTTTTCTCGTCTATTTTCCTGCAGGAAAAAGTAATCGATAAATATATTGCGGGCATGGACCTGACAACTTTGCCGGAAGTCATGTTGCGGCGAATCAAGGGAGTTGTTGCAACGCTTACAGTAGCTTATGCCCTCCGGCAATTCGATTTCACGATGCTTCCGCGCTCTTTGCGTAATGCATCGGCGGACGGAGCATCCCGGCATGCCTCTTCGGAGCAAAGTGATATGTACGAACTGTCCGAATACCTCTTCACGCAAGGCGAAGCGGAACTGGAGCAGATTCGCTTCGCTTTAAGCACCCCCGAGGCCGGCAGCGATATGCCCTCCGAAAACAACCTGAATGATCCGCGTCAAAAATTCTTCCTCTTCTCATGATCAGCTTCTCGCTCGGCAAACATACCTATAAGATTCCCAATGCATGGGATGAGTTGACGCAAAGGCAGTATCTCCAGCTCGTTCCCCTACTCGATAAAATGACGAGCGGTGCGTTGTCGCTATGCCAGGTACGCGTAAAATGGCTGTTGGCGATTATGCATCTGGAGCGGATCAGGATACGCCCGGATCGGGCCGATGTATTTACGGACAACCTCTATACCCTATCCCGGCAGATTACTTTTTTCTGGTACGTTGATTACGGTGAGGCGGCTATGGACCTTGCTCCCGATGTCAGGAAGTTGGTTCGAAAACTGCCGGCGGAAGATATCGTGTCCACCAATCCGGAATTGCGGTATCTCCAGCGGATCGATTATTCGATTCGGCTGGATGCGGTATGGGCGAAGAACCTGATTCCGGCCATCGATGCCGGCTGCCGGGAGTATAGCGGCTGGGATGCGCGTATCGAAGCCGGGATGTTGATCACTACGATGACCACCCGGCAGTTTACGCAAGGGTATGACCTGCTGCTGGCGATCGGTAACGGCTATGCCCGTTCATCGATGCTGTTGCTTGCGGCGCTGCTGTACGGCATCGATGCGCACGGAGAAGATTCCGGTGATTTGGAATTACTGGACGACGACCTGCTGCAGGCGATAGTCCTGAACTTTCAGGCGTTCGTTTCGTTCATTTTCACCAAAACACATTTCTCCGTTCTGTGGAATCGTGATCTGCCGGCCAAGCCGAATCGCAAGGTGTCGATGAGCATGAGCGAAGGAGTGTATGCGCTTTGTAACAAGGGGTATGGCAATTACGACCAGGTCGAGAATATGCCGTTGATGACCTACCTGTCGATTTTGCGCGCGGATCTCATCTCGTCGGTTCGGTCGATGCACGATACGGGATCGGCACCCGAGAAGATCGCCGAGCAGACCGGAATGCCGTATGACTTAATAATTCAAATGATATGATACTTCGCGAAATCAAAGAGTATTTCGAAGCCAAACAGCAGGCTATCCCGGAGGTGAAGCATTTCGTATTTGGGGTCGATGAAAAGGCTCTCCGGGAGCTCGTTGCTCAATTTTCCGGGCTCTACATGTTTGTCGATTACGGTCAGCTTTCCAGTACGACCGATAAAGAGAACCGTGTTTCAGACAAAATGGAATGCGCGGTCACCATCGCGAAGCCGCTGGGAGCAAATCAAATTCCGCCGGATGATGTCAACGCTATTGCGTTCACGTGTTTCGAGTTCGTGGCGGAACTGCGCAGGAGGATGTACCGGGACTTCAGGGAATGCCCGTGGATGAAATATCTTTCGCCGTCGCATGAAGTATTGCCGTTCGTTGCGCCCGATATCGCGCGGTCGGTCGGCAGCACACTTACCTTCCGGGTGGAAGGTTATGATCTCCTCGGTCTGAAAGACCGGTGAGGGTTCGTTGTTTGGGGTTAGTTTGGGCGGAGATCCTCCGGATATATGTTCGGAGGATCTTTTTGTGCATGAAATTTGTAGGTTATAAAATTATTACCTATATTTGTGTATAACCTTCAAAATCAATATTGCTGATGCCTGTACTATTTATATTCTTCGGACTTCGATTTATGTTCTATTCGAATGATCACGAACCGATTCACATTCATGTTGTTAAGGGAAAGGGGAAAATCAAAGAGCATGCAAAGTTTTCAGTTATTCCTGAGATCAAATTGATTGAGAATCAGGGATTGCAAATAAATGAGCTTAAGATGGCCGAGATGGTGATAACGGAAAACGCCGAGATCATTATTGAAAAATGGAATGCTTATTTCAGTGAGACCAAATAAGAAGGGGGTGTATTATGGAAATGAATATTATAAAGGTTTGGGTCGACGATGAATTCGTCAACATTCAGGATGATAAAGGTCAGGTTTGGCAGGAACGCATTGCAGACTATCCCCGTTTGAGATATGCAACAAAAGCCCAGCGTGAAGACTTTGAATATGATAATCTGGGAATACATTGGGAAAAGCTGGATGAAGATCTCAGTTTCGAGGGATTTGTTCGCAACCGGCTGGAACAGACGAATCAGCTTGCACAGGTCTTTAAGCGGTTTCCGATGATCAATGTATCGATGCTTGCCCGTCATATGGGCATTCCGCAGAGCGTCTTCGCTTCTTATCTATGCGGATTAAAAAAGCCATCTGAGAAACGGAAAAAAGAGATCGAAAAGGCCCTTCAGGAGTTGGGCGATGAACTTTCTTCGGTTACATTGGTTTAAAATGGGGACATTACATTACAGAGGGTATATGGGCAGTGTCGAATATAGTGAATCAGATCATTGCCTATACGGTAAAGTTCAGGGATTGCATAAAGCAGCCATCACCTATGAAGGGAACACCCTTGCCGATCTTGAGGATGATTTCAAAGCCGGGGTGGACAGCTATCTCGATGGATCCAAGGATAATGAGAATAGATTCGAAACCGTACAGCTTGGTGCGCTCTGAAACAAGTGTAAAACGTCCCCTTCTACAGATGACAGTTCGAGTCTGTCCGGATATTTAAGGCCATGCGTTTGCGTGGCTTTTTTTTTGTTGGAAGTATTGGTATTCAATGAGAAAAACAATATATTTATATCCAAACAAATAACTTGAATTATGATTGCGGTACTATTTTTTATGGGGATACCAGCGTGCATATTCCGCGAGGTCTCTGCTGATGTTATATTTTCAGTAATAATTTCTTTGGGAACATTTATTCTCGGGTATATTATTACTGGAGCGATATTTAAACAACAGAAATTCAAAGAAAGACGATTGATACAACAAACTATTGTCGAGGGCTTGGAACGAGTCCAATCACATTTAATTACTTATATTGAGTCTGTGCATAAATTGGCTAATGACATTCAGAGCTCGGATGAATTAAACCCGCAAGCATTTAAATGTAATAGAGTGTCATTGTCAAAATTTAATGAAATTCCCTTCGATAAATTATCCGATGCATTATTGTTTCATATTAAGCGAAAAAAGCAGGCACAAGCTTCAAAAATCTTGTTTCAATATATTTCGGATATAGAGTTTCTAATAGAAGTGCAAAAGTTAATAACAGAACATTATAATCAATATAAAGATACGTTTGTAGATTATATGAATCAATGGAATGATTTGTGGCCGTCCTTCTGCAAGGATATTGAAGATAATTTCCACCGATTATCGTCAACTGTGGCATCCGCTGAATTGGCTGTTTATCAGGATGTTACATCGGTTTTAGATGATATGACAAAAAAGTGCCAAGGCAATCAAATTAAGTTATCTGTGTTACAAAATTTTTTTGCGGCATGTCGTGATATACTGAATCGTCCAACTATGTATCCTTCTAATCTGACAGACACTCGCGTCCTTTTTTTAAAATTGCATACGATAATTCTTCAAATTTCTGTTTTACGTGAATATAGTCAGGTATTTACTAATTATGTAAAGAGTATTACGGATGTACAAACAGAGTTAGAACGTATCAAAGAATTTTATCAAGAAAATAAAACTCGATGGTGGTAATTGAAAATATTGCAGGTATGTGTCAACGCACCTACACTGCGTCAATTATGGCTTGGGGCCTGAATTGAAATATCAGGGAAAAGTCATAAAAAAGAGCTTGAAGGCTCTTTTTTTATTGGGAACAAGTGGGTGTGTTAGAGTGGATGTGTTGATTCTCAATAAATAATTGTAAATTTAGAGTGTCTAACTAAAACCTAACGCTATGTATTATAGTGAACCCTCGTTATTAGAAACATTATTTTACATCGTGATGTTGGTGATCGGCATCATCATGATCGTAAAATTTTTCGGTATTGCAAAGAACATTCGCCTCATGCGGGAATACATTTGTAAGAATGCCAGTTATTACATAAACAAGGCTGATATGGAACGAGCCATGGGCCAAACTGCAGAGGAGCTTGATTCTTTGAAACGGGCTTTGTTTGTACTTGGTGATAACATGCAGGATAGTATCTTGCGCAAAGCTGTGAAAGCAAGATTATCCGAACTTAAAAACCAAAACAAATAATTATGAGTGATGTTGGACCAATTTTAATAATGGTTTTCCTTTTTGCGGGCGTTTTGCTGATTGTTGCTGTGATATGTACTGCTGGCTCGTCCGTTAAGCCCCCTCGAGCATATGGTTATCACGTCGACTTGGCCGACTTAGCCCGTCAAGCCGGAGACATTCCGCGAGAACAGGAAGAGCTCAACAAGGCTTTGGAAAGCCTGAATGGAGATGTGAAATTTAAACAGTTTCGGGCTCGGATAGAGGCTCGAATGAAACAACCTGAAAATAATCAACCTTCTTAAATAAAAAGAGCCTTCGGGCTCTTTTTTATGTCCGTCAATGCACGATATACCGAAAAATTGCCTATATTTGCAATACTCAATCATACTTCAGGGCAGCGATGCCCACCTCGTCAGGTGGTTTTTTTATGCCCCTACGATACCATAGTACAACGCATAGACTTCGGTCGCGTACCCCCGTGCGAAAGGTGTAATGCCTGAGCAAATTGCCCTGAAGGTGATTGAGTAGCGGGACAGGCGCGACCGTTTTTATTTGCGCCGCAACATACTCAGTCACCATGGAAATCGATTTTTTTTGGTTGATCGTTGCCGCAGCGGCAGCGTTCACCGTTCGGGGCCTCTATCGCAGGATCCGTTACGCTCACCTACTCCGCCGTCGCCGGCGCACCACTTCCGACCGGCCCGTTGCAGTTCTCTACTACGTTTCACAACCTTTGCGCTACTGATATGGCACGTGGACGCAATAGAGTGCAGTTCGACCTCAAGGAGATCGGCCTAGGCAACCCGGTAATCCCGGCAAGAGTACAAGACGCTGTTCGGGATAACATGGTGCTGTTATTTCATTTCAATCAGATCGTCAGTGAGTATTACCTGATTTGTGAAAAGTACAATGACCTCATTGTGGGCGATAAAGAGTCCCATTTTCTAGAGGCTATACGCAAATGCCGGTCGGTTGTGGCGAACCTGATCGACGATGTCGTGCTTACCGGAATGGATGATAATTCTTATATTTGTGGAAATGAGCGGAAAACCCGAAAATAAGGCTGTTATCGAAATGGCGATTGCCGTGCTGTCCGAAACATTCCGGCCAGCCGAATCGCTCGACGCTACGGCCCGGAAATACACGACGGCGGATATCGCCGAGGCTATTGCCCAAACGACCGGGCAGATGCCGTCGGTCGAAGTCGTTTACGAAGTGATGACTGCAGAGGGATACCGCTATGTGGTCGATGAAACCTCTTCTACGCTGCGATACGTCTGGCTGCTGAAGTATAACTGCTGATATTATGAGTTTGATAGCTGTTTTTCTGGCAGGGATGTTCGTACTACTGATTGGAATGTTTGCTGATCAGTGGAAAAAAAGTGCCGCTGAACGCAAACGTGCCGCCGAAGAGGAGGCCGAACGTCAGGCCGTGGAAGAATATTACCGTAAGCTCTATCCTGCAGTTTCTTATGACGTGGAATTTCCCAATCCCGCTACGGTATCACCCGAACGGATTGCCGAGTACCTCCGGACGGAAGAGCGTTTCGGGGTTGTAATCAAATATCTGGAAATAGCCAAAGAACGTCAGGCTCCTGCGCCCGTTATCGCAATGATCGAGCAGAAAATGAGCGAAATGAGAGCGATTATCCGTCAGTCATTCGCCGAATCAGTGGAATAACTTTTAAACATTGCTTGTCAGCCCTCCGGAAATCTCCGGAGGGCTTTTTTGTCCTTTATACGGCCCTTCGTCCGAACCATATTCGCAGTATGGTTACTGACAGTTATACTCAATCGAAGCCGCTCAATCAGATTATTGCCGAAGGGTATGGAGAGGTGATCCCTACCCTTTTGCGCCGTCAGGCGGCCATTGCCGACCGTTATTACTTACGCCGGAATGCTCCGCATCTGGCCGATGTTCTCTTGCGTAGCGATCTCTATGAAATCAAGTCCGATGCTGATAGTGTCCGGCTCGAAATCGACTATCCGAATACGATCCGGTTCCTAGATTTGAAAAAGACGAGGAAAGGCAAGAAAAAACGTTACTACACCCCCATCTATAACCGCCCATTGTTCGGTCATGTCTATGGCCGGGGGTATTCTTTGTCCGCCGTAGTGAATCTGGCTATCCGGCAAGAGTTCAACCGTTACATAGCGCTTTTCAGGGAATTCGATAATACGACTATTGAGATATGAGCACATTTAAAGAAGATATCATTAAAACCCATGTCCAGACGGATGGATTTCAGAAAGTGCAAGCCGACATTTTGGCAACGCAGAAGCGTTTGGCAGAATACAGTGAAGAGATCAAGGACCTGAAATACCAGAAAACCCTGCTCGTTGCCGAAGGAAAAAAGGAGAGCGCCGAATATAAAAATATCAATGCCAGGATCAAGGAGCTTACGGGTAATGTGACCGTCGAGAAAGCGGCCCTCGATAAGTTGTACGGTTCGCTCAATATGACCCAGATGAGCTATAACCAACTCAAGAAGCGGGCCGATGAATTGAAGCGAGCTCTGAACAATTTATCCCAACATGTCGAACCGGAGCGTTGGAATCGGTTGAATAATGAACTTCAGCAGGTTCAGCGTCAGATGGAGAAAGTCCGTGTTGGTATGCGAAGTGCTTCGGCAGAGGTTAGAAATGCTCCCTCCATGTGGCAAAATGCGATCGGCAAGGTTAAAAACTTCCTTCCTGCTTTGGGGATTAGCTCCGCGATTATATCCGGATTCAACAAATTGAGACAACTGATCAGTGAATCTACTCCGGCATACCGTGAATATGACGATAAGCTGGCCGATGTAATGAAAACAACCGGACTTGCGAAAGATGAAACCGAAGCACTGTCAAAAAGTCTGAAGAAAATCGATACGCGTACTCCACAGAATGAATTGCTCGACTTGGCCCGGGTGGCAGGCAAGCTCGGTATCGACAGTGCCAAGGAAGTCGAAGGGTTTGTCCGTGCTGCAGATAAAATCAATGTGGCTTTGAGTGAAGATTTGGGCGGCAATGCAGAAGAGGCCCTGAATGAGGTTGGTAAATTGGTGGATATTTTCAATATCAAACAAAAATTCGGGATCGAGGATGCGATGATCCGCGTCGGGTCGACCGTCAACGAATTGGGGGCAGCCAGTACGGCCAATGAAGGGTATATCGTCGATTTTACCAAGCGTTTGGCAGGCGTTGCTCCGCAGGCCAATATCTCCATACAAAATGTAATGGGATACGGGGCAACCCTCGATCAGTTCGGCCAACAATGCGAAACATCCGGTACCGCAATGTCGCAAGCCATTACCGGTATGTTTAAGAAGACGGATGTTTATGCAAGGATCGCCGGAATGAGCGTCAAAGATTTCACCGCTTTGATGAATAAGGATGCTAACGCAGCCTTTATTACCTTCCTGAAAGGTTTGAAAGGCAACAACGACGGTATGGCCGCCATGGTGAAAAACCTGAATGATTTGAAAATGGACGGCAGTCGTACGACCCAAATTCTCGGGGCTCTTGCATCCAATGTCGAAACGCTCGAGCAACAACAATTGTTGGCAAACCAAGCGTTTGCTGACGGCACGTCGATCATCAATGAGTTTAACACAAAGAACAACACGGCGCAAGCACAGTACGAGAAATCGCTGAAAATAGTGCAAAATATTCGGGTTGAGATAGGGAGGTTTTTACAACCAGCCATTCAGGCATTGTATAATACGATTGCTTATGTCGCGACTGATAGTATTGAGCATTTGAAAGATGAATACCAACAATATAGGAGTACATCGGCCGAGATAGAAAATAAGCAAAAGCAGATCGATAATCTAGCTACGACTTATTATAAATTGAAAGGAGAAACGAACTTAAGTGCAGAAAAACAGCATTTATTGAATGATACGGTCAAAAAATTGGCTGAACTTTGCCCTGAAGCTGTGTCGGGTTACAATAAATATGGAGAAGTAATTGATATAAACATTCGCCGTTTGGATGAGGCTATTCAGCGACAGAAAACGCTGAATGAATTGATGGGTAAAAATGTGGCATCGAAAGCTCAAAATAATATAAAAGATGAGTGGAATAGACTACAAAAAAATATTGATAAAAGGCAGCAGTCTTCTGTTTTGATTGCCAAATATCAGGATCAAAAAACCAACGGGACAGCACTCCAAAAAACAAATGCCGGACAAGTGCTTGCCCAGCAACAATTCCAATTTAATAAGGCATCTAACAATATTAACGAAGCCCGCGTCAACTTGCGGGAAAATATTATCATGCTTCGCGATCAGGGTGCAACTTATCAGGAGATTGCCGAAGCAACAAAAGTTTCGGTTATTGATTTGATGAATATTAGTTCGGCTAAAGTTGTTAGCGATATACGAACCTTACGGTCAATTGGTAAAGGGTATGCTGATATTGCCAAAGAGATCGGTGCTCCAGTTGAAAAAGTCTTGGATATAGCTGCTTCGGCTGATGCAAATTACAATCGACCTTTGGGCAAGACGGATGATAAACCTAAAACACCGTCTAACGTTCCCGATGCTAATGCCAAAGAAAAAGGTAAATGGTCCATCGAGAAAGACGCTCAGTTTATGAAAGAGAAACTGGCGCTCCGGGCGAAACTCCAGTCCGGGGAATTATCCTCGGAACAGGAATACAACGATCAGTTGCTCACTTTGGAGATCGCCTCTCTCGAGCGCCGCATAGCCCTGAATAAAGAAAAAGGAACGGACCTTCAGGCGTTGCAGGATGATCTTGCAGACAAGCGGTACAAGCAGAAAAAAAGTGAGGAGGATCGTCTGAACAAGTTGATCGCGGCCAGTCTTGAGGGCGGAAGGAATCCGAATCTGCAGCAGGATCTAGACCGGGAGAATGCAAGCTACAGGAAGCGGCTGGAAGATCTCGGCCTTTTCTGGAAGGACCGAAAGGATATGACCAAGGATGAGCTTGCCGCCTTGGAGAACTTGGAGCGTCGGCACAACGAGAACCTGCGGTATATCTACCTCGGTGAAACCCAGCGGCGGTTCGATGCCAATCGGCAGATGGCGGAGTCTTCGATCAATGAGCTGAAAACCGCGCATAACAACCAACTCGCCGCCGCCGAAACCTTTGAGCAGAAAAAAGCATTGGTGGCTCAGTTGTATGGTGATGAACGGGCCAAACGGGTCCGAACAGAAAATGAGGCTCTGAAACTGATCCGCAAGAAGTACACGGCTGAAGAGGATGAGCTTGCCCGGAAAGAACTTGAGAACTTGATCAGCATCTACAAGGAGATGATGACCGAATTGGAGAAGGTTCTTGCCAACGCGGATGTTTCAGGAATGACCGATGCCGATCGGGAAGTTCTTCAGCAAAAGATCGACGATCTGAAGAAGCAAATAGCGGCCCTGAAAGGAGAAAAACCGACCGGTGATGATAAGAAGTACGGTGATGATCTTGACATACTAGGTTTCTCGAAAAAAGATTGGGACAATTTTTTCACCAATATCAAAGATGGTATAAGTGGTTTTGAAGAATGGGGGCAAGCAATTGGCATGATCGGAGGGGCTATGGCTAATGCCTTTTCGACCGTTTCCAACTTGATGACCGCCATTGAAGAGCGCCAATTTAAGACCTACGAAAAAACCGCAAATAAGAAAAAGAAAACTCTTGAGCAACAGAAAAATGCAGGAGTTATTACGGAAGCAACCTACAACAGTAAAGTTCAGGCGATTGATGAAGAGACTGAAAGAAAGCGAGAAGAAATGGAGCGCAAGCAAGCGATTCGCAATAAAGCTATGTCTGTATTCCAATCATTAATTGCAACTGCAGTCGCTGTAACTCAGGCTCTCCCCGATGTTCCTCTGTCTATTATTGTCGGCGCATTAGGAGCTATTCAAACAGCTGCAATTTTGGCAACTCCATTACCGGGTGCCGAACAGGGAGGTATGATCAACGTGGAGCGGGAGCAGGATGGCCGCCGGTTTTATGCAGAATTTTCTCCTAATCGTCGTGGGTATGTAAATCGTCCGACCGTCATTGTCGGCGAGAATGGTCCGGAGTATGTGATTCCGAACGAGATGCTGCAAAATCCGGAAGTAGCGGGCTTCGTGAATGCGATCGAAGCCTCCCGTCTGAAAGGTGAATTCCGAAATCCTTTGAATATGCCGGTTCCCGGTCGTGCATTGGGTGGGTATGTGATGACCCCGACAAATACGGTAGCTTCATCATCTGCAGGGGGCGTTACCGCAAGCAGTACTGTCAGTATACCGCCCGAACTGATCGCGACTCTGGACCGACTCAACAAACGTCTCGACAAACCGTTGCCTGCTTATCTGCGTAAATACGGCTCAGGCGGGTTGTATGATGAAATGAACCGGGACAGTAAAATTCGTAAAACGTTGTAGCTATGTTGCAAATAATCGTCAATAATCAGCAGGTGGATTTGCTGGAAGATACCGAAGTATCGATCACCATCGAGCATCCGATGCTGTCGACCGATCATATCCCGGTCCCCTACTCTACGGATATCGATCTGCCGTTATCTCCGCGCAACCGGGTGATTTTCGGTTTTGTCGACAGGCCAGCCCGTACTGCAGCTTTTGAATCTCTTCCAGCACGTATTTTCTTTGATGGATTGGAGATTACATCCGGAGAAATTAAAGTCTCTGAGGTGGAAGAGACGATCACGGCAAGCTACAACGGTGTGATGATTCCGGCGAACGTGGATAAGATGGCCTACCGGCAGAACCTTGGCCGGATTGATTTCGGCGCTTCAGCTGTGCAGGTGGCTTGCAACAACTACTTCATCGCGCGTACGGAAGAAGAATATCCGGATCTCGTAGCAGCCCCCGTCAGCATCGATGCGCGCGTGACCGGGGAGATCGTCGACGGTAACACTATCACACAAGTGTCTGCAGCGGCTTGGCTCAACGGTTATGACGAGAGTAACGGTGATTACCTGCCGGACCAGTACCGGCGAGATAGTCACCTCAATAAGATTTTGCCAGCGTTTCGGGTCGGATGGTTGCTGGACAAGCTGCTCGACGGGAGGTGTGTCAACAATATTTTCAATACCGGGGAGTGGCGGCGGCTGATGATCCTCTCTACGTGGCATCCTCGCTATAAACCTGATGACCAATCTGCGGTGTACGATATCGACGATCAGGGGAATGCCTCGTTGACGCTGGCCGACTTTATGCCGAAGAAAGCCGCGAACGAAATCATTACCGAACTGCTCAAGCTGCCGTGCGCCTCCATGTATGCCACGGGAGACAGCTTTACGATCGAACTGAACCGCGATATATTGGACCGAAAGGTTATAGGCGACGACTGGACGGGGAAAGTCATCGGGCGCGTGACCATCTCGGAGCAGGAGGCACAGCGTTATGTGGCCGGGTATTCCCAGGAGGATGCCGAACTGGCAGTAGATCTGCAGGTGACCGATTCCGATGACATTCTGCATATATGTTCCCTGAATCCTACGCAGGAAATCCAGCCGGGGACTTTCAACGTTGCTAATACCGGTCAGGTGATCGAACGTATCGCGGCGGACGATGTGACCGGGGTCGACTTCAATGTACTCCAGCAGAGAATGAGCATCAAAGAGGAACAGGATCCCGATGATGATCGGAGCGATTACGATATGAGTTTCGGAGGGTCCGTGGTTACGACGAATATCGGTTTGCATAAAAGCACTGACAACACTTATGGTCAGGGGCATCGGTGGTATTATTCTCCGCAGATCGGCGAGGCCGTTAAGGAGCGTCCGGAAAACCTACTCGTAGCACTTTACTACGGAATGTGTCGCGAAATCCGCTGGGCGGCCAGGGACTTTTACAATTATCCCTACCTGACACATTGCAATTACGATTGTCGAGGCAACCGGCTCGGAGATCTGTCGTTGTCATTCACACAGACGGACGGACTTGCCACATACCACAGTGCTTTCAAAGCGTGGATCGAGCGGGCACATCGCATGCTTAAATGTAAGGTGCATCTGAATGCTGTGGATCTGCACAACCTCGATATGCGGAATAAAATCATGTATAAAAACAAGCTATATTACATCTCGTCCATTACTATCAACCTGCGCACCCTTTCCATCGAGCCAGCGGAAGCAGAATTGATCGAAGCGTAGGTTTGTCCTTTCGGGGGCGAGAGCGCTTCGTTACTTTCGCTGTATAGATCATGTACAGCATATGACGATCATACAGTCTCCAGCCACCTATAATTTCGCCGGCAACATTCCGGATCTCATCGTCGACACGACTGAGCAGCTGTCGTTCACACTTTCGCGCGGAGGCACGCAAATCGTTGCGGAAACATACACGCCCGCGCAAAACGACCGTATCGTGATCAACCTGCGGAACCTGCTCGAATTATTGGTCGAAGTTCCCGGCTACGAAGAGGTCGCCACGCCCATCGCTCAATACACCTACACGCTCGGCAGTACGACCGGCACGTTCTATTGTCTCCCCGGCGGTCACGGTGCGGCGGTATCGGCCGAATCGTTCCTTCGGGGGAACTTCCTGACCTGGCAGCCTCAGACCCGCGTAACGCTCTACCACACTCCGCACCGCTTGCGCTACGCGGCACTCGCCGCCTGCGTTTGCAAGGTGAAGGGGTATTTCACGGACGGAACCTCTGCTGTTATTTCACTGTTGACGATGTCCGCCGGCAACATCTATACGATGGATGTTTCGTTTGGCACGATCCGGGGTAAGTTCGACACTCAGCCGACCTATTACGATGTATGGGTCGAGAATACTACGGGCCAAGCGATGACCTGGGGGCAGCGCTACATGCTGGCCGACTTTGAGGCCGGGACCAATGATTATTTCATATTTGCCAATTCGCTGGGTGGGTTCGATACGATCCGTTTCAGCGGCGATCGTAAAGAGATCAACAAACTGGAGAGTGTCAACGCTATTTTCGACGATCAGACGCTGGAATACGATATCGACCGCACGCGCAGTTGGAAAAAATACACCGGTTATATTGCCGATGAGCAATTGCGGATGTGGGTGCTCGACTTCTTCAATAGTCCGCAACGCTATCACCTGACCGATAGCGGAGCCCTGCAGCGGATCTATGTCAGTGAACCGAAACTGGAAGATACCGCCGGAGAGACCGCCGGTTATGAATTCACCTATGCCTATTCCCGGCAAAGCCGATACATCAACCTCGAACGAGCGGAGACGCCGCAACTACTCGAAATAACGGACCCGGCTTCCGAAGTTTTTTTTTTAGCACCCCGACTTAATCAGTTCGAGGCGGCCGATCCGGCCTCCTCGGCGGACTATCTGATTCCGATACAGGCCGCCGCAGCCGATAAATGGTTGGCTATCTCACTTGCCTCTTTGTTGGATTATATCAAGCCTACGGGGATTGATGTCGATGCGCTGCAGGATTATCTTACGGATCATAAATATGCCACCCAGGCGTGGGTGTCTCAGCAGAATTTCTTAACCACGGCCGCGCTGGATAATTACCTGTTGAAATCCGTCTGGGACGAGGTATTCGAGGTGACTACGGTTAACGGCGTGCGGGT
>ENA-OWPP01000112-OWPP01000112.1-human-gut-metagenome-genome-assembly--contig:-NODE-112-length-98867-cov-14.858276_pt1 | contig 98867 bp, 94 predicted proteins | sample MGYA00248265_ERZ651848 | MGnify/ENA primary metagenome ERZ651848 (study PRJEB26924, sample SAMEA4378233) | human gut metagenome | biome: human gut; feature: human-associated habitat; material: faeces...
ATTGAGGTATCGAAAGATTCCCTCAAGCTCGCGACTTCAGTCGCGGGTAGTTGACTGTCATCGACAGCTTCGACACGCATGCGCGCATCCCGGAGCACTTCGCCGACGTCGACAAGGCGGCGAAGGAGAGCGGCCATCTCGGCATCATCTCGGTCGGCTGGGACCCGGGCCTGTTCTCGCTCGCGCGCGTCTACAGCAACGCGATCCTGCCGGACGGCAAGGACTACACGTTCTGGGGCAAGGGCGTCAGCCAGGGCCACAGTGACGCGATCCGCCGCATCAAGGGCGTCAAGGACGCGAAGCAGTACACGGTGCCGGTAGAAAGCGCCCTCGAGGCGGTCCGCTCGGGCTCGAACCCGGAGCTCACGACGCGCGAGAAGCACACGCGCGAATGCTTCGTCGTGCTCGAGGACGGCGCCGATGCCGCCTATGTCGAGAACGCCATCAAGACGATGCCGAACTACTTCGATGAGTACGACACGACGGTACACTTCATCAGCGAGGAAGAGCTCCAGCGCGACCACAGCGGCCTCGCGCACGGCGGCTTTGTCATCCGCTCGGGCGCTACGGGCCACGAGAAGGAGCACAAGCACATCATCGAGTTCTCGCTGAAGCTCGACTCGAATCCGGAGTTTACGACGAGCGTACTCGTCGCGTATGCCCGCGCAGCCTACCGTCTCGCCAAAGAAGGCCAGACGGGCTGCCGCACGGTGCTCGACATCGCGCCGGCCTACCTCTGCGCCCAGAGCGGCGAGGAGCTGCGCGCGCATCTGCTCTGATATGCCGACGGCATAACAGCAGACGATGACAACAGACAACAAAAATGACAAGGGCGGCTGCCGATGGGCGGCCGCCTTTTTGTGATGCTATTCATCCTGATAGAGCGCCAGGCTGCTCGCGATGAAGCCCTGCATGGCCTTCGTGCGGTAGCCCTTGCGCTGGACGGCGAGGAAGATCTGGCGCTGGGCGTTGGGGTCGTCGAGCTTGTAGTAGAGGAGCGCCTCGTTGGGCGCGGACAGGCGCACGAGCGTGTCCGTCAGGAACGTCGCACCGAGCCCCTGGCGCGCCATGTGGTAGGCCGTCATGAGCTGGTTGAGGTAGAGGCGCACATGCGGCGTGACGTCGTTGTTCTGGAACAGCTTGCGTGAGCGGCGGTACATGTCGTTGCCCTTGCCGAGCAGCAGGAAGTCGGTGTCCGCGAAGGCGGCGAGCGGCACGGCCGGCACGGAGGTTTCGCGGTGGCGGCCCATGAGGATGTCCTGGCGTGTCAGTCGGTGCTCGGGGAAGCGCTCATTGATGGGAAAGGCCGCCGGCACGGACAGCAGGATGTGGTCCTGATAAAAAGGGACCGTCTCGTAGAGCGAATTGTCGCAGACGCCGCTGTCGACGATGATGTCGAGCTCCTCGGTCGTGAGCTTGTCGAAGAGGTCGGCGGAGTCCGACTCGGTGACGGAGAGCGCGATGTGCGGGTGGCGGCGGCTGAACGCCTCGATCATCGGCGGCAGGAAGCACGAGGCGAAGAAGTTCGTGCCGCCGAGCCGCAGCGTGCCGCTCTCGAGCCCCGCGAGGTCGTCGCAGTAGCTCTTGAGATCGCGCTTGATGCGGAAGATGCGCTCGGCAGCCTCGATGTAGGCGCGGCCGGCGTCGGTCAGCTGCAGCGGCGTGGTGCTGCGGTCGAAGATCGGCAGGCCGAGCTCTCGCTCGACCTTGCGCACGGAGGCCGAGAGCGCGGGCTGCGAGACGAAGAGCTTGCGGGCGGCGGCGGAGAAGCTCTTCTCCTGCCAGACGGCGTAGACGTAATCCATTCCCTGCATGTGAATCTTTCTCCCTTTATACCATAGATTATTCGGATAGATACTATATATTTATATGTATTTGTTTATAGGCTAGCACAATGCTATGCTGTTAACAAGAAGAAAGTTTCAGGAATTCAGGAATCGAGCGCTGAGGCGCTGCAGCATAGAGGAGTGGTCACGATGAGCAAGATGAAGACGATCGGTATTATTGGCGGCATGGGCCCGATGGCAACGGTGGATCTCATGAAGAAGGTCATCCTTGCGACGGATGCGCGCGAGGATCAGGACCACATCCCCATCCTCGTCGACAACAACACGAACATCCCCGACCGCACGGCGGCCATCCTCGGCAAGGGTGAGAGCCCGCTGCCGGAGCTCATGAAGTCGGCGAATCGCCTGACGGATGCCGGCGCGGACTTCCTGATCATGGGCTGCAATACGGCGCATTACTTCCTGCCGCTCATGCTGCCGAACCTCCGCATCCCCGTCATCAACATGATCGAGGAGACGGCGGCCTTCTGCGCGCGCGAGGGCTACAAGCGCGTCGGCCTGCTCGCCTCGGCGGGCACCTGCAAGTCGGGCATCTACCAGCGCGCGCTCGAGCGCGCCGGCGTCGAGGTCGTCCAGCCGCAGGGCGAGGCAGAGGAAGCCATCCACGGCATGATCTATGACGGCGTCAAGGCGGGCAATATGGGCTACGACACGACGGCCGTGCACGAGGCGCTCGCGCAGATGGCAGCCGAGGGCTGCGAGGCCTTCGTGCTCGGCTGCACGGAAGTGCCGGTGGCCGTCGAGATGTACCACCTCGAAGGCAACTTCATCGATGCGACGGAAGTGCTCGCCGAGGAGGCCGTGCGCCAGGCCGGTGCCAAGGTCATCTCGCACCTGCCGCACAAGACAGCCTGCCGTTGAGAATGACCGTGACAATGCTCCAGCTCAGCTGGGGCATTTTTTGATGGCGGATATTTGTCACGCTTTCAGAAAGCTGATATAATGATATTTTAGATAAGTCATGAAAAGCTGCGCTGGACAATCGTGCTGGCCGCTGGAATCATAATGGAGTGTGAGAACATTGTTGGATATCAAATTTGTGCGCGAACATCTCGACGAGGTCCGTCAGATGCTCAAGAATCGCTGCAACCCGCTGAATCTCGATGATTTTGAAGGTCTCGACAAGAAGCGCCGCGAGCTCCTGCAGGAGTCGGAGGCGCTCAAGAGCCAGCGCAACACGGTCTCGAAGGAGATCAGTGTCATGAAGAAGAACAAGGAAGATGCTGAGGCGAAGATCCTCGAGATGCGCGCCGTCGGCGCTAAGATCTCAGAGCTCGACAAGGAGCTCAAGGACGTCGAGGCCCAGCTCCGCGACATCATGCTCCACATCCCGAACATGCCGCGTGAGGACGTGCCGATTGGCAAGGACGACACGGAGAACCCGGAGGTCCGCAAGTGGGGCGAGCCGACGAAGTTCGACTTCGAGCCGAAGGCACATTGGGATCTCGGCACAGAGCTCGACATCCTCGACGCTGACCGCGCTGCCAAGGTCACGGGCGCGCGCTTCACGTTCTACAAAGGCCTCGGCGCCCGCCTCGAGCGCGCCTGCATCAACTTCATGATGGACCTGCACGCCAACAAGCACGGCTACACGGAGATGCTCGCACCGTACATCGCCAACAAGGAGAGCATGACGGGCACGGGCCAGCTGCCGAAGTTCGCCGACGACATGTTCAAGCTCGAAGGCCTCGACTACTACCTCGTGCCGACGGCTGAGGTGCCGACGACGAACTACCACCGCGATGAGATCCTCGACGGCAACAAGCTGCCGGAGTACTACAGCTGTTACACGGCGTGCTTCCGCGCCGAGGCCGGCAGCGCTGGCCGCGACACGCGCGGCCTCATTCGCCAGCACCAGTTCAACAAGGTCGAGCTCATCAAATTCGTCAAGCCGGAGACGAGCTGGCACGAGCTCGACACGATGGTCGACGCGGCTGAAGACGTCCTGCGCCTCCTCGAGCTGCCGTATCACGTCGTCAAGCTCTGCACGGGCGACATGAGCTTCACGTCGGCGACGACGTACGACCTCGAGGTCTGGTTCCCCGCACAGAACAAGTACCGTGAGATCTCCTCGTGCTCGAACTGCACGGACTATCAGGCGCGCCGCGCAAACATCAAGTTCCGCCGCGATGCCAAGAGCAAGCCGGAGTTCGTCCACACGCTCAACGGCTCGGGCCTCGCAGTCGGCCGCACGGTCGCCGCGATTCTCGAGAACTACCAGCAGGAAGACGGCTCGGTCCGCATCCCGAAGGTCCTCGTACCGTACATGGGCGGCGTCGAAGTCATCAAGAAGCCGGAATAAAAACAAAAAATGCTGCATGCGATTGCATGCAGCATTTTTTTTAGCGGTATTTCATGGCTTCGGACTTGGCGAGCCGGTCGCAGCGCTCGTTGAGTTCGACGCCGACGTGGCCCTTGACCCAGTGGAAGGTCACGTCGTGGCGGCTGTAGAGTGCGTCGAGCTCCTGCCAGAGGTCCTGGTTGAGCACGGGCTGGCCGTCGGCCTTCTTCCAGCCGCGGCGCTTCCAGCCGCTCATCCACTTCGTGATGCCGTTCTTGAGGTACTGGCTGTCGGTGTAGAGCGCGACCTTGGCCGGGCGCTTCGGGAAGCCGAGCGCCGCGATGGCGGCGGAGAGCTCCATGCGGTTGTTCGTCGTCGAGGGGCTGCCCTCGTGGAGCTCCGTGACTGCGCCGGTCGCGACCTCGCGGATGACGGCGGCCCAGCCGCCGGGGCCGTCGGGGTTGCGCAGGCAGGAGCCGTCGGTGTAGATGACGAAGTCCTGCTCTGCATCGGGACGCAGCGGCAGACTGACCGCCGCCTGCGGGCGCGAAGCCCTTGCGGCCGGCCGCGCTGGACGGCGCTCCGCGTGCGGTACATCGCTGCCAGCGAGCCAGGCGAGCGCCTCCTGCGCCGTCGCGAAGCTCTTGTAGCGGGCGCCCGGGAAGCCCGCGACCTGCTTCTCGCAGTCAGCCCAGCTCGCGAAGAGCCCGCAGCTGCGCCCCACTCGCACGGCATATACTTTTTTTGGCATAATTTCCTCCAGGATACGTGTTTTTTCTTATTATAAGGGATTTTGGGGCAGAAAAGAATCAAATTTTTGCGTTCAAGATAGTAAACTTTTCTTTACTATTTCGGGATTGCTTGCTACAATCGTAAATATGGAGCGTTCTACATAAGCGCTCCACTAGAAATTTAAGCAAACAGAAAGACAGAAAGGAAGGGGGAGCTGGATGCTGCTTCGGATACTCAGCGCCATCGGCGCATTCGTCCTGCGCCGCTTCGAAGAGCTCGGCACGATCGTGCTGCTCTACGGTGAGACGCTGCGCGCGCTGCGCCACAAGCCGCGCCTGCGCCATATCCTCGCGCAGATGTCGCATCTCGGCGTCGATTCCCTGATGATCGTCAGCCTGACGCTGCTGTTCACGGGTGTCGTCATCTCGTTGCAGACGGCCGACGTCCTCATCCGCTTCGGCGCGCAGGGCACGCTCGGCGGCATCGTCACGATCGCGATCGGCCGCGAGCTCGGCCCGGTGCTCGTCGCCGTCGTCTGTGCCGGCCGCGTCGGCTCGGCCATCACGGCGGAGATCGCGACGATGAAGGTCACGGAACAGATTGACGCGCTGCGCGTCATGGCCGTGAGCCCTGTCGACTACCTGCTCGTGCCGCGCATGCTCGCCTGCATGATCGTCGTGCCGATTCTCACGGTCTTCGGCGATGTCATCGGCGTCTTCGGCGGCTGGCTCATCGCCGTCTTCTACAAGGGGCTGACGACGTACAGCTACATGAACTCCATCCACATCTTTGCGGATCTGTTCGACATGACGGGCGGCGTCATCAAGGCCATCTTCTTCGGCAATGTCATCGCGGTGCTCGGCTGCTACTACGGCCTGCACTGCCCGGATGGGGCGGAGGGCGTCGGCCGGGCGACGACGAAGACGGTCGTCGCCTCGATCATCGTCATCTTCCTGCTGAACGCCGTGCTGACGTTCCTGCTGTACTGATGAGGGGGATGGACTATGATTGAATTCAAGGACGTCTGCATGCGCTTTGACGACAAGGATGCGCTCAAGCACATCAGCCTGACGATCTACGACGGGGAGACGCTCGCCATCATCGGCGGCTCGGGCTCTGGCAAGAGCACGTTCCTGCGCCTGCTCATCGGCCTCATCAAGCCGACGAGCGGCCAGATCCTCATCGACGGGCAGGACATCGTGCCGATGAGTGAGGCGGAGCTCAACAAGGTCCGCCTCAAGATGGGCATGGTCTTCCAGTACTCGGCGCTTTTTGACTCGATGACCGTCGGCGAGAACGTCGCCTTCGGCCTGCGCGAGCACACGAAGCTCAGCGATGCGGACATCAAGGAGATCGTCCGCGAGAAGCTGCACCTCGTCGGGCTCGACGGCGTGGAGGACATGATGCCGAACGAGCTCTCGGGCGGCATGAAGAAGCGCGTGAGCCTCGCGCGGGCCATCGCCGTCGAGCCGTCCATTATCTGCTACGATGAGCCGAGCTCGGGCCTCGACCCCTTGATGACCGAGAAGATCGACGAGCTCATCATCAACACGCAGAAGGCTCTCTCGGTGACGAGCATCGTCGTCACACACGATATGGCCAGCGCCTGCCGCATCTCGGACCGCATTGCGATGATCTACGATGGAGAACTCATTGCGGTCGACACGGTCGAGCGCTTCAAGAAGATAAAGGATGCGCGCGTGCAGGCCTTCTTTCGCACGCTGCGCACCGTCAAGTCCGAAAAGGAGGATGAGCGATGACAACAGAGGCAAAAGTAGGAGCATTCACCGTCGTCGGTGTCGTGCTCTTCGCAGCAGTCGCCATGCTGCTCTCCGGCGTCTCTCTGTCGGGGCATAAGGGATATACACTTTACGCGGGATTCAAGCAGGTCATCGGCGTCGAGCCGGAGTCGGTCGTGCGCCTCTCAGGCGTCCCCGTCGGCAAGGTCAAGAGCATCCGCAACGATGGCGGCGGCGTGACCGTCGCACTCGATATTGACGGCAAGGCCAAGATCCCGAAGGGCTCTTCGGTGACCGTCGCCTCGGCCGGCGTCATGGGTGAGAAATTCATCAACATCCTGCCGGGCAAGGATCAGGGCATCTACCTCGGCGATGGCGACTATCTCATTGGTCAGGAAGAAGAGGGCATGGACTCCCTGATGGCGAAGGCCGGCGGCGTGATGGACCAGGTCCAGGCATTGCTCGACTCGATGAATCAGGTCATGGGCAATCCGGACTTCCAGAAGAACTTCCTGCAGATGGCCGTCAACATCCGCGACATGACGGCGCATATGGACGGCCTCGTCGCAGCGATGGAGCAGACGATGCGCGAGAACCAGGGCAACATCACGGGCATGCTCTCGAATCTCAACGCGGCTTCTGCCGGCCTCAACCGCACGATGAACCAGGTCGAGGCGATGATGACGAATCTCGCCACGGTCGGCGCGGACCCGCAGACGGCGGAGAACCTGCGCCTGACGCTCGCGAACATCAAGGACACGAGTGACCGCATCGCGCACATCGCCGAGAACATGGACGGCGCCGTCGGCGACCCGCAGACGGCGGAGGACATCAAGACGACGATCCGCAATGCGCGCCAGATGTCCGAAAAAGCAGGAAATATGATGGGCAAGCTCGAAGATATCAAGGTCAAGCCATCTGCTGACCTGCTCTACAGCGGAGCGAAAGACGACTGGAAGGCAAACTTCAACGTCGACTTGGGGCCTGAGACGGGAAATTTTCTGCGGGCCGGACTCGATGACATCGGGGACGGCAACCGCGGCAACCTCGAAGTCGGCCGCCGCTCGGAACACTACGCCGTGCGCGGCGGCGTCATCAACGGCGATGTCGGCCTGGGCCTCGACGCCTACGCCGGCAAACGCTTCGTCTTCTCGGTCGATGCCATGGACCCGAACGACCCCGCTCTGAGGCTCGGTGCCCAGTATCAGCTCAACGACGCCGGCACCTGGCTCATGGGCCAGTGGGATGATGTCAACGACAGTGACAAGCGCGCCGCCTACGTCGGCTTGCGCCAGTCGTTCTGATACGATGCAGATTTCGGTACCGTTCTTTGTAATGGTGCTCGAATGAAGATTTAAGAAAGACATGTTACATTTTCTCTGAGGAGGAACTGACCTTGAATAAAAACAATCGCTTCTATAAGAAACTGACTGCCCTCGTCGCCACGGGGCTGCTGACGGCCGCTGTCTCGGGCACGGCCTTTGCTTCCGATACGGTGCAGCTCGACCTGCACGACAGCGTGCAGATGGCGCTCGAGAACAACCGCACAATCCGCCAGGCCCTGACGGATGTCGACATGGCCAAGTGGACGCTCTCCAAGGCACGCCGCACGATGGGCCCGACCGTGACATGGACTTCTGGTGCAAACCGCATCGGCGGTGATTCGCTGGATACGGCTCATAATGCACATGCACTTGGCATGGGGCCGGCCTATGATTACTCTTGGACGAATACGGCGCAGGGCGTGATGCCGCTCTACAATGGCTCGGTCAAGGGCCAGATCAAGCAGGCGCGCTACGGCCTCAACGCGCAGGATCTCGCGCTCGAGGAGACAAAGCAGGCCATCCGCCTGCAGGCGACGTCGGACTACTACAACATCCTGCAGTGCCGCAATCTCATCGATGTCGAGCAGGAGTCGGTCAACACGCTGCAGGAGCACCTCGACAACGTCAATGCGCAGTACCGCGTCGGCACGGTCGCCAAGTCCGACGTGCTCGCCTCACAGGTCCAGCTTGCCAACGCGCAGCAGGCCCTCGTGACGGCACAGAACAACTACGACATCGCTGTCTCGACGCTCAACAACGTCATCGGCCTGCCGACGGACACGGTGCTCGACATCCGCGACCAGCTCAAGTACACGAAGTACGACCTGACGCAGGATGACTGCACGAACTACGCGCTCGACAACCGCGCGGACGGCGCGGCGGCGCGCTATGCCGTCAAGGCGGCTGAAGCAGCTGTCGAGACGGCCAAGGCTGGCTATCAGCCGACGGTCAATGCTGTCGTCAACAAGTCCATCGGCGGCGAGAAACCGTTCCGTCATGACCATACGAATAGTGATAGCTGGTCGGCTGGCGTCAATGCGTCTTGGGATGTCTTTGACAACGGCCTGACGCAGGCCAGCGTCAACTCGGCCAACATGGCGCTCGCCAAGGCGCAGGAAGAAGCGGCCCAGACGGATGATCAGATCCGCCTCGATGTGCGCACGGCCTACCTCGGCCTGCAGGCTGCCGAGAAGAACATCCAGACGACTTCCGTCGCCGTGACGCGCGCTGAGGAAGACTACAAGATCGCGCAGGTCCGCTACAGCGCCGGTGTCGGCACGAACCTCGATGTCATGGATGCCAACGAGAAGCTCACGACGGCCCGCACGAACTACTACACGGCCCTCTATAACTACAACACGAGCAAGGCAGCGCTCGACAAGGCGATGGGCATCCCTGTTGACCTCGATGTCGTCAAGTACACGGAGGCCGAGCAGGCGGGCGATACGGCACCGAAGGCGCGCGATAAGGCTAAGCTCAAGGACGATGCCATCTTCGAGATGGAGCAGCTGCAGAAGCTCGAGAAGGCCAACGCAGCCGCTGAGGCCGCTACGGTCCAGGAGACAACTCAGGCGGCTCAGACGGCTCAGAAGTCGGCTGATGCGGCAAATACGGCTGCGGTAGAGAATCCTTCGGCCGCTACGGTCACAAGCGAGGCGGTCGCCTCGGACATGGCAAACTGAGACATCCTGCCAAAGCTACTGGAACACAAGCAACAAGATACAAGCAGATTTCATAATTCGATACAGCAAGCGTGAATTTTGGGGAGATTGTCATGAAACGGAAAACCATCGGGATAGGCATCGGCGCGCTTTTGGGCGTGCTGCTGCTGGTACTGGGCGGCATCTGGTACTACGTGCAGACCAGTGCGTTCATGGACAAGGTAGAGAGCACGGCGTCCACTGCAGCCAGTGAGGCGCTCGGTGTGCCGGTCTCCGTCGGCGCCATCAAGGTGAATTCGCTTCATGACCTCGAGATTCATGATCTTGCCATCTATGATAAGCAGGCGGAATGCATCGCCCAGGCCGATACGGCCCGGGTGGAGCTCCGCCTGCTTTCTGCATACCGCGACCCGGCCTACGTCGTCAAGGAAGTCACGCTCTCGAATGTCAAGGCAAACCTCGTCCAGCGCGAGGACGGCAGCTGGAACGTCGAGGACATCAAGACGCAGGGCTCGGGCGAGGGCTCGTTCTTTGGCACGGTCACGGTGGAGAACGGCACGGTCACGGTGTCGGCGCAGGGCCATGAGGTCACGGCGCAGGACATCGAGGGCTCGGTTGATTTCTCGGACTATCCCGTGCTGAAGCTCTCGGCCAAGGCAAACTGTCTCGATTCGGCTGTCGCTTTCTCGGGGACCTACCGCAAGGAGCGCCAGATTTTCAATCTGGAAGTCGCAGGACTCGACGTCATGGATGTCCTGCCACTGCTGCCGGAGGGGACAATCCCTGACGGCATCGAGATTCGCGGCGGCACGGTGAAGAAGGCAAAGGTCGCGGGCCAGTACATGGGCAGCCAGCTCTCCTTCTCGGGACAGGCAGAATACGAGGGCGGCTCCGTCACGGTCAAGGAGACGCCAGTCGACGACATCCACGGTTTCATCTCCTTCACGGATGCGGAGGTACTGCTCTCTGCCGATGCCGACTCGAATGGCCAGCAGGCACACGTCAGCGGCAAGGTACGCTACGACACGGATACCCCGTATCTCGACCTTCGCGTCTCCTCGGACTCCTTTGACCCGGCCAAGGTGCTCAGTGATATCCCCTATGAGGGCGCGGCGTCTTTCAAGGCGACCGTCACGGGGCCTGTGAAGGATCCCGCCGTCGGCGGTGATGTCCGCGTCGCCTCCGGTGAGGCCAATGGCATCCCGTTCACGAATGCGCGCGCGCACGTTCGCTATGAGGGCGGCCGCGTCTCGGTGCAGGATGTCTCTGCCGGCGCCTTTGGCGGCACGGTGCGCGGCGAGGGTACGTTCACGCCGGGCAGCCTGACCTATGCTGCCCATCTCGTCGGCAGTGACATCGACGTGCAGCAGGCTGCCGCATACGTCCCAGAGCTCGCGGACCTCACGGGCCGCGTCTCCTTCAACATGGGACTCTCCGGCACGGGCACGGATACAAGCAATCTGCAGGCATACGGCAGCGCCGCCCTGCAGGCCGGCTCGTACAAGGGCCTGCCAATCGAGAGCCTCACGGCCTCGTTCTTCGCGCAGGGCTCGGACATCACGATCGACTACGCGAGCCTCAACCTGCCGCATCGCTCGAGCCTTGGCATCGAGGGCAAGGTCAAGGGCGGCCGCGAGATCGACCTCGCCTTCTACGGCGGTCATGTCGACCTCTCGCTCGCGCGGACGCTGATCCCCGAGGCTGATGTCACGGGCCTCGGCGACTTTGAGGGCACGGCACAGGGTGATATCGCTGATCCCGTGGTGAACTTCAAGTTCACCGCGACGAACGGCACGCTCTTCAAGCAGCCGTACGACAGCCTGAAGTTCACGGCTGGCGGCGGCCTCGACGGCGTCACGATTGACGAGTTCTCGCTCGTCAAGGACGGCAAGCAGACGTGGTACGTCGACGGCTCCGTTGGCCTCACGGGCGAGCGGCGCATCGACATGCGCATCGACACGGTTGGCGCCCGCATGGAGGACATCGCGGCGCTCGCCTTCCCGGATCAGCCGATCACGGGTAATGTCGACAACACGATCAAGATCACGGGTACGCTCGACCACCCCAATGCCGTCGGCTACATCCACTTCTACCGCGGCAGCTACAATGGCATCCTGCTTTCCGGCATGGACGGCGATTACTTCATGGAGGACGGCTTCACGCGCCTGCAGGACTTCCACGTCTTCTCGCCGATGGTCGATATGGACCTCAACGGCACAGTCGACCGCAACTGGAACCTCGACATGATCGCGAGCGTCCACGAGATCAACATGGAGCGCTTCGCGAACAAGTTCCCGTATCCGGTCAGCGGCAAGGGCACGTTCGCTGGCCAGATTGGCGGCACGCTCATGGATCCGACGTTCCACGGCATCCTGACGGCACCTTCCATCACGCTCAACGACCAGGAGCTCACGGATGTCCGCGGTATGGTCGACTATGAGGACCGCGTCGTCAGCCTTAGCCAGTTCGGCTTCCGCCAGAACGGCGGCAGCTATCAGGCGGCGCTTTCCATCAACGTCGACACGCACGACGCCGATGGCAGCGTCAAGGTGCAGGACGGCGATGTCAACGCGATTGCGGCCATCTGCAATTTCAAGAACGAGATCGTCTCCGGCAAGGTCAGCAGCGACGTCCAGGTTGGCGGCACGTACGACAACCCGGAGCTCACGATCACTGGCCAGCTGGCGGACGGCAAGATCTCCGGGTACGACGTCCACGATGTCGAGGCCAACCTGCACCTGCTCGACCATGTCGTCTACATCGAGAAGCTCGCGGGCCAGCAGGGCACGGACGGCAGCTTCACGGCAGATGGCTATGTGACGATTGGCGGACCGATCCAGGCGCATTTCTCGGCGCAGAAGCTCGCGCTCGGCATGTTCACGAAGTCGGCCGGCCTCACGCGCAAGGTGCACGGCACGGCTGACATCGAGGCGACGTTCGGCGGTACGACAGAAAACCCCGCTGCCGATGTCACGATTGCTGCGAACAACGGCGGCTTCCAGGGCTCGACGTTCGATGCGATGAACGGCGAGTTCCACCTCAAGAACGGCCTCGTCGATGTCAAGGATTTCTCCGTGGCGAAGACCATCAACGGCAAGGACTATACGGCTTCAGCCAAGGGTATCGTGCCGCTCAGAGCGCTCTTTGCCAATAAGGAAGAAGAGCTCAATGACTACGAGCGTGTCAAGCTCGATGTCAGCCTCGACCAGGCCGACCTCTCCATTCTGCCGTTTCTCTCCGACCAGATCGACTGGGCGCTCGGCCCGACGAAGGGCAAGCTGGAGATCAAGGGCACACTTGCCCATCCGCTCATCGACGGCAGTGTCTCCTTGACGGATGGTGCGGTCAAGTTCAAGCCGCTCACCGTGCCGGTCACGGAGATGACGGCTCAGATCGATTTTAATGGCGATACGATGACAGTCCGTGATTTTTCTGGTAAAATGGGCGAAGGTACGTATACGGGACAGGGCACGCTCAAGATGAACGGACTGACACCCTCTGAGTACGATTTTTCGCTGACAGCGGACAAGCTCGACGTGCAGAGCAGCTTCTTCAAGGGGCCTCTGAGCGGACAGCTGCGCGTCAACAAAGACAAGTTCTACGGCATGGAACTGCCGAAGATATCAGGGCAGGTCGACCTCGCAAACTGCACGATCTCGGTGCCGGCCATCCCCGACAGCGACGGCGAGCTGCCGGACATCATCCTCGACGCCGACGTCAATGTCGGCGACAAGGTCCACGCCTACAGCTCGTACCTCTACGATATGTACCTGACGGGCAAGGTCCACTTCGGCGGCACGACGCGCCATCCGAAGACGTCGGGCTCGGTGTCCGTCAAGCGCGGCGGCACGATCAACTACCTCAAGACGGAGTTCAACGTCCGCGAGGGCACGGCCTACTTCAACCAGGTCGATTCGTTCCTGCCGAGCATCACGTTCATGGCGGACACGCGCCTGACGCAGGCCAAGGTCTACCTCTCCATCACGGGGCCGCTCGATAACATGACGTTCACGCTGCGGTCGACGCCGGAGATGAGCCAGTCGGAGATCATCCAGTTGCTGACGCTGCGCGATGCCTACAAGGCCGGGCAGGCCAATCTCGATGCCGGTGACCTCTTGATCGTCGGCCTGCAGATGAGCTTCCTGTCTGAGGTCGAGGACGTCATGCGCAATGTGCTCTGGCTCGACCGCTTCACGATCGCGCGCGGCAGCGGCTCTGCCTTCAACACGCACGACGAGGAGTCGAGCAAGGACATCGATGTCTACCACGTCGAGATGGGCAAGTACATCACTGACAAGGTCATGCTCAAGTACACGCAGCAGATTGGCGGCGATGACACGCACCGCTTCGGCGTGCAGTACGATATGAACGACCGCTTCGGCCTGTCGCTCGAGAAGGAGTCGCAGAAGTTCATCGTGGGCCTTGAAGCCCGCGTCCATTTCTGAGTTTTGTTTTGAGAGAGGAGGTGAGCCGCATGCAGCTCGCAGATTACATGAAGGAGCTCCGCAAGGTAAAGACGTTGGACCGCGCGGAAGAGCGGGCGCTCTGGGCCGCGTTCAAGGAGCGCGGCGATGAGTGCGCGCGCCAGCGGCTCATCGAATCATACCAGCCGCTCGTCTTCAAGCAAGCGGCACCGTTTGCGCAGCTCGACTGCGTCCTCGACCTCATCCAGGAAGGCACGGTCGGGCTCATCGAGGCGGTGGAGCACTACGACCACACGCGCGGCGTGGCCTTCAGCCTGTTTGCCGTGCACCGCATCCGCGGCCGCATGATGGACTTCCTGCGGCGCGAGGGGCAGGTCGATGTCGCCTGCATGGAGGAGAATCTCGAGGGCGGAAACCTTAAGGAGAATCTCGTCGACACGGGGGCATCCGTGCCGGAGCAGGCAGAGAGCCATGAGCTCGCGCACCGCCTCCATCAGGCGATGGCGCGCCTGCCGGACAAGGAGCGGGCCGTGCTCGAGGGCATGTACCTGAGCAGCGAGGACGCTGCGGGCATGGCCGATGCCCTGCACGTCAGCGCCTCGTACATCTACCGCCTGCAGAAGAACGGCATCCGCCGCGTCCGCGGCATGCTCTCTCGCTTCATGCATTACTGGTGAAAGAAAAGGAATCGAGTAGGAAGCGCAAGGAAATAGTGGAAAATAGAAGCCATTTGAACGGCATCCGCTCTCATCGCGCGATACGGCATGTCATTATGACGGGAACACCTCGGATTATAGGAATAAGTCTGTGGAATCAGGCAGGAGGTGTGTCATGAAGGACCGGAATCAGAAACAGCGCCGTCACATCCGGGCGGCAAGGCAGTGGCTTGGAGAGGCGGAGCATTCGCTCGCGGAGAATCACAGAGTGCGCGGAGAGCTCAAAGTCATGCTGGCCAAGGCAGAACTGGCCCGGGTGGAAGGCACGCCGGGCCATCGCTTTGTCAAGAAGTGGTCCATGCGCCTGCTGCCGGCACTCGTGGCGCTCGTCATCGCGGGCGGCGGCTACGCGTTCTGGCAGAGCCGGTCGGCCGTCTACACGGCGGCACCGGCTCCGGTGCAGGCCGAGGTGGATGCCGTCGATGCGGTGGAGGACGCCGCTGAGCCGCAGGAAGCCCCTGCGGCCCAGGTGACGGCAGCCGTCAGCGCGTCCGAGCCCGAGCCGGGCCCATCCGCACCAGCTGAACACCTGCCACAGGCTGAGGCGGCCGCTGCGCCCGCAGTGGCGCAGGCCGCACCTGCTCAAGAGAGAATCCCCGCGGCTGCAGAGCCGCAACCCGCGGCGCGGAGCGCGCCGAAAGTCCCGGATGACGGGATGCAGAAATTGATGCAGACCGCAGGCAAGACCCTGCGGCAATGATAAATAATCCCCTCCGCATCAGGAAGGTATTGCATAGGAGGTTTGACCTTTGAAGAAACAGAAATACAGATCCCTCGCTTACGCCGTGGCAATCGCCGTCGGCTGCACGGCTGTGCCGGGTACGTCCTGGGCCGCAGAGGCTGCTGCGCAGCCGACTTCCTCTTCCGCAGCTCCTGCAGCAGCGGAGACGGCCGCAGAGGCCACCGCTACACCTGTGGCAGAAAAAGCCGCTGAGACGGCTGCAACAGCTGAGACAAAGGCCGCTGCGGCGACCGATACTTCTGCTTCAGCACAGGCGGATGCCGCTGCGACGAGCACGGTGGACGATCGCACGCTGAACTGGGGCAAGACGCGCCCGCAGGAGACGGCCATTGCGGACAGCATGAAACAGTACGAAGGTCAGACCGTCGTCGAGACGGTGTTCGACGGCACATCCGCCCTGACGGAGGGCACGGCGAAGGCCGCTATCTCGATGAAGGCCGGCGATATGTTCACGGTCAAGGCACTCGAGGCCGACCGCGACAAGATCTACAACACGGGTTACTTCTACGATATCTACCCGAGCTTCGAGAAGGTGCCGGAGGGCGTGGTCGTCACGTACCACGTGCTGGAGAATCCGGTCCTCAAGGGCATTAGCCTCAGCGGCAACACGGTCGAGAGCACGGAGACGCTCCAGGGACTCATCACCATGAAGACGGGCGAGATCCTCAACAGCCGCGAGCTCAACAAGGACGTCATGGCTATCCAGGAGCAGTACCGCCGCGACGGCTACATCCTCGCGAAGATCACGGATATGAACATCGACAAGAACGGCGTCCTGACCCTCAAGGTCAACGAGGGCATCCTCGAGGGCTACAAGGTCAAGGGCAACACGAAGACGAAGGAGCGCGTCATCCTGCGCGAGATGCGCCAGAAGCCGGGTGAACCGTTCAACTCGAAGCTCGCGCGCCGCAGCATGCAGCGCGTCTACAACCTCGGCTTCTTCGAGGATGTCAACATCAAGATGAACCCGGGTGTCGACCCGAATGCCGTCGTCATGGAGCTCGATGTCACGGAGAAGCGCACGGGTTCGTTCGGCATCGGCGCCGGCTACTCGAGCGAGGACGGCGTCATCGGCATGGTCTCGATCGGCGACACGAACTTCCGCGGCACGGGCGATGCCATCAGCCTCTCGTACGAGACGAGCGGTGATGACACGGACGCGCACGGCTACACGTTCTCCTACCGCCGCCCGTGGCTCGACAGCAAGGAGACGGTCGGCACGTTCCGCATCTACAACCGCACGTACGAGTACGATGATTACGATGAGAGCGGCGACCTCAAGGAGACCTACATGCGCAAGTACTCCGGCGGCGAGCTGACGTTTGGCCGTCCGGTCAGCGAGTACTCGACGAACTACCTGACGCTGCGCAATCGCAAGGACTCATATGTAAAGCACGTCGATGATGGTAACCTCGGCGACCGCAGCACTCCAGCGTATGAGGGCTGGCGCAGGGACAACTTCGGCACGACGCGCAGCGTAACGTTCGAGCATGTGACGGATACGCGCGACAACGTCTACAACCCGATGAGCGGCAGCCGCCTGAGCCTCTCAGGCGAGTTCGCGGGCTTCGGCGGCGACTTCGACTTCCAGAAGTACACAGTCGACGGCCAGCGCTACATCCGTGCAGGCCGCTCCCAGGTCTTCGCGCTGCGCGCCCGTTATGGCGTCGGCACGGGCGACATCTCGGAGTTCAACCAGTACCGCATCGGCGGCCAGGGCTCGCTGCGCGGCTACCGCGAGGATCAGTTCCGCGGCGACCGCGAGTTCCTCGGCACGGTCGAGTACCGCTTCCCGGTCGTCAAGAAGGTGCAGGGTGCTCTGTTCACGGACTGGGGCGGCGCTTGGGACAGCGGCCTGACGCCGGACGACCTGCACGCGAGTGTCGGTGTCGGCATCTCGCTGACGACGCCAATCGGACCGCTGCGCTTCGACTACGGCTGGGGCGAGGACGGCGGACGCGTCCACTTCAACGTCGGCAGCACGTTCTGATGGACGCGCAGACGCGAAAGTGGCTTGAGAGAAGGGATGCCTCTTGACGATGACGTCCATGATGGGGAGAGAGCGGAACGGGCTGCTCGCGTGCCTGTTCGCGCTCCTATGCGCATTCGCGCTGCCGCAGCCTCAGGCTGAAGCAGCCGGGCGCGTCGAGGCGGTGGCGGCCCACGTCACCGCCTCAGAGGGGCTGCCCCCCCTCGTGCAGCAGCGCATGGAGCGGAGCGTACAGGTCATCGCCGAGCAGCTATTGCTCGGCATGCCCGCCGATTCGTCCGCCGCGGATGCCGCCGCGCAGAGTGAGGTCATCCGCCAGGTCTTCGACAAGGTGCTTGTCGGCTACACGGTGCGCGGCGTCAGCCTGAGGCTCGGCGATACGGCCGATGTCACAGTCGAGCTGATGCCGTGGTCGGACCAGATCCGCACGATCTCGGTCGAGACGAGTGTCGAGGGCATGCCGCCTGAGGTGGAGCGCCTCGTCCGCCAGGACCTCGCCGATGTCGGCTCGGTCTTCTCGGACGCGCTCTACGGCCTGCCAGTCGCAGCGGCCGACTGGACGAACGGTGTCCTCAAGCATCACCTCGAAACGTACCTCGCGAGCCACCTGCCAGAATTCCGCGGTGACTTCGAGATCGACACCGACGGCAGCCGCGCGGATGTCCACCTGACGGTCTACCCGCGCCTGCCCGTCGTCCGCACGGCAGATCTCTCGATGCGCTCTGATACCATCCCAAACGTCACGCTGCTCAATCACCGCGAACTCATGCAGGAACAGGTAGACATGCTCGTCGGCGTGCCCGTCGCCTTTGTCGCGCGCCATCAGCACGACTTCGAGCAGCTCTTTGCCGAGCGGCTCGATGCGCAGCGCGACTTCCAGGCCCTGCGCATGAAGACCGTCGTGACGATTGCGCCGCAGGAGCGCATGGCGGTCATGAGCCGCTCCGACTCCTCGCGCTACCGCGCGCGGCTGACGGGTTGGGTCGACATGGGGCGCAAGGAGAGCAAGTACGAGCGCGAGATGGACAGCCTGCGCTTCCGCCTCCACGCCGGGCGCATGGTGACCGCTCGCGATGAACTCTTCACGCAGCTCGACTTCATGCCGCAGAAGGTGGACTGGGGCTGGGAGATGGGCTACAGCCACCGGATCGGCATGGGCACAACGCCGATGCTGCGCTACGACATGCGCGAGAAGCGCTTCGTGCTCGGCGCCATGCAGGCGCTCGCGCCGCGCTGGCAGCTTCGCTATGAGTACCGCTTCACCGACCACCTCGGCGAGGCCGGGCTCCTCTATCAGATTCACGACTTCCTCGGTGTGGAGTACGTCCTCGACAAGACACAGGGCTGGCTCCGCCTCATCGGGAATTTCTGAATGCTCCGCAGGGGAAATCCTTGTAGACCCCTGCGAAGTCTGCTATAATAAACGTGTTTCTTTGGAATCGTAAGAAGGAGAAGATAAAATGGTTACATTGCAGAAAAAACAGGTCAAGATCATCAGTGTCCTCATCGCACTCGTCTTCGTCGGCTCCGTTGTCGCCCTTGCTCTGACGCAGTCCGGTTCGGGCATCGCAAGTGCCGCAAGCTCGAATGTCGGCGTCGTCGATTACCGCCAGATCGCACAGCAGAGCTCGCAGCTCCAGGACATCCAGTCCCAGATGCAGAAAGAAGTCCAGGACGCTCAGAAGGAGTTCGAGGAGAAATCTGCTAACATGAGCGACCAGGAGAAGAACGACTACTATCAGCAGACGCAGCAGCGCCTCGCTCAGAAGAATCAGGAACTCATGGAGCCGTTCCAGAAGAGCATCGAGGATTCCGTCAAGAGCGTAGCAGAGGCTAAGGGCCTCTCCGTCGTCCTCGAGAAGAGCTCGGTGGTCTACGGCGGCCAGGATATCACGCAGGATGTCATCAACAAGCTCAGCAAGTAATCCTCTGAGGGTCATATGGAGCGTCGAGTACCGAGCGGGTTTTACGCTCGGTACTACTTGTAAGGGGGAGAGAGCCCGTGGACAATCCAGATAAGACAACGCCCTCGGCTGCCCCGAAGAAGCCAAGTCTCTGGAAGACGAAGCGCAAGGAAATCCTACTCGGCAGTGCCATCGCCATCGGCCTCGTCTTCCTCGGGGCCTGGGGCATCCGCGCGCTGATGCCGGGGCACGAAGCCGTCCAACAGACGGCTGCTGCGAGCATCGGCCTCGTCGACATGCAGAAGGTCATGGAGGCGCATCCCGACTACGAGAAGCTCCAGACGCTCCAGAAGGAGTACAAGAGCCTGGACCTCTCCCTGAAGGATACGGAGAAGCTGCCCGAGATGCAGGTGGAACCGCCTGCGGTCGAGTCGAAGCCGTTCGACGATTCGGTCTGGCAGAAGGATGCCCAGACTGTCATCGGCGGCCGCACAGAGCTCGAGCGCGAGGCCAAGAAGGTCGAGAAGGCGTATCGCGAGGCCCACGAGGCCGAGTACGAGAGCCGCCGCAAGGCTGTTGACGAGGATTACCAGAACGCAATCCTCAACCTCAACATCAAGATCGACAACCAGAAGGCCATGCATCACCCCTGGACGAAGCAGCAGGACCTCGATGAGGAGCGAGCGGGCTGGGAGAACCAGCGCGCCCTCTTGCAGGAAGAGCGCGGCATGCGCCAACAGGAGCTCGCAAAGGCCTGGGAGCGCGAGGTCAATGACTACGTGCAGTCGGTCATGGGCCCGAAGCTCGCCGCCTGGCGCGAGAAGGCCAAGAGCTCGCTCTCTCAGCAGAAATCCGCAGCGGTGCTCAAGCAGTCCGAGGCGCAGCAGCGCGACACGGCAGCCATGCAGCAAGAGATGCAGATGACGGCGGCGCAGAAGCTCCAGCAGCGCGCCCAGATCAAGGAGATGATGGCGCAGAAGGCCGAGGAGATCCAGGCCCTCGACACGCACATCCGCAATGACATCTCGGGCAAGGCGGCCAAGATCGCCATCTTGCACCACTTCACGATGATCCTGGCGAATCCCGCCGAGGATCTCGCGTTCAAGCTCCCCGTGAATCTGCCTGCGAGCATGAAGCCGGAGCGCTTCATGCCGGTCGTCGGCAGTGATACGGAGGATGTCACAGATGAGCTCGTCAGCGAAGTCAGCACGCTCGGTGATGACGGCGCGGACGGCTCGTCTGGGAACTCATGATACCATCTTATCCCTAACCCAATCATAGAAAGAAGCGAATCATCAACATGAAATTACGTAAGAAATCCGTTGGACTCCTGGCAGCTGCTTTTGCGGCAACGATGCTCATGAGCGGTTGCGGTCAGGTCAAGATCGGTTATATCGAGGGCTCCCGCGTCATGCAGGAGGCCCCGCAGGTCAAGTCCCTCGTCGATGAGGGCAACCAGAAGATCAATGAGGCGCGCGAAGAGGCGCAGAAGTCGCTGCAGGACAACCCGGACATGAGTCAGGAGGACGCGCAGAAGACGCAGGCAGAGGCACAGCGCAAGATGGCCAGCCTCAACCAGTCGTACCAGATGCAGCTGCAGCAGAAGGTCAGCGCTGCGCTGCAGGACATCGCGAAGGAGAAGAAGCTCGATGTCGTCGTGGACAGCGAGAAAGAGCAGCCGACGGCACTGATGGGCTGCGTCGATGTGACGGATGACGTCATCGCCAAGCTGCAGTAAGGATGTGATGTGACATGAAAAAGACCTTGCAGGAAATCGCAGAATACGTGGGCGGCCGCGTCGAGGGTGACGCCTCGATCGTCATCAGCGGCCTCGACAACATCGAGGGCGCTGGTGAGCACGACCTGACCTTCGCCGTGGACCCGCACATCGAGGAGGCCAAGGCCTGCCAGGCGGCAGCTGTCATGCTGCCGGAGGGAGTCGAGGACTTCCCGAAGACGGCGCTCTACGTCGAAGAGCCGCGCGCGGCGTTTGCGCGCCTCTTGGAGCTCTTCACGCCGAAGCTCCAGTTCCCCAAGGGCGTCAGCGAGCAGGCCCACATCGGCAAGGATGTCAAGCTCGGCAAGGACGTCGTCATCATGCCGTTCGCCGTCGTCGATGACCACGCGGTCATCGGTGATCGCGTGACGCTTTACCCGCACACGTACATCGGCCAGTACGCCGAGATCGAGGACGATACCGTCATCTACTCGAGCGCCACGGTCCGCGAGCACTGCCACGTCGGCAAGCGCTGCGTCATCCACTGTTCGGCCGTCATCGGTTCGGACGGCTTCGGCTTCACGACGCACGAGGGCGTGCACACGAAGGTGCCGCAGGTCGGCAACGTCGTCCTCGAGGACGACGTCGAGATCGGCGCACACGACGGCATCGACCGCGCCGCCATGGGCTCGACGGTCATCGGCCACGGCACGAAGATCGACAACCTCGTCCACATCGGCCACAACTGCAAGATCGGCCCGAACTGCCTGATCGTCGCGCAGACGGGCATCTCGGGATCGACGACCGTCGGCCACAATGTCACGTTCGGCGGCCAGGTCGGCACGGTCGGCCACATCAAGATCGGCGCCAACTCCGTCTACGCTGCGCGCTCCGGCATCATCGGCGACATGCCGGAAGGCGTCTTCTGCGCGGGCTTCCCCGTCCAGAGCCATGCGGAGTGGCTGCGCATGCAGGCTTCGATGAAGCACCTGCCGGAGATGTACAAGAAATTCCGCCAGCTCGAGAAGAAGCTGGCCAAGTACGAGTCGAAATAACGCGCATGGCGCGATGAAAGCCTTCCGGAACAGGGAAGGCTTTCTTGCTGAAAGAGGGGAAAACGATGTTGTCATACTATCTGTTGAAGGCGCTGAGCAAGATCTGCTGCCTGCTGCCGCGCGGCGCCTGTGAGGTCATCGGCCGGGCCCTCGGGGCCCTGGCCTGGCCTCTCGTGCCGAAGCGGCGCAAGAAGCTCGCGAAGGACCAGATCATGATGTGCCTCGGCGTCGACGAGAAGGAGGCCGAGCGCCTCGCGAAGGCCAGCAGTGTCCGCTTCGGCCCGATGCTCATGGAGGTCCTGCGCTTCCCAATCATCCGCAAGCACATCGGCGATTACGTGCGCATCGAGGGCCTCGACAAGCTCGAGCGCGGTCTCGCGCTCGGCAAGGGCTGCATCATCGCGGCGGCACACAGCGGCAACTGGGAGCTCATGGGCGGCGCTTTCGCGCAGGCCGGCATCCCGCTCGTCGGCGTCGCGATGAAGCAGAAATCGACGGGCGCCGACCGCTTCATCAACGAGTACCGCACGCTCATCGGCATGCACATCACCTACAAGAGCGGCGTGCGCGAGATGTTCGACATGCTGCAGAAGGGCTGGGCCATCGGCCTCATCATGGATCAGGACACGAACCGCCGCAGCGGCATCGTGCTCGACTTCTTCGGCAAGCCGACGAACTGCGTGCCGGGCGCTGCCTCGATGGCGCGCTTCCAGGGCGTGCCGATCTTCCCCGCGTTCATGCATCGCGATGCGCACGGCTTCCACACGCTGATCGTGCAGGATCCTGTCTTCGTCGAGAAGACAAAGGACAAGCGCGAGGACATCCGCAGGACGACGCAGATCCTGACGAAGTGCATCGAGGCTCACGTGCGCCGCTACCCCGAGGAATGGTTCTGGCTGCATGACCGCTGGAAGTCCATGCGGGAGGAATGATCTGCTGACTTGCATCGCAGACAATTGTTTTGTACAATAGAGTAAGGCATATTACGGCAGGGGGTATGATTTTGCAGAAACAGAGAACATTGAAGACAGAAGTCTCTTATACGGGCATCGGGCTGCATTCCGGCCGTGAGGTCCATGCGACGCTGAAGCCGGCGCCAGAGGACACGGGCATCGTCTTCGTGCGCAAGGATCTCTCCGGTGAGCCGCAGATCCACGCGAAGGCCCAGAATGTCACGTCGACATTGCGCGCGACGACGGTGGAGGAGAACGGCAACAAGGTGTTCACAATCGAGCACCTGATGAGCGCGTTCCACGCGCACCGCATCGACAATGCCTACGTCGAGCTCGATTCGGAAGAGCCGCCGGTGGCGGACGGAGCCTCGCTCGTTTTCTTCGAGCTCATGGCGAAGGCCGGCATCGTGGAGCAGGCGAAGGACCGCAAAGAGATCGTCATCGACAAGGTCTACCGCATCGATGATGAGAAGACGGGCCGCTTCGTCATGGTCCTGCCGTACGACGGCTTCCGCGTGAGCTTCACGTCCCTGAATCCGCACAAGCTCATCGGCGTCCAGTACGAGGATTTCCACGTCGATGAGGCAGTCTACCACAAGGAGATCGCCCCGGCCCGCACGATCGCGTACGAGAAGGAGATCCAGGCGCTGCGCGAGATGGGGCTCGGCCTGGGCGGTTCGCTCGAGAACGTCATCGTCTACAACGACGAGGGCTGGCTCAACCCGCTCCACTTCGAAGATGAGCTCGTGCGCCATAAGATTCTCGACGTCATCGGCGACCTGCGCCTCGCCGGCATCATCCGCGGCCATGTGATTGCCGTGGCCTCCGGCCACGCGCTCAACACGCAACTGGCAAAGCAGATTGCCGCTGCCTTTGCGCATCAATGAGAACTCGTAAGAAACTATCCTGACAACGTTTAAGAGGAAGAGGGAGAAATCATGGTATTAGATATCAACGACATCCAGAAGATTTTACCGCATCGTCCGCCTATGCTGCTCGTCGACCGCATCATCGAGCTTGAGCCGTTCAAGTCGGCCACGGGCATCAAGAACGTCACGATGAATGAGCCGCACTTCCTGGGCCACTTCCCGGGCCATCCGATTATGCCGGGCGTGCTAATCCTCGAGGCAATGGCACAGGTCGGCGGCGTCGCCATGCTGTATCCGGAGGAGCACCGCGGCAAGATCGCGCTGTTCGGCGGCATGGAACACGTCAAGTTCAAGCGTCAGGTCGTGCCGGGCGACCAGCTCGTCACGAAGGCACAGCTCGTCCGCACGCGCGGTGACTTCGGCCTGCTCCACTGCGATGGCTATGTCGACGGCGAACTCGCTGCTTCGGCAGACTTCAAGTTTGCATTGAAAAAGGGCGAAGATCTTTGATTTCGGCCTGTATCAATTGCCTAATCGCATGTAGTCTTTGTTCAACTCGTAAAACGCCCAGATTTGCAGTCAAATGAGATACAAGAATGATGAGGGTATTCAGGAGTATATAAAAAAGGACAGAGCAAACTGGCCGGAAAGACCGGCTTTGGAGGAAGGTTAAGGAGTTGGAGCAGATGAATACGGACAACAAGGTCACTGCAAATATACATGAAACAGCTGTCGTCGCACCTGGTGCGAAGATTGCGGAGAACGTCGAGATCGGGCCGTACTCGGTCATCGGCGAGAACGTCGAGATCGGCGAGGGCACGAAGATCGGCCCGCATGTCGTCATCCACGGCTGGACCCAGATCGGCAAGGACTGCCGCATCTTCCAGGGGGCTTCCATCGGCGAAGAGCCGCAGGACCTCAAGTTCAAGGGCGAGAAGAGCTACACGATCATCGGTGACCGCACGACGATCCGCGAGGGCGCTACGATCCATCGCGCGACGGGTGAGGGCGAGGAGACGCGCGTCGGCAACGACTGCCTGCTCATGGCGTTGACGCATGTCGCGCACAACTGCGTCGTCGGCAACCACGTCATCATGTCGAACCTCGCGAGCCTCGCAGGCCACGCCATCGTCGAGGACCGCGCGGTCATCGGCGGCATGGCTGGCGTTCACCAGTTCGTCAAGATCGGCCGCAATGCGATGGTCGGCGGCATGTCGAAGCTCACGCAGGACGTCGTGCCGTACACGATCGTCGACGGGCAGCCGGCCAAGGTCGTCGGCCTCAATGCCGTCGGCATCTCGCGCGCCGGCATCAAGCTCGATGCGCGCCGCAATATCAAGAAAGCATACAAGCTCCTCTATCGGTCGGGCCTGAGCCTGCAGCAGGCGATTGCCGTCATCGAGCAGGAAGTCGATTCCTGCGAGGAGGTCGAGCACTTCCTGCGCTTCCTGCGCAATGCAGAGCGCGGCATCTGCCGTGAGCGCAGAGAGCGCGACTGAGACGGTCGGGAATCGGCCAGAAGCTTTGAGAAATATCGGGGGAATCGTTATGGAAAGAATCGGACTGCTGGCCGGTGCCGGCAAACTGCCAGTCGAGTGTGCGAGAGCGGCAAAGCTCCTCGGTTATGAAGTCTATGCCGTCGCCCTGCTGCCGGAGACGGATGCAGAGCTCAAGGAATGCACAGCGGACTGCCAATTCATCAGCATTGCGCATCTCGACGATGTGCTGAACTACCTCAAGGAACATCAGGTCAGCAAGGTCACGATGATCGGCAAGGTCACGAAGGAGCTGCTGTTCTCTGGCAAGGTCCAGCCGGATGCGCGCATGATGAAGCTCATCATGGAGCTGCCGGACCGCAAGGACGACACGATCATGATGATGTTCGTGCGTGAACTCGCCAAGGCCGGCATCCAGGCCTTTGACCAGACGGCACTCATCCGCCGCCTGATGCCGCACCGCGGCGTCATCACGAAGCGCGAGCCGACGGCCGAGGAGCGCAAGGACATGGAATTCGGCTTCCGCATGGCCAAGGAGATCGGCCGCCTCGATGTCGGCCAGACGGCCGTCGTCAAGAACATGGCGGTTATGGCGCTCGAGGCCATCGAGGGCACAGATGCCTGCATCCACCGCGGCGGCGAGCTCGCGCGCGGCGGTGCCGTCGTGGCCAAGGTCGCCAAGCCGCAGCAGGATGACCGCTTCGACGTGCCGACCGTAGGCCTGGCCACGATCCAGAGCATGGTGGATGTCGGGGCGACGGCTCTGGCCATCGAAGCAGATAAGACGCTGCTCGTCGAGCGCGAGGAGATGCTTGCCCTGGCAGAGGCCAACAACATAACGATTGCAGCCCTGTAAGCGTGTGATTGTGAGACGCGGCGGAACCAAGAATGCTGGTACCCTCGCGTCTCTTCGGCTTTTCTTATGAGATGCGATCCTGAGGAGGTGTGTGGATGAAGATCATGATATCAGCCGGCGAGGTGTCGGGTGACCTGCACGGGGAGCGCCTCGCGCGCGCCATACGCGAGCAGGCACCCGATACCGAGCTCATCGGCTTCGGCGGAGCGCGCATGGAGCGCGCGGGCGTCAAGCTCTTCCGCAATTTCGCGGACTACAATGTCATGGGCGTCTGGGAGGTCATCAAGAATCTCCGGCGCATCCTGAAGCTGCTCGACGACCTGACGGCCTACATGGAGAAGGAGCGGCCAGACCTCCTGGTGCTCATCGACTACCCCGACTTCAACTGGCGCCTCGCGAAGCGCGCCAAGAAGCTCGGCATCCCCGTCTTCTCGTACATCCCGCCGTCGGCCTGGGCCTGGCGCAAGGGTCGGGCGAAGAAGTGCGCGGCGCTCGCCGACACCTTCGTCGCGATCTTCCCGCACGAGCTGCCCGTCTACGAGGCGGCTGGCGCCAACATCTCATTCCTCGGGAACCCGCTCGTCGACACGGTCAAGGCGGAGCTGCCGGAAAAAGAGGCGCGCGCGTTCTTCGGCATCGCGCCGGAGGACCACGCCGTGCTCTTGATGCCGGGCAGCCGCCGTCAGGAGATCACGATGCTCTTGCCGGCCATGCTCGAGGCAGCAAAGCTGCTCGCGGCAAAGCGTCCGGGAACGAAGTTCTTCCTGCCCGTGGCGGCCGCTTCGTACGAGCCGCTCATCGAGCAGCTCGTGGCGGAGCACGGCGTAGAGGTCAAGCTCACGCATGAGAACCGCTATGCGCTCATGGGCCTCGCCGATGTGGCGGCGGCGGCTTCGGGGACGGTCGTCATGGAGGCGGCCCTGATGGGGCTGCCGTGCGTCTCGCTCTACCGCCTGGCCCCCCTCAACTACATGATCGGGCGCGCGCTCGTCCACGTCGAGCACTTCACCCTGCCGAACATCTTGCTCGGCGAGACCATCCAGCCGGAGCTCCTGCAGGACGAGGTCGAGCCCCATCGCATCGCCGATGCGCTCGCGCGCCTCTACCGCGGCGAGGCGGCGCGCGAGAAGACGCGTGCCAAGCTCCAAGAAGCCTGCCAGCGACTCGGCCCACCGGGCGCGGCGGGCCGCGTGGCGGCCAAGATCCTAGAGGCGGCGCACGACAAACGACATTCAGGAGAATAACATGAAGAATTACAAGCGGCTGCTCCAATACATGCGGCCATATGTCAAGCAGCTCATACTGGCCATCATCTGCATCATCATGGCGGCGGCGGCCAACCTCTACCTGCCCTGGATCATCAAGGACATGATCGATAAGGTGCTGGCCGAGAAGGACATGGTGATGCTCAACCTCATCTGCGTCGGCATCGTCGTCGTATTCCTCTTGCGCGGCATCTTCTACTACGGGCAGTCGTACCTCGTCTCCTTCATCGGCCAGAAGGTCATCATCGACGTGCGCGAGGTCATGTTCCGCAAGTTCCAGCGCATGCCGATGGCATACTTTGACCGCCATCAGACGGGCGAGGTCATGAGCTACATCACGAATGATGTGGCGGCCATCCAGTCGGCTCTCGTCGACCAGCTCATCGAGATGGTCACGGAGGGCTCCATCCTCATCGGTTCGCTCGTCATGATGATCGTGCTGGACTGGAAGCTCTCCATCCTGACGCTCGTCATTATCCCGCTCGTCGGCCAGGCCATGAAGATCTTCGGCCGCAAGATCAAGCGCAACGGCACGGTCATCCAGGAGCGCATGGCTGACATCACTTCTCTTCTGCAGGAGAGTGTCTCGTCCATCCGCGTCGTCAAGTCCTTCGTGCGCGAGAACTACGAGATCAAGCGCTTCTGCCGCCAGAACGAGCTCAACTTCCAGGCGGCGATGAAGAACGTCCAGCTCACGAGCCTCCTGACGCCTTCGGTCGAGTTCCTCGCGGCCATCTCGGTCACGGTCATCATCTGGTTCGGCGGCTACGAGGTCGTCAACGAGCAGCTGACGGCCGGCGCACTTGTCGCCTTCCTGACGTACGCCGTCAACCTGGCCAACCCGGTCAAGCGCCTCTCGCGCGTCTACGGCAATCTGCAGCGCGCGATGGCGGCCGTCGACCGCGTCTTCGCCGTCATCGATCTCAAGGAGACGATCGCGGACAAGCCGGATGCCAGGGAACTGCCGAAGGTCAAGGGCCACGTCGTCTTCGACCACGTTTCCTTCGAGTACAAGAAGGGCGTGCCGGCTCTGTCGGACGTCAGCCTCGAAGTGAAGCCCGGCCAGATGATCGCCTTCGTCGGCCCGAGCGGCGCCGGCAAGTCGACGATCGCCAACCTGATCCCGCGCTTCTATGAAGTCACCTCGGGCAGTATTTCCATCGATGGCTTCGACATCCGCGACGTCACGGTCGCGTCGCTGCGCGAGCAGATCGGCATCGTGCCGCAGGAGACGATGCTCTTCTCGACGACGGTGCGCGAGAACATCCGCTACGGCCGCCTCGACGCGACGGACGAGGAAGTCGAGCAGGCGGCCAAGGCCGCCAATGCCGACGGCTTCATCCGTGAGTTGCCGAACGGCTACGACACGAAGATCGGTGAGCGCGGCCTCAACCTCTCGGGCGGCCAGCGCCAGCGCATGGCCATTGCGCGCGCCATCCTCAAGAATCCGCAGATCCTGATCCTCGACGAGGCGACCTCCGCGCTCGACACGGAGAGCGAGAAGATCGTGCAGGCGGCCCTCGACAAGCTCATGGTCGGCCGCACGTCGTTCGTCATCGCGCACCGCCTCTCGACCATCTTCAACGCCGACCAGATCTACGTCATCGACAACGGCCACATCAAGGAGCACGGCACGCATGAAGAGCTGCTCAAGCTCGGTGGCCTCTACAGCTATCTCTACAACATCCAGTTCAACAAGAAAAACGCTTAGAAAGGGAAGAGGATATGCAACTACTGTATAATATAGCGGGCATCATCATCGTGATCCTGATCATCCCGATGTTCATGGTCCGCGCGGTGCGTGAGAAAGGCTTTGTCGAACGCATCCGGCAGAGCATGGGCTTCTTCCCCGAGCATACCCTCGACAAGGTGGAGAAGAAGGACTGCATCTGGGTGCACGCGGCTTCCGTTGGCGAGATCGTCGCGACGAGCCCGCTGATCAAGGAGTTCCGCAGGGAGTTCCCGAAGAGCCCAATCCTCGTCTCTGTCGTCACGACGAGCGGCTACGAGATGGCCAACCGCATCATCAAGGATGCCGACGCCATCATCTACTTCCCGCTCGACCTGCCGTGGCTTGCCGGCCACGTGCTGCGCCGCATCCGGCCGCGCGTCTTCCTGCCAGTCGAGACGGAGCTCTGGCCGAACTTCCTGCGCACGGCGCGCAAGATCCACGTGCCGGTCATGATGGTCAACGGCCGCATCAGCGACAAGAGCGTCAAGCAGTACAAGCATCTGCACGGCCTACTGCGCGACATGATCGGGACGGTCAAGCTCTTTGCGATGCAGTCGCCAATCGATGCGGAGTACATCATGCGCCTCGGTGCACCGAAGGAACTCGTGACGGTCACGGGCAACACGAAATTCGACCAGACGTACACGGATGTCAGCCCCGAGGAGAAGCAGCGCATCATCGAGGAGATGGGGCTCACCGAGAATGACGGCATCTTCCTAGCGGGCTCGACGCATCGCGGCGAAGAGGAGCCCGTGCTGCAGGCCTTCAAGGCCGTGCGCAAGACGCATCCTCACGCGCGCCTCGTCATCGCGCCGCGCGAGCTCCTGCGCACGACGGAGGTCGTGCACCTCTGCCGCAAGGCCGGCTTCACGGTCACGACGCGCACGAAACTCCAGCGCGAGGTGCCGCAGGGGGAGGATATCGTCATCCTCGACACGATCGGTGAGCTCGGCAAGATCTACAGCATCGGCGACGTCGTCTTCGTCGGCGGCAGCCTCGTGCCACACGGCGGCCACAACATCCTCGAGCCGGCCGCACACGGCAAGGCCATCATCGTCGGCTCGCACATGTTCAACTTCAAGGACACGTACGCGCTCTTCAAGAACCGCGACGCCTGCCTGACGGTGAAGAACGGCGCGGAGCTGGCGACAGAGGTCACGCGCCTCTTCGACGAGCCGGAGCACCGCCATCGCATGGAGGAGGAGACGCGCGCCATCGTGCGCGAGAACAAGGGTGCTTCGCGCAAGTCGGCCGTCCTGCTCCACCAGATGCTCGACGCATACGAGAGCAGCCCCGAGAACCGGCACCACGTGCGCTCCACCCAGAAGATCACGAACTTCCAGACCTATTTCATCGACCTTGTCCATAGTAAAGAAGTGGATGGATTCTTCCCGAACATCATCATGGGCATCCTCTACGTCTTCTCGCTGATCTATGGCCTGCTCGTCAACATCAAGCTGGCCGGTTACCGGTGTGGCATCTTCAAGAAGGCGAAGCTCGACTGCTTCGTCATCAGCCTCGGCAATGTGACGGTCGGCGGTACGGGCAAGACGCCGACGGCGCAGCGCCTCGCGCGCGACATCCGCGACATGGGCTACCGCGTCGTCATCCTCAACCGCGGCTACCGTGCCAAGTGGCACGGCGAGGTCGGCATCGTCTCCGACGGCAAGCGCCTGCACATGGATGCGGCGGAGGCCGGCGACGAGGCTTACATGCTCGCCAAGCACCTGCCGGAGGTCCCCGTGCTCATCGGCGCGGAGCGCGCCAAGACGGGCCGCTACGCGATGGAGCACTTCGGCGCGGAGGTCGCCATCCTTGATGACGGCTACCAGCACTGGCAGCTCGAGCGCGACCTCGACATCCTGCTCGTCGACGCGGTGAACGTCTTCGGCAACGGCTACATCCTGCCGCGTGGCACGCTGCGCGAGCCGATCTCGCATATCAGCCGCGCCGACATCTGCCTGATGACGAAGGTCGACCAGGCGGCGGCCGGCTCCTGCGACTACATCCGCGAGACCGTGCACCGCTACAATCCGGATGCGCGCATCGTCGAGAGCATCCACCAGCCGCGCTGCTTCATCCCACTGACGGAGTGGTACGTCAACATCGCGAGCCAGGGCATCGACATCGCGAAGATGCACGGCAAGCGCATCATGGCCGTCTCGGCCATCGGCAACCCGGCCTCGTTCGAGCAGACGCTCTCTGACCTCGGCGCGGTGATCATCGAGAGCCTGCGCTATCCGGACCATCACGACTACGCGATGTCTGAGATGACGGATATCTTCCAGCAGGCGGAGAACGCCGGCGCGGAGGCCATCGTCATCACGGAGAAGGACGCCGTCAAGATCCCGGCGGATGTGGCCCGCGAGAAGTGGTCCATCCCGATTTACGTCATCTGCGTGGAAGTCAACTTCCAGAAGGGCAGCGAGGGCCTGAACGAGGTGCTGCACAAGCGCCTCTTTGAGCGCTTCGGCCACTGATCCCTGCTTAGTTATAGAGAAAGGACAGGAAACCCATGAATGTTCTCTGTGTCATCCCGGCGCGCTACGCATCGACGCGCCTGCCCGGCAAGCCGCTCAAGGACATTGCCGGCAAACCCATGATCTGCCGCGTCTACGAGCGCGCGGCCAAGGCCTCGCGCGTGGCGGCCGCCATCGTCGCGACGGACGACAGCCGCATCTACGACGCCGTCCTGCAGCATGGCGGCAAGGCCGTCATGACGCGCAAGGACCATCCGACGGGTACGGACCGCCTCGCCGAGGTCGCCGAGAGGTACCCGGATGTCGACCTCATCATCAACGTCCAGGGCGATGAGCCGCTCATCGAGCCGAAGCTCATCGACGAGCTGGCTGCCGCCTTTGACGGCGATGCGGACCTGCAGATGGCGACGGTCTGCACCGAGATCACGGATGAGGCTGAGCAGCAGAACCCCAACAACGTCAAGGTTGTCATGGATAAGCAGGGCTACGCGCTCTACTTCTCGCGCTCGCTGATGCCGTACCCGCGCCATCCGGGCACGCCGGTCTACAAGCACATCGGCATCTACGCCTACAAGCGCGACTTCCTGCTCGCCTACGCAAAGATGGCAGAGACGCCCTTGGAGCACGCCGAGAGCCTCGAGCAGCTGCGCGCGCTCGAGAACGGCTACCGCATCAAGGTCATCAAGACGCCGTACCGCTTCGTCGGCGTCGACACGGCGGAGGACCTCGCGAAGGTCAACGCAATCTACCGCCAGATGATGCAGGGATAAGCCCTGCCCGTATCGAATCCTTATGGGTGTCAGTATGAATGACAGCCGGGGAGAGATAGAATAGAAAGTGGAAGGTGAAACGCATGAATAAGGTCAAGGTTGGAAATTTCATGATCGGTGAGGGAGAGCCCCTCGCACTGCTCGCAGGGCCCTGCGTCCTCGAGGGCATGGACCGCTGCCTGCTGATCGGGCGCACGATCAAGGAAATCTGCGGCCGTCTCGGCATCAACTACGTGTTCAAGGCTTCTTTCGATAAAGCGAACCGCTCGTCCTATCATAGCTTCCGTGGGCCCGGTCTCAAGAAGGGCCTCGAGATGCTGCAGGAGATCAAGGAGACGCTCGATGTGCCCATCGTGACGGACATCCACGAGACGACGCAGGCAGAGCCCGTCGCCAAGGTGGCCGACATCCTGCAGATCCCGGCATTCCTCTGCCGCCAGACGGACCTCCTGCACGCCGCTGCCCAGACGGGCCGCGTCGTCAACGTCAAGAAGGGGCAGTTCCTCGCGCCGGAGGACATGCGCAACGTCGTCGACAAGCTGCACGAGTGCGGCTGCGAGCAGATGCTCTTGACGGAGCGCGGCGCTTCGTTCGGCTATCACAACCTCGTCGTCGACATGCGCAGCCTGCCGATCATGCGCAGCCTCGGCTATCCGGTCGTCTTTGACGGCACGCACAGCGTGCAGCTGCCGGGCGGCAACGGCACGACATCCTCGGGCAACCGCGAGTACGTCGAGTACCTCGTGCGCGCGGCGGCCGGCGCCGGCATCGACGCGCTCTTCCTCGAAGTCCACGACAATCCGGAAGAAGCGCTGTCGGACGGCGCCAACATGGTCTACCTCGACAAGCTCGAGGGCCTGCTGACGGACGCCCTGGCCATCCACAAGATCGTCCATCGTCAGGCATGAGGAGGAACTAGCGTGAGTATCAAAGAGAGAGCAATCGAGACCCTGGACATCGAGGGCAAGGCCGTCCTCGCACTCAAGGATCGCATCGGCGACGAGTTCGTCGCGGCTGTCAACTGCATCCTGAAGTGCCCGGCGCGCGTCGTCGTCACCGGCATGGGCAAGTCCGGCCACGTCGGCCGCAAGATCGCGGCGACGCTCGCGAGCACCGGCACGCCGTCTTTTTTCCTGCATCCGGCTGAGGCGTTCCACGGCGACCTCGGCATGGTGACGGAGAACGACGTCGTCATCGCCATCTCCAACAGCGGCGAGTCGACGGAGATCGTCAACATCCTGCCGATCATCCGCCGCATCGGCGCGACGATCATCGCGATGAGCGGCCGTCGCGAGTCGCAGCTCGGCAAGTTCTGCGACTACTTCATCGACATCAGCGTGGAGCGCGAGGCGTGCCCCCTGGGGCTCGCCCCGACGGCCAGCACGACGGCGACGCTCGCCATGGGCGATGCCATCGCCATGGCCCTGATGTCGGAGCGCAACTTCACGAGCCAGGACTTCGCGATGTTCCATCCGGGCGGCGCGCTTGGCCGCCGCCTGCTGCTGAAGGTCGAGAACGTCATGCACACAGGCAAGGACAACCCGCTGATCCACTGCGGCAAGACGGTCAAGGATGCACTGTTCGTCATGACGGACAAGGGCCTCGGCGCTGTCTCTGTCGTCGACGACGAGGGCAAGTTCGTCGGTCTCATCACCGATGGCATCATCCGCCGCGCGCTTGCGAAGGACTACAAGTTCCTCGACGAGGCCGTGGAGAAGATCATGTTCACGGAGCCGCTGACGATTGCGCCGCAGCAGATGGCGGCGGCTGCGCTCTCCGTCATGGAGAAGCACAAGCCGCGTCCGGTCACGGTCCTGCCGGTCATCGACGAGAAGGGCGTTCCGGTCGGCATCGTCCATCTGACCGACCTCTTGCGCCAGGGAGTGGTCTGATATGGAATTCACAGCAGAAGCAATCCGCCGCGCGGAGCGCGTGCGGCTCATCATCTTTGATGTCGACGGCGTCTTGACGGACGGCGGCATCTACATCGGCCCGGACGGCGAACTCTTCAAGCCGTTCTTCTGCCGCGATGGCCTCGGCATCACACTCGCGCACCGCGCGGGGCTCAAGACGGCCATCATCACGGGGCGCGAGTCGGAACACCTGCGCTACCGCGCCAAGGAACTCCACATCACGGAGGTCTACCAGGGCAATCTCGACAAGCGCGCGGCCTACGCGGACCTCAAGGCAAAGCTCGGCCTCGCGGATGAGGAAATCGCCTACTTCGGCGACGACCTCGTCGACCTGCCCATCATGGGGCAGGTCGGCTTCCCCGCTGCCGTCGCCGACGCCGTGCAGGAAGTGAAGCGGACGGCTGTCCTGCAGTCGGACTATCCGGGCGGGCACGGTGCCGTGCGCCAGCTCATCGAGTTCATCCTCAAGGCGCAGGGCAAGTGGGAAGACTTAGTTGCAGGTTTCCAGGCGAAGAAGAGCATGGAAGGCCTTGCCCAGTAAGAATCAGAAAGACATTGGAGGCATTTTTTCATGCAGTATAAACTCGTGATGTTCTTGAGCAAAGTGGCCTGCCACACGCCGTACCGGCTGCTGATGGCTGTCGGCTGGGTGCTCGGCAATCTCTACTATCTCTTGATCAAGAAGGAGCGCGAACGCGCCGTATCACAGATGATGCCGGCGCTCGGCATCGAGGAGCCGGAAGCCCGCCACCTCGTGCGGATGTCCTTCATCAACCTTGCCCGCAATGTCTTGGAAATCCTCTACATGCCGCATCTCAATGAGAAGAACTTCGGTGAGTACATCGAGATCGACCATCTCGAGCGACTGACGGATGAGCTGGCAGAGGGCCATGGCGTTGCCATCGTCACGGGCCACATCGGCACGTGGGAGTGGCTGTCGGCCGCCTTCACCTTGAACGGCCTGCCCGTCACGGCCATCGCCAAGCCGCAGCCGAACATGCAGTATACGTATGCGCTCAACGACCTGCGCAAGACCATCCACGTCGAGATCTTCTCGCGCGGCACGAGCGAGCTCATTGCGGCGGCAAGGGCGCTCAAGAGCGGCAAGATCCTCGGCTTCCTCGTCGACCAGGACGCGGGCCCGGGCGGCGCCTTCCTGCCGTTCCTCGGCCGTATCGCGGCGACGCCGATGGGGCCGGCGGTCTTCGCGCGCAAGTTCAATTCGCCCGTTGTCCCCGCGTTCATCCTGCGCCAGCCAAACGGCAAGCACAAGGTTGTCGTCGGCGAGGTCATGCGCTATCATGATACGGGGGACACGGACAAGGATCTCTTTGACTTCACGGCCCGCATGACGAAGGTCGTCGAGCAGATCATCCGCGACAACCCGACGCAGTGGCTCTGGTTCCAGAAGCGCTGGAACACGAAGCCGGAGCAGCAGAAGACGGGCAAGCATCACACGGTAAGGGGGCAGGAGCAGCAGAAATGAATGGCAAGCAGAAGACATTAGTCGCACTCGGCATCCTGTTCTTTGCCTGTGTGGTCATCTGGGCGGTCCGCACGGTGCCGGAGGCGCCGAAGGTCGACCACTCGGATGACGATCAGCCGCGCATCATGTCGTACGACAACAATACGATCAGCGAGGAGAAGGACGGCGTCAAGATCTGGGATCTCACGGCGGACCACCTCGAGGTCGACATCGACTCCCGCAATGCGGAGATGACGGGCATCACGGGTCATTTCTACCAGAAGGACGGCCGCTCGGCTGAGGTCACGGCAGACCATGGCTCGTACGACAATGAGACGAAGGACATCCAGATCGACGGCAACGTCAAGATCACGACGAGCGACGGTGCGACATTGACGAGCGACCAGCTCTTATGGACAGCAGAGCAGGGCATGCTCTCTGCCATCGGCCAGGCCAAGGTGTCGAATGACACGATCCGCGCCTGGGGTGAGCGCATCGACAGCACCGATGGCTTCAACAAGATCAAGATTTCTGGCAAAGCACACATCGAGAAACTCGTGGAGGGGGCAGAACAACAATGAATAGTAAGAAGATGAAGGGCGTGCTCGCAGCGGCTGCAGCCATCCTGTCCCTGCACATGGGCACGATCTACGCCGCAGAGAGCGTGCCGGCATCGCTCGATGCCGATACGCTCGAATACGACATGCGCACGGGCGAGGCCACGGCTACGGGCTACGTGCTCTTGACGCGCGGCGACTCGCACGTCACCGGCAACCGCGCGACCTACAACTCGAAGACGCAGGCCGCGACGGTCGAGGGCAATGTCATCGCCGTCTATCAGGGCACGCGCCTGACCTGCGACTACCTGATGTCGGACGGCCAGGAGCACATGATGGCCACGGGCAACGTCCACGGGACGCGCGACGACAAGACCTTCTCGGGTGAGCAGGTCGACTACTTCCCGCAGCAGAATGACTACATCGTCATCGACCGCGGCGGCCAGCTCACGAGCGGCGACGATACCTTCACGGCAGACCGCATCTACGGCTGGCTCAAGGATGAGCACTACATCGGCGAGGGCAATGCACACGTCGTGAGCCCGTCGCGCGCGATGGAAGCCGGCGGCGACCAGATGGACTACTACGGCAAGGAGCAGGGCAAGGCCGTCATCACGGGCAATGCCTGGGCCGTACAGGAGAATAACACGATGCGCAGCAATCGCATGACGATTTATCTTGCCGATGACGGGTCCGCTAAGGTACAATAAAGTGATAGATTGAGCGAGACTGCCGTGGCTGCGGCAGAGGATATGTTGGAGGGCACGATTTTGCATATCGAGGCAAGGAATCTGGTAAAGACATTCAAGAAGCGTACGGTCGTCGACCGCGTTTCTCTGCGTGTGAATAAGGGAGAGATCGTCGGCCTGCTCGGGCCGAATGGCGCGGGCAAGACGACGACGTTCTACATGATCGTGGGGCTCGAGCGCCCGACGTCCGGCGAGGTCTTCCTCTCGGACGTCAACATCACGGACGAGCCGATGTACCACCGGGCAGCGCTCGGCATCAGCTACCTCACGCAGGAGGCCTCAATCTTCCGCAAGCTCACCGTCGAGGAGAACATCATGGCCATCCTCGAGACGACGAAGCTCTCGAAGGCCGAGCAGAAGGACAAGTTCGAAGAGCTGCTCGAGGAGTTCCACATCGGCCACGTGCGCGAGCGCAAGGGCACGGAGCTCTCGGGCGGCGAGCGCCGCCGCGTGGAGATTGCGCGCTGTCTGGCACTCGAGCCGCAGTTCATCCTGCTCGACGAGCCGTTCGCCGGCGTCGACCCGCTGGCCGTCGCCGACATCCAGGAGATCGTCCAGTACCTCAAGGAGCGCGGCATGGGCATCCTGATCACCGATCACAATGTCCGCGAGACGCTGCAGATCGTCGATCGGGCCTACATCCTCAACAGCGGCAAGATCCTCCTCGAGGGCGATAGCCAGACCATCGCGAACAGCCCAGTCGCCAAGAAGTTCTACCTCGGCGATAATTTCACATTGTAACGGAGACACAGCAAATGCATATCAGAATCTTAGACAAATACATATTCCGGGAGGTCTTCAAGGCCTTCATCTTCGGCATCTGCGCATTCTCTGCTGTCTTCATCGGTTCGGGTACGCTCTTCAAGATCGCCAAGTACATTACGGATTACGGCGCATCGCTGTCGGCCGTCGTCAAGGTCTTCGTCTTTGGCCTGCCGTCGGTCATCATGTGGACCTTCCCGATGTCCATGTTGCTCGCGACGCTCCTGACATTCGGACGCCTCTCGAGCTCGAGCGAGATCACGGCCATGAAGTCGTGTGGCATCGGTTTTTACCGCATCGCCGCGCCGGCCGTCATCATGGGCTTCCTCGTCAGCATCGGCGCAATCGCCTTCAACGAGTACGTCGTGCCGTGGGCCAATACGGCCTACCGCAATGTGGTCTACTACGAGATCCAGGGCAATAATGGCATGAAGTCGCAGGAGCACATCATCCTCAAGGACATCCAGGATGGCAAGATCCAACGCCTCGTCTACGCGCGCCGCTACGATGGCGATACGCAGACCCTGCAGGGCGTGACCATGCAGGACTTCAATCAGGACGGCAAGGTCAGCCACGTCGAGAACGCGGAGTACGCTGAGTACAGCATGGACAAGTGGATCATGCACAACGGCATGCTCTACGACATCTCGGAAGGCCAGAGCGAGCACAGCATGCGCTTTGACACGCAGGTCCTGCCGATCAAGGCAAATCCGAAGCAGATCGTGCGCGAGCAGAAGGACCCAGAGGAGCTCACGATGAAGGAACTGCGCGCGCAGATCAACATCATGAAGACGCAGTACGTCGATACGAACAAGCTCGAGGCGGAGCTCTACCAGCGCATCACCATGCCGATGGCCAGCCTGATCTTCGCGCTCATCGGCGTGCCGCTCGGCCTGCAGCCGACGCGCAACAGCTCTTCGGCGGGCTTCGCGATGAGCGTCATCATCATCTTCTTCTACTACGCGCTGATGACGATGGGCAACGCTCTGGCGCGCAGCGGCGCTGTCGCACCAATCATTGCCGTCTGGATCCCGAACATCATCGGGCTCATCGCGGGCTTCATCCTCATACGCAGGGCCTCGCGCTGACGGCAGCGGGAACAGGAGCCTAAGGACAGAAATCAGGAAAGAAGGAAAGGTGGTAGATACAGGATGTATGGTGTCCTACTCATCGTCGTACTCATCATCACGGGCGGAGCCATTGCCTTCATCGGCGACCGCCTGGGCTCGAAGGTGGGCAAGAAGAAGCTCTCCATCTTCGGCCTGCGCCCTCGTCATACATCTATCATCGTGACGATCTTCACGGGCGTCTGCATCACGACTCTGACGTTCGGCGTCATGGCGGCGGCTTCGCAGAATGTGCGCACAGCGCTCTTCGGCATGGAGAAGCTCAACCAGAAGATGAAGACGACGCAGGTGGACCTCAATCAGGCCACGGCTGATCTGCAGATGGCACAGCAGCAGCAGCAGGAGGCCAACGACGCGCTCGACCAGTCGCGCAAGGACGTCGAGACGCTCAAGGCACAGCAGCAGGAGCTCGAGACAGAGTCGCAGCGCCTGCAGGAAGGCAACCGCCTCTTAGAGCTCGCGAAGGCGGAGCTCATGCAGCGCAACGATGTGCTCGTCGCGCAGAATGACCAGCTCGGGGCGCAGAACAGCGAGCTTTCTTCGGCCAATACTTCGCTGCAGGGGCAGAATTCGCTGCTGACCGGCAAGAACGCGGAGCTCACAGGCAAGAATGCGAGCCTGACCGTGGACAACAAGGACCTCGAGAAGCGCAACCAGGATCTGCGCAACGGCCTCTTGACGATCCGCGAGGGCGACATCGTCTTCCGCGCCGGTGAGGTCATCGCGAGCGGCGTTATCCGCGGCAACCGCCCGGCGGCGGAGGTCGACAAGGACCTCCAGGCGCTGGCACAGCTCGCGAGCCGCAACGTCTCGACGCGGCTCGGGCAGGACGTCTCCGACAAGGACGTCTGGATCTACAAGCCCGAGTACAATTCGGCCGTGCAGGCCATCGCGAGCAGCCCGCAGGACATGGTCGTACGCATCGTGGCTGCTGGCAACCTCGTGCGCGGTGAAGAGGTGCGCGCTTCGCTCGAGCTCTACAAGAACAGCGTCATCTACAAGGACCGCGAGTTCATCCTCGCGCGCCCAATCGCGCTCAAGGGCGTCGGCAATGGCGAAGCCGAGCAGGCCGTCATGGGCTTCCTCAAGGAGGTCAATGCGGCGGCATCGGCCAAGGGCATCCTGCCGGACCCGATCCGCGGGTCAATCGGCGTCATGGACGGCGCGCAGTTCTACGAAGTCGTCAATGCCATCAACGGGATGCACGGCACGGTCGTGCTCTCCGCCTACGCCAAGGGCGATACGGATGCGCTCGGACCGCTGCGCCTGATCATCAAAGAAGAACAGCTGCCAGACCAGCCATGATACGCAGGGCTCTGCCAGGCCAACAGCCTTGGGCAGGGCCCTTTTGCTGTCGTCATCTGGAGAATTTTAAAAGAGGAGAAAGGAAATGCTTATGGAACGGATTGCTGCACTCGACCCCGGCCGCGAGAAGTGTGGCTTCGCCGTGCTCAGAGAGGACGGCAAGGTGCTCATGCAGCGCGTCATCGAGACGGCTCGGCTCGAGCAGGAAGTCCGGGCGGCACGGGAGGAGCATGGCTTCTGCGTGCTCGTCGAGGGCAATGGCACGACGAGCCGCGAGGCGCGTGCCCGCCTGCAAAAGGCTTTGCCGGACCTATGCATCGAGGTGGTCGACGAGTATCGGACGACGGACCTCGCCAAGAAGGCGTACTGGAAGGCAAAGCCGCCGCGCGGCTGGCGCCGCCTGCTGCCGGTGACCATGCAGGTCCCGCCGGAGCCCGTCGACGACTTCGTCGCCGTCATCCTCGCATCGCGTTATATAAAGGAGAACCATCATGAATGAGAAACAGCATCGTCCCGACTGGACGGAATACTTCCTCGACATCGCTAAGGCCGTCGGCCGCCGCGCGACCTGCCTGCGCCGCCGCTACGGTGCCATCATCGTTAAGGACAAGATCATCATCAGCACGGGCTACAACGGCGCGCCGCGCGGCGAGGCTAACTGCATCGACACGGGCAACTGTGAGCGCGAGCGCCTCCACGTGCCGAAGGGGCAGAACTACGAGCTCTGCGTGGCCGTCCACGCCGAGCAGAACGCCATCATCAATGCCGACTCCGCAGCGATGGAAGGCGCGACGATCTACATCGTCGGCGTCAACGCTGACGGCAGTCTCGCATCGGGCAAGCCGTGCCTGCTCTGCCGCCGCATGCTGCGCAATGCCAAACTCGCCAAGGTCGTCTACTACGAGACGGATGGCAGTGTCGTGAGCTGCCGCCCCGACGAGATCCACGACTGACAAATGATTGACAGGCACAGGCCCTTGCGTTAAAATAGGTTTGTTATAATGGATTGCACTCTGGATGTCTGTCGCATTGCAGGAGTGCAGCTGTGTATTCGAGAAAAAGGAGTGCGCTTGTATGCCAGTCTATATGTTGGCGTTCATCATTGCTGCCGGTGTGGCACTGCTGTTGACGCCTGGTGTCATCTGCCTTGCGGGGAAAACGGGGGCAATGGATGCCCCGGATGCGAGAAAGGTCCACAAGAAGCCGATTCCGCGCATTGGCGGCATTGGCATCTATCTCGCTTTCATGGTGGCAATCCTCAGCGTCCTGGCCTTCACCGAGGTCTCGCCGGAGGTCCTCTACGAGATCATCGGCCTCTTGGTCAGCGGCTCGATCATTTTCATCGTCGGCCTCATCGACGACTACGTCAATCTGCCGGCCAAGGTGAAACTCCTGGGCCAGATCATCGCGGCCTGTGTGCTCGTCTTTGCCTTTGATGTCCGCATCGACTTCATCACGGACCCGTTCGGCGACTACATCTACCTCGAGTTCCTCGCCATTCCGGCGACGATCTTCTGGCTCGTCGGCCTGACGAACACGGTCAATCTCATCGACGGCCTCGACGGCCTCGCCGCAGGCGTCTCGACGATCGCGTCCATCACGATCTTCCTCGTGGCCCTGCAGCAGGGCATCATCCTCGTCGCCGTGCTGACGGCCGCTCTCGCAGGCGCAGCCTTCGGCTTCCTCTACTACAACTTCAACCCGGCCAAGATCTTCATGGGCGACTCGGGCAGCCAGTTCCTCGGCTTCATGCTCGCGGGCATCTCGGTCATCGGCGCCGTCAAGAGCGCCGCGACGATTGCGCTGATCGTGCCGATTCTCGCACTCGGCCTGCCAATCCTCGACACGACCTTCGCCATCGTGCGCCGCTACCGCGGCGGCGTGCCGATCTTCAAGCCGGATAAGGGACATCTTCATCACCGCCTGCTCGATCTCGGTTTCTCGCAGCGCCAGGCCGTGCTGCTGATGTACGTCATCAGCGCGCTCCTCGGTCTCAGTGCCGTGGCCCTGACGGAAGTCAGCACCCAGATCGCCATCGCGATCGTCTGCGTCGTCGTAGCCGTCGTGCTCTTCGGCGCCAAGAAACTCGGGATTTTCCATATGAAGGATTCTGCACACCAGCACTGAAAAGAGGAGGTCTTGCAGTGGAAAAGAAGAAGATCAAGGTCATGACGGTCTTCGGCACGCGTCCGGAGGCAATCAAGATGGCACCAATCGTGCTCGAGCTCCAGAAGCATCCGGACACCATCGTGCCGGTCGTGGCCGTCACGGCACAGCATCGCGAGATGCTCGATCAGGTACTCAATCTCTTCCAGATCAAACCGGATCATGATCTCAACATCATGGCAGCCGGTCAGACGCTTTTTGACATCACGACGCGCGCCATGATGGGCCTTGACAAGGTCCTGACGGAAGAGAAGCCGGACATCGTGCTCGTCCACGGCGACACGACGACGACGTTCGCCGGTGCACTGGCTGCCTACTACCATCAGACGGCCGTCGGCCACGTCGAGGCGGGCCTGCGCACCCACAACAAGTACTCGCCGTTCCCGGAGGAGATGAACCGCCGCCTGACGGGCTGCATCGCCGACCTCAACTTCGCGCCGACGAGCACGTCGGAGGCAAACCTCTTGGCGGAGAACGTGCCGCCTGAGTCCATCTTCGTCACGGGCAACACGGTCATCGATGCGCTTCATCACACGGTCCGCGATGACTTCGACTTCCAGGAGGAGTCGCTCAAGGACGTTGACTTCCAGAATAAGCGCATCATCCTCGTCACGACTCACCGCCGCGAGAACCTCGGCGAGCCGATGCGCCATGTCTACAAGGCTCTCAAGCAACTGACGGAGGAGTTCGACGACGTCGAGGTCGTCTTCCCGGTCCACAAGAACCCGAAGGTCCGCGAGGTCGTCAACGAAGAGCTCGGCGGACTCGCGAAGGTCCACCTCATCGACCCGCTCGACTACGAGCCGTTCGCCAACCTCATGCACAAGGCGCACCTGATCCTCACGGATTCGGGCGGCGTCCAGGAAGAGGCACCGGCGCTCGGCAAACCGGTCCTCGTCTTGCGCGACACGACGGAACGCCCGGAGGCAGTCGATGCCGGCACGGTCAAGCTCATCGGCACGGACCGCGAGCGCGTCTACGAAGAGGCGAAGAAGCTCCTGACGGACGAGGCGGAGTACAGCCGCATGGCAGAATCGGTCAACCCGTACGGCGACGGCAAGGCCGCCGCGCGCATCATCCAGGCCATCCTCTACCATTACGGATTGGCAGACGGCCGCCCGGATGTCTTTGAAGGCTAAGATAAAAGCTCTCCCTATGGGAGGGCTTTTTTGGTACAAGCATACTATAAATCTGATTTTGTAGTACAATGAAATTCTTTTATGTTCTTGTCGGTTTTTATCGAATCCGCAAGGTGCATGATAGAATGAAAGGAGGGATTCAAATGGGCGAGAAGGACAAGGATGAAACGCGTGAGATGCTGCGCACGGGCTTGCGTCAGGCCATCAAGGCGTTCGCCGTCTTGAGCGGCGTCGGCATCTACCTCGCTGTATTCGTCGGCATCTGCCTGTTCCTCGGCAATCTGGCGGACGCGTACCTCTTGGGCGGCGGCTATGCGGGCAAGCTCACGGGCATCCTCGTCGGCTTTCCCGGTGCGTTCTACACGCTGTTCCGCCAGCTCAAGCACAACGGGATTGTCTGAGGAGAGACAGGGGCTTTGCTGTCGCAATCGTAAGACTTTTTTGTTTGGTGAAAAAAAGCTTGCCATCTGGGCGCCTATCGCATATAATAGTCATTGCGATGAATCAATAAGAAACAATACAAATGATTTATCTAACTATAAATATTTCTTATCGATACAATTTGCCATGATAGCAAGCATCGATGCTTTCTTTTTGGAGACAGCAGGATTCTTGTCACGCATGTCGAATTGACAGCAGGATTCTTGTCACGCATGTCGAATTGGAAGAAGAAAGAGGAAGTTGCATCTTCCTCGCCATCCACACGATATTCATCAAAGACGGCGCCTGCCGTCGTCAGAGGAGGAATATGAAACAAATTTTATCGGTCTTCATGAAGCGTCTCGCGATTGCCCTTGGGCTTGCGGCGCTGATGATCGGCAGCCTTCTGCTCGCGAGAGGAGAGGGGCAGTTCATCGGCGCACTGCTGCTCGGTTATTTTGCGGCGCTGGTATTTGTCTGGAACATGGCCTGGCGCCTCTGGCGCCTGACGTACATGCAGAGTGGCGGCAAGAGGCAGATGCTCTGGGGCATGGTGCTCCGGATGCTCGTGCTCTTCCTCGTCCTGCTCCTCGTGGTGACGATCTCCATACCGGTATTCCTCGTCACGGCGCTCGGTTTTCTCGTCTGTTATGGACTCGCCCTGTTCCTGCTGATCCACATGAACCTCGGTAAAAAATAATTTGGGTTTTACCTAGGAGGGAGGTATAGGTTATGCATGAAATTGGTGTTCGCGAAGTAGTGCATTTCGCCGGGTTGACATTCAACTGGGAGACCCTTTGCATGACTTGGCTCACGATGGCGATCGTCATCCTGATCTCATGGCTGGCAACGCGGAACCTCAAGATGATTCCGACGGGCTGGCAGAATGTGGTGGAGATCCTCGTCTCGTGGCTCGACACGCAGGTGAGCTCCATGATGGGCAAGCGGGGACTGTTCCTGGCGCCGTTCATCATGTCGCTGTTCATGTTCCTGCTGACGTCAAACTGGCTGGGACTCATCCCGACGTTGTCTTCGCCGACGAATGACTTGAACACCACCTTGGGGCTGGCGCTGCTTGTCGTCGTACTGATACACGTACTGGGTGTCCACATGAAGGGCGGTCATTATATCGCGCATTTCTTCAAGCCGACGCCGGTATTTGTCATCATCAACGCGATCGAAGAGATTGCCAAGCCAATCACGCTGTCGTTCCGTCTATTCGGCAATATCCTGGCAGGTGAGATCCTGATCATCATCCTGCTCAAGCTGATGCCGATCTGGATGCCGATCCCGTCAGTCATCTGGCTGGCATTCAGTATCTTTGTCGGCGGAGTTCAGGCGTTCATCTTCACGATGCTGTCGATGGCTTACCTTGCGAATGCAGTCAAGGAAGATGAAGAAGAGTCGTGATGTCTGTCGCATAGTGTAAAAAAGCATTGTTCATTCCGTATTCTGTTTTTAATTGTTGAATCAAGGAGGATCTTTTCATGGAAAACGCAATCATGGTCGCAGCAGCTCTCGTCGGTGCAGGCCTTTGCATGGGGTTGGCTGCAGTCGGCGCTGGCCTCGGTGATGGTCTTGTCACGAGCCGCTTTATCGAAGGTATCACGCGTCAGCCGGAAGCACAGAGCAAGCTCTTCATGAATACGCTGATTTCCGTCGGCCTCATCGAGTCCATGGCGATCATCGCAACGGTCGTTGCCCTGATCATGCTCTATGCCAACCCGTTCATCAAATAATTCCATTTTGATGAAGAACGTAAAAGGGGGGCATAGCAATTGATAGATATCAATGCCACATTGATCGCTCAGATCTTGAACTTCTTGATCTTGGCTGGTATCCTTCGCGCATTTGCCTATAAGCCGGTCGTCCGGATGCTCAAGGCACGTCAGGACCGCATCCAGGAGAGCCTCGACAAGGCGGATGCAGATGTCGCCGAAGCCGACAAGATCCTGGCCGAGTACAAGGCGAAGCTCGCTGCGGCAAATGCCAAGGCCGAGAATATCGTCCTGATGGCAGAGAAGCGCGCAGGCGAAGAGCGTGAGGCAAAACGCGCCGAGGTGAAGCGCGAGATCGAACAGATGCGCAAGGCCGCAAAGGCCGAGATCGAGCGCGAGCGCGAGCATGCAGTCCAGCAGCTGCGCGCCGAGATGATTACGCTGTCTATGGCAGCTGCCGGCAAGATCGTTGCTAAGAACATGGATAAATCCGAGAACGAAGCATTGATCGCGGATTTCGTCAAAGAACTCGACAAGGACAAGATTGGTGATCTGCCATGCTAAATTTACAGCTTGTACGGAAATACGCCAAGGCAATCTTCGAGATTGCGCAGGAAGAGGACAAGCCCGTGGCGTATGGCGATGAGCTCAAGGCCGCGCGCGAGGGCATCGAGTCCGTGCCGCAGGCAATGGAGTTTTTCTCCAACCCGCAGATTGATCCGAAGCTCAAGAAGGAGCTCCTGCAGAAATGCTTCAAGAAGGAGCTCTCGAAGGACGTGTACCACTTCCTGCTGCTGCTGGTCGACAAGCACCGCTTCGTGCTGTTCCCGGCAATAGTGGATGAGTACCGCGCACTTTCGAATGAAGCCAGAGGCATCCTGATCGCAGACGTGACGACTGCTTCTGCCGCTTCAAAGAAGCAGCAGAAGGCCATCGCAGACAAACTGGAACAGGTAACGGGCAAGAAGGTGGAGCTCCGCCTCCACGAGGACAAGTCCCTTATCGGCGGTGTTGTCGTCAAGATCGGCGACCGCCGCATCGATGGCAGTGTCGCTGGCCGTCTCGAGACGATGAAGAGAAAATTACTGGCTAACGAGTGATGAAACTGGGGTGACAGCGAAGTTATGAAAATGAATCCGGAAGAAATAACGGCCATCATCAAGGACCAGATCAAGAACTATGATGTGGACCTCAATGTTGATGATGTTGGTTCCGTTATCGAGATCGGTGACGGCATCGCGCACATCCATGGCCTCGACAAGGCTATGGCGGGCGAGCTGCTCGATTTCGGCAATGATATTTATGGTCTGGTCCTGAACCTTGAGCAGGACAACGTCGGTGCCGTTATCTTAGGCGGCGAGACGAAAATCAAAGAGGGCTCGCAGGTCAAGCGCACGGGCCGCATCATGCAGGTCCCTGTCGGCGAGGCCATGATCGGCCGCGTCGTCGATGCTCTCGGCCGTCCAATTGACGGCAAGGGCAAGATCGCGACGACAGAGACGCGTCCGGTCGAGTACCCGGCACCGGGCATCGCAGACCGCAAGCCGGTCAAGGAGCCGCTGCAGACAGGCATCAAGGCTATCGACGCCCTCGTACCGATCGGCCGTGGCCAGCGTGAGCTCATCATCGGCGACCGCGGCATCGGCAAGACGGCCATCGCGATCGACACGATCCTTAACCAGCACGACCAGAACTGCATCTGCGTCTATGTCGCCATCGGCCAGAAGGCCTCGACGGTTGCGCGCGTCGTCAAGACGCTCGAAGAGCGCGGCGCCATGGACTACACGATCGTCGTAGCCGCTACGGCTGCTGACAGCTCGCCGCTGCAGTATCTCGCACCGTATGTCGGTGTTGCGATGGCTGAGCACTTCATGTATCAAGGCAAGGCATGCCTCTGCGTCTACGATGACCTCACGAAGCATGCAGCGGCTTACCGCGCCATGTCCCTGCTGCTCCGTAGACCGCCAGGACGTGAAGCATATCCGGGCGATGTCTTCTACCTCCATTCCCGTCTGCTCGAGCGCGCAGCGAAGCTCAACGATGAGCTCGGCGGCGGCTCCATCACGGCGCTGCCGATCATCGAGACGCAGGCCGGTGACCTCTCGGCCTACATCCCGACGAACGTCATCTCCATCACGGACGGCCAGATCATGCTCGAGACGGATTCCTTCTACTCTGGTATCCGCCCGGCCATCAACGTCGGCCTCTCCGTATCGCGTGTCGGCGGCTCGGCTCAGATCAAGGCCATGAAGCAGGTGGCAGGTACGCTGCGCCTCGACCTCGCGCAGTACCGCGAGCTCGCAGCGTTCTCGCAGTTCGCTTCGGACCTCGACAAGGAGACGAAGGCACAGCTCGACCGCGGCATCCGCATGGTCGAGACGCTGAAGCAGCCGCAGTACAGCCCGCTGCTCGTCCAGGAACAGGTCATGGTCATCTACACGGCCGCCAAGGGCTATCTCGTCGATATCCCGGTCGAGAAGGTCGTCGAGTTCCAGACGGACTTCCTGAAGTTCATGCGCACGCAGCATCCGGAAGTCGCACAGAAGATCATTGAGCAGAAGAAATTCGATGACGCTCTGGAGACGGAGCTCAAGAATGCGATCGTGGAGTTCAAGGAAACTGTACCGTATAAAATGGCGTAAGGCGAGGTGATTCTTTTTGGCTAGTTTACAGGATATTTGCCATCGCATCAAGAGCGTAAAGAGTACCAAGCAGATCACGAGTGCCATGAACATGGTCGCCACGAGCCGTCTGCGCCATGCCAAAGAGGCTGCAACCGCGAACCGTCCCTATGCGCAGAAGGTCAGCGAGGTCGTCCACGCCGTTGCCAAGAACGCCGGTACGGACTTCTCGCACCCGCTGCTTGAGAAACACGAGGACGGCAAGAAGCTCGTCTTCCTGATCACCTCGGACAAGGGACTCGCAGGCGCGTATTCGTCGAATGCCTGCAAGGCGGCAGAAGCCCTCATGGAGAAAGCGAATGACACGGATTTCGTCATCGTCGGCCGCAAGGGCGTGGGCCACTTCAAGAGCCGCGGCCATAACGTCATCAAGGAGTTCATCGGCATCAGCGAGCATCCTTCTTCGGAGGACGCGCGCAACATCGCACTCGAGCTCATCCGCCTCTACAAGACGGGCGAGTACCGCGAGATCGTCATGGTCTACACGAAGTTCGTCTCGGCCATCACCTGTGAGCCGAAGTCGGGGGCACTGCTCCCGTTCGCGCCTCTCGAGGAGGAAGACAATCTGCACGCCGAGTACATCTATGAACCGGATGCCGCCACGGTGCTCGGTTTCATGCTGCCGCAGTATCTCTTCACGGTCGTTTACGCAGCGCTTCTGCAGTCGGCTGCCAGCGAGCTCTCCTCGCGCATGAACGCGATGAGCAACGCGACGGACAACGCAGAAGACCTCATGGATAAACTCAATCTGCATTACAACAAGGTACGTCAGGCTGGCATTACCCGTGAGATCACTGAGATTGTCGGCGGCGCCGAAGCCCTTAAGTGAGGGCATATAAGGAGGTTTACCATTGGCAAAAGGTAAAGTCGTACAGGTCATCGGACCTGTCGTAGATATTGAATTCCCGGCGGGCGAGCTGCCGGCAATCCTCAATGCCGTCACCATCAAGGGCAAGACGAGCATTGACATCGACCTCGTCGTCGAGGTCATGCAGCATCTTGGCGACAGCGTCACGCGCTGCATCGCCATGAGCTCGACGGACGGTCTGACGCGCGGCATGGAAGCGGTCGACACGGGCAACCCGATCATGGTCCCGGTCGGCACGGAATGCCTCGGCCGCGTCTTCAACGTACTCGGTCAGACGGTTGACCACAATCCGGCTCCGGTCGGCAACAAGGAGTTCTGGCCAATCCATCGCCCGGCTCCGAAGTTTGACGAGCAGGAGACGAGCGCGCAGGTCCTCGAGACGGGCATCAAGGTCGTTGACCTCATCGCTCCGTACTCCAAGGGCGGCAAGACGGGCCTCTTCGGCGGCGCAGGCGTCGGCAAGACGGTCCTCATCATGGAGCTCATCCACAACATCGCGACGGAGCACGGCGGTTACTCCGTATTCGCCGGCGTCGGCGAGCGCACCCGTGAGGGCAATGACCTCTGGGGCGAGATGACCGAGTCGGGCGTCATCGACAAGACGGCACTCGTCTACGGCCAGATGAACGAGCCGCCAGGAGCACGTATGCGCGTCGCCCTGACGGGCCTGACGATGGCAGAGTACTTCCGCGATGTCCAGCATCAGGACGTGCTGCTCTTCATCGACAACATTTTCCGCTTCATCCAGGCTGGTTCTGAGGTATCGGCACTGCTCGGCCGTATGCCGTCGGCCGTCGGCTATCAGCCGACGCTGTCCACGGATATCGGTGCCCTGCAGGAGCGCATCACCTCGACGAAGAATGGTTCCATCACGTCGGTCCAGGCCGTCTATGTCCCGGCCGATGACCTGACGGATCCGGCACCGGCTGGTACGTTCACGCACCTCGATGCCACGACGGTCCTCTCGCGCCAGATTGCCGAGCTCGGCATCTACCCGGCTGTCGACCCGCTCGATTCGACGAGCCGCATCCTCAACGCCGAGGTCCTCGGCGAGGAGCACTACAAGGTCGCCCGCGGCGTCCAGGCTGTGCTGCAGAAGTACAAGGAGCTCCAGGATATCATCGCCATCCTCGGCATGGAAGAGCTCTCCGATGAGGATAAGCTGACGGTCTCGCGTGCGCGCAAGATCCAGCGTTTCCTCTCGCAGCCGTTCTTCGTCGCAGAGGTGTTCACGGGTTCGCCGGGCAAGTACGTGCCGCTCAAGGAGACGGTGCGCGGCTTCAAGGAGATCCTCGAGGGCAAGTATGACGACCTGCCGGAGAATGCCTTCTACATGGTCGGCACGATCGATGAGGCAGTCGAGAAAGCACGGAAGATCAAAGAAGAGGAGGGATAATCGATGGCGACTATCAAGCTAGAGATTGTCTCACCGGATAAAGTGGTCTACGAGAATGACATCAGCATGCTGATCGTGCGCTCGACGGGCGGCGAGCTCGGTATCCTGCCGCACCACGCACCGCTCGTCGCGGGCCTCGTGCCGCATGCCATGCGCATCCGCCTCGGTGCCGACCGCGATGAACAGCTCATCGCAGTCGCGGGTGGCTTCATGGAAGTCACGCCGGAGAAGATCACGGTGCTCGCGACGGCTGCTGAGCAGCCGATCGACATCGATATCAACCGCGCGAAGGAAGCTATGGCCCGCGCCAAGGCCCGCATTGCCGCTTTCCATCAGGGTACGCCTGAAGGCAAGGATGTCGATATCGACCGCGCCGAATTGGCGCTGCGCCGCTCGATTGCGCGCCTGCGCGCCATCGGCTCGGAGTTCGAGGAATAATGACCGGAAAGGTAAGTCCTGCAGTCCAGCTGCAGGGCTTTTCTTTTTGCCGGTTGGGTCCTGATTTATGATATAATGAGAGATATCAATCAAGAAAGGGCGTTAAATTTTTATGGAATTATTGGATATCAATACGCTTGGCTTCCTCGTGTTCTTCGGCTTCATGGCGGCCTTCATCGACTCGGTCGTCGGCGGCGGCGGGCTCATCGCGATCCCGGCGCTGATGTGGACGGGCCTGCCGCCCCTCACGGTGCTCGGCACCAACAAGGTCGCGGCCGTCATGGGCGCGTTCACGAGCTTCGTGACGTTCGTGCGCTCCGGCAAGGTCGACGGCTGGCTCATCCGCCGGCTCTTCCCGATTTCGCTCGTGGGATCGGCCGTCGGCGTGCTGGCCGTGCGCCAGATCCCGTCGGAATTCCTGCGGCCGCTCGTCGTCGTCATGCTGATCCTCGTACTGATCTACAGCATCTGCAAGAAGGACTGGGGCCGCGAGTCGACGTATCAGGGCATGAGCACGCGGCTGCTCGTGCTCTCAGGGGTTGTGGCGTTCACCTTCGGTTTCTACGATGGCTTCTTCGGACCGGGTACGGGCTCTTTCCTGCTCTTTGCCTTCCTGATGGTCGGCTTCGACTTCCTCGGCGCGGCGGCCAATGCGCGCGCGCTGAACTTCGCGAGCAACATCGCGGCGGCCGTGCTCTTCAGCTACTTCGGCATCGTCGACTTTGCGCACGCCATCCCGATGGGCCTCGCGATGATTGTCGGTGCCTGGTGCGGCGCGCACGTGGCGCTCTCGAAGGGCGCAGGCTACGTGCGCCCGCTCTTCATCATCATGACGACGGTGCTCATCGGCAAGCAGCTCTTCGAGTTCTTCAAGTGAGCGCGGCGCTTGCTTTTCTTTGCCGTTGACCTTACAATAGAGTAGTATTTATCTTTAGAAACCACAGTGAAGGGTGATTGACATGAGTATTTTCTCGCGTTTCCTGCCGAAGAAGAAACCGGTAGAGATCAAGAATAACATCCCGAAGGAAAAGGCCGATATCCGCAAGCGGTTCGGCATCTACTGCCACAGCCATCATGGCACTTCGGGCAATAAGCTCTGCCCGAAGTGCACGGCGCTTTTAGCGACAGTCATGACGAAGATGGACCGCTGCCCGTACGGCATCACGAAGCCGATCTGCGACCGCTGCGAGCGCCCGTGCTTCGGCGCGAAGCAGACGCAGGAGTTCCTCAAGATCATGGACTCGACGAGCAAGCGCATGTTCCTGCGCCATCCGATGATGAGCGTCAAGCACAAGCTGGCGAGCATGGGCGTCGACTACGCGAAGTATCAGCAGCAGAAGAAGCTTGATGACAAGGTCAAGGCGAAGGAGAAGGCTGCGAAGGAACGTGCGAAGGAGCGCAAGGGCAAGAAATGAACCGGTCAATGCTCAGGAAGATCTCGAATCTCCTCGTCGTCGTGCTCGTCGGACTGGCACTCTGCGCAAAGGTAGAGGAAGGCGGCTCTGAGGCCCTCTTCGGCAAGAACGACATCGCTATCGTCATCGGCGCAGTGGTCCTCTTTCTGGCCATCCTCTTTGCACGGCGGCAGCAAAAACGATAGATAGACGTGCAGTCTGTGGATAACTTGGCGTTTTTCGGCGTAGTTATCCACATTTTTATGCACATTTTTAACAGGGACGGTGGATAAGTGCCAGGACTGGCAGAAAGAAGAAGGGTGAATGAGGTGGAGAAACGACACGATGAGGCGCTTCGGGCGCCGATTGCCGAGGCCATGAAGGCGTATGCGGCGGATGGCGCGAGGGCTTACCACACGCCGGGTCACAAGCAGGGGCTTGGCGCACATCCGCTCTTGAAGGCGCTCGTGACGGAAGAGGGACTGCGCGAGGAGGTCTCCCTGATGGAGGAGCTCGATGACCTGCACGAGCCGACGATGTGCATCAAGGAGGCGCAGAAGATGGCGGCCGCGCTCTACGGCGCGGACCAGGCCTCCTTCATGATCAACGGCACGACGGGGGCCATCCACACGATGCTCATGGGCGCTTTAGCGCCCGGCGATACCGTCCTTGTGCCGCGCAATGCGCACCGCTCGGTCATCGGCGGCATCATCCTCGCGGGCGCGCGGCCCGTCTTCCTGCAGCCCGAGATCGACGAGCGCCTCGGCATCGCGATGGGCTTGACCGAGGAGACGGTCCGCAGTGCCATCGCTTTGCATCCCGAGGCAAAGGCGCTTGTCTGCGTCTACCCGACGTACTACGGCGTGACGTACGACTTGGCAGAAATCGCGAAGCTCGTCCATGCGCACGGCATGCTGCTGCTCGTCGACGAGGCGCACGGCCCGCACCTGCGTTTCTCGGACGATCTGCCGCCGCAGGCCATCGACTGCGGCGCCGACATGGCCGCGCAGAGCACTCACAAGATCCTCGGCGCGATGACGCAGGCCTCGATGCTGCTTACTAACGGACCGCGCGTCAGCAGGGAGCGCGTGCGCGAGGCCGCGAGCCTCCTGCAGTCGACGAGCCCGAACCAGCTGCTCTTAGCCTCGCTCGACATCGCGCGGCTGCAGATGGCAGAGGATGGCCGCGAGACGGTCGGCAGAGCTGTGCGCCTCGCAGAGAAGCTGCGCCGCGCCATCAACGAGATTGACGGGCTCTGGTCGTTTGGGCCGGAGTACACGGATTATCCCGGTGCGACGGGGCTCGATACGACGAAGATCACAGTGCAGGTCACGGCGCTCGGCCTCAGCGGCGTCGAGGCTGAGGCCATCCTGCGCCACGAGTACAAGGTCCAGTGTGAGCTCTCTGACGCGCGCAACTTGCTCTTCATCCTCTCGTATGCCGATGGGGAGGAGCAGGCGGACTACCTGCTAGAGGCACTGCAGGGCCTTGCGCGCGACCATCGCCGCGCGACAGTTGCGGCCAGTGCTGTGGCGGCAGAGCTGCCCGCCGTGCCCGCGCCGGGCATGACGCCGCGCGAGGCGTTCTTCGCGCCGAAGTGCAGCGTGCCGTTTGGCGAGGCGGAGGGGCGCATCGCGGCCGAGCAGGTCATGTTCTACCCGCCGGGCATCCCGATTCTCTGCCCCGGCGACATCATCGATGCGGCGAGCCTGCACTACATCCGCGCGATGCAGTCGCTCGGCCTCAAGGTCGTCGGTCCGCGCGACGCATCGCTTACGGAACTGCAGGTCGTCGGAAGAGGGGAGCAGTGAAATAGATGGAACGAAAGGGAAAACTCATCATCATCGAAGCGGGCGACGGCTCGGGCAAGGCGACGCAGACGAAGGCGCTCTACGACCACCTCTGCCGCGAGGGCTATCGCGTGCACCGCATCGAGTTCCCCGACTATGCGGCGGACTCCTCGATGCTCGTGCGCATGTACCTGCGCGGCGACTTCGGCGGCCACGCAGAGGACGTCAACGCCTACGCAGCTTCGACGTTCTTCGCGGTCGACCGCTACGCCTCGTACCGCATGAAGTGGAAGAAGGCGTACGAGGCGGGCGCGATCATCCTCGCCGACCGCTACACGACCTCGAATATGGTGCATCAGGCTGTCAAGCTGACGGACCGGAAGGAGCGCGAGGCGTTCCTCGACTGGCTCTGGGACTTTGAGTTCCACAAGCTCGGCCTGCCCGTGCCCGACAAGGTCGTCTTCCTCGACATGGCCCCCGAGGTGGCTGACCGCCTGATCGCGGCGCGGGCCGAGGAGACGGCGCAGAAGAAGGATATCCACGAGCGCGACAAGGCGTACCTGCACCGCTGCCACGCGGCCTACGAGGAACTGGCCGCGAAGTACGGCTGGACGCGCGTCGCGTGCAGCGAGGATGGCGAGCCGCGCTCCGTCGCGGCCATCCACGCCGATGTCTATGCGGCCGTCCTGCCGCTGCTCGAGGGTGTGCCGAGAGATCCGGACACAGATAGGAAGTAAGAGAAGCGAAGCCTCAGGAGGGCTTCGAGAAGGGAACGATATGATCAAGGAAGTTTTGGTGGTCGAGGGCAAGATGGACGTCGTCGCCATCGACAAGGCAGTCGAGGCCGACTGCATCATCACGGAGGGATTCAACCTCAAGCCGCAGGCGCTCAAGAATATCGAGCAGGCCTACAAGAAGCGCGGCATCATCATCATGACGGATCCGGACTCGGCCGGCGAGCGCATCCGCAAGTACCTCTCGCGGCGCTTCCCCGAGGCCAAGCACGCATTCGTACCCGTCGAGGAGGCGACGGCCAACGACGACATCGGCATCGAACAGGCAAAGCCTGAGGCCATCCGCAAGGCGCTCGCGAAAGTCCGCACGCTGGACTGGGAGCCGAAGAAGATCTTCTCGGGTGCGGACCTCATCCTCCACGGCCTCTCGGGCGCTGTGGATGCTTCGGCGCGCCGCGCGCGCCTCGGCGAGAAACTCGGGCTCGGCTTTGCCAACGCCAAGACGTTCTTGACGCGCCTCAATCACTATGGCGTCACGAGAGAAGAATTTGACCGCGCCATCGAGGAGATAGAGCGCGAGGACAGAAAGCAGGAGGAAAGTCATGAATAAAGAAGACGAGAAAGTACTGCAGCCGAAGATCGCGAGCCGCGAGGTCACGCTGCACATCCTCAAGGCATTCGGCCTGCGCATGAGCAAGAAGCTCGGCCAGAACTTCCTCATCGATGCGCGCATCGTGCAGGGCATCGTCGAGGCGGCCGAGATTGAGCCGGGCGACCGCGTGCTCGAGATCGGGCCGGGCATCGGCACGCTGACGCAGGGCCTCGCGGAGGCCGGTGCCGACGTCACGGCCGTCGAGCTCGACAAGAAGCTGCCGGCCGTGCTCAAGGAGACGCTCAAGGCCTACGACAACGTGCGCATCGTGCCGGGCGACATCCTCAAGGTCAATATCCCCGAGATCATGGGGGAGGCGCCGTTCAAGGTCGCGGCAAACCTGCCGTACTACATCACGACGCCAATCCTCATGACGCTCCTGGAGCGCCGCCTGCCCATCACGCACATGGTCACGATGGTGCAGAAGGAAGTGGCGGAGCGCATGACGGCTAAGCCGGGCTCGCGCATCTACGGCGCACTCTCCGTGGCGGTCCAGTACTACACGGAGCCGGAGATCGTGCTCGACGTGCCGCCGCGCTCCTTCATCCCGGCACCGGAGGTCATGAGCGTCGTCGTCTCGTGCCGCGTGCGCAAGGAGCCGGCCGTGGCCGTGCAGGACGAGAAGCTCTTCTTCCGCGTCGTCAAGGCCGCCTTCGGGCAGCGCCGCAAGACGCTCATGAACGCCCTGAAGGGCGGCGGCTTCTCGAAGGAAGCCGTGCGCGATGCGCTCGAGCAGTCGGGCATCGACCCGACGCGCCGCGGCGAGACGTTGACGCTCGAGGAATTCGGCCGCCTCGCCGACGCCTTTGCCGCAGAGGAAAATGCATAAAGTATTTGCTACTATGACAATCTTGTTATAGAATATGTCTGTATCGATCCGCAAAACATATACAAGAAAGTAGGTATGATAATGGCAGCAACAGCTTGGTCCATCCTGCCGCCGGTCATCACGATCGTGCTGGCGCTCTGGACAAAAGAGGTCTACATGTCCCTGATCATCGGCATCTTCTCCGGTGCCCTGCTGTTCACGGGCGGCAATATCCTCGAATCCATTCTCACGATGTTTACGGTCATGTCCGACAAGGTCGGCAGCAACGTCAACATCCTCGTCTTCCTCGTCATCCTCGGCATCCTCGTCGCGGCCATCAGCCGCTCGGGCGCGACGCGCGCCTACGGCGAGTGGGCCTCGAAGACCATCAAGGGGCAGCGCAGTGCCCTCCTCTTGACGGCCCTTCTCGGCATTGTCATCTTCATCGACGATTACTTCAACTGCCTGACGGTTGGCACCGTCATGCGCCCGGTCACGGACAAGCTCAAGGTCGCGCGCACGAAGCTCGCCTACATCATCGATGCGACGGCGGCGCCTGTCTGCATCATCGCACCGGTCTCGAGCTGGGCGGCTGCCGTCGGCTCCTCGCTGCCGGAAGACAGCACGATCGATGGCTTCAGCCTCTTCCTGCAGACCATCCCGTTTAACCTCTACGCCTGGCTGACGATCCTCTTCATGCTCTTCATCATCTGGACGGGCCGCGACTTCGCGGCGATGGGCGAGAGCATCCGCGAGAACAGCAAGAAGTTCGTCATCCCGAAGGAATACGCGGACGCAGAGCAGAAGTCGGCTGACATGGAGCTCGGCCATGGCAAGATCATCGACCTCATCCTGCCGCTCATCGTGCTCATCGCGGCCTGTGTTTACGGCATGCTCTACACGGGCGGCATCCACGAGGGCAAAACGATCGCCGAGGCATTCGCGAACTGCGATTCGGCCAAGTCACTCGTGCTCGGCTCTTTCATCGCCTTCGTCTTCACGGGCTTCCTCTACCTGCCGCGCCGCATCATCTCCTTCAACGCCTTCTGTGACAGCTTTGGCTGGGGCTTCAAGGCGATGACGCCGGCCATCTTCATCCTCTGCCTGGCCTGGACGCTTTCGGGCATCTGCAGCAAGGACTACTTGAACCTCGGCGGCTTCGTCGGCGCAATCGTCAGCACGCACGCCTCCATCATCATGTTCCTGCCGCCAATCTTCTTCCTCGTGGCCTCGGGCCTCGCTTTTGCGACGGGCACGTCGTGGGGCACGTTCGGCATCCTGATCCCAATCGCGATCGCCGTGCTTGGCATGAATGACCCGAGCCTGCTCGTCGTCTGCGTGACGGCCGTCCTTTCAGGCGCCGTCTGCGGCGACCACGCCTCGCCAATCTCTGATACGACCATCCTCGCCTCGGCCGGCGCCCAGTGCCACCACATCGACCACGTCAGCACGCAGCTGCCGTACGTCGGCGTCGTCGCTACCTGCAGCTTCTTCGGCTACATCGTGGACGGCCTGACGGAGAACGGCTGGCTCGGCCTCCTGACGGGCATCATCTGCCTCGCCATCGCGATGGTCATCATCCGGGCGAGAGTCCCGGTCATCGATGCGGAGAAAGACTGAGGTGCACGATGATCTTTGACAGCCACAGCCACACCGCCTTCTCGGCGGATTCTGAGATGCAGGCGGCCGATGCCATCGAGAAGGCGCGGGAGGCGGGCGTCGGGCTCGCGTTCACCGAGCACCTCGACCTCGACTACCCGGGCGAGATGGACTTCACCTTCGATCCGCAGGCCTACTGGCAGGCCTATGAGCCCTACCGCGGCGAGCGCCTGCACCTCGGCATCGAGATCGGCATAAACGAGTCCATCCTTGAGGGCAATTGCAACTTCCTCCAGCAGGCGCCCTTCGACATCGTCATCGGCTCGCAGCACATCGTCGACGGCCAGGACATCTACTACCCGGCCTACTACGAGGGCAAGAGCAAAGAGGCAGCGTTTCATCGCTACTACGCGCTTATGGCGGAGAATGTCCGCCGCTACGGCGCGCACATCGATGTGCTCGGTCATATCGACTACATCGCGCGCTATGCGCCCTACGATAACCCTGAAGTCTCCTACGGCACCTTCCAGGAGGACATCGACGCCATCCTGCGCGCGGCCATCGAGACGGACACCGTCCTCGAGCTCAACACGCGCCGCCTTGGGAGCCGCACGGCCTGCAAGGAGCTCATGCCCGTCTACACGCGCTACCGCGAGCTCGGCGGTCGCTACGTGACGCTCGGCTCCGACGCGCACACGGTCTCTGCCATCGGCGCGAACTTCGGCGCAGCCGAGGAGCTCGCAGCGATGGCGGACCTCGCCATCGTGACGTTCGTGGAGCGTCGCATGGTACCCTGCACAAAATAAATTCTTGCGAATACAGGCGAAAACAGATAAAATAAAGGGAGATATGATTTTATCTAGTTAGGAGGGCTGACGATGAAACACATCAAGACGGTCAACAAACCTTCGATGCAGGCTTCGCTCAAGACGGGCGGCTGCGGCGAGTGCCAGGCATCCTGCCAGTCTGCTTGCAAGACTTCCTGCACGGTAGGCAATCAGGTTTGCGAGAAATAATGTTTCGTGAAGAGCCTTCCCATCTGGGAAGGCTTTTTTGTTATCAAAGGAGTAACGATGAAAGCGAAAATCCATAAATTCGAACAGGGCGGCCATTACATCCTGCTCGACATCAACAGCGGTGCGGTCCATGTCATCGACAAGATGATCTACGACATGATGGACACGTTCGACGGCACGAACGACGAGGCAGTCGTCGCGGCGCTCAAGGACGTCTATCCGGAAGGGGACCTCCGCGAAGCGCTCGGGGAGCTCCACGAACTCATGGAGATGGGCGAGCTCTTCGCGCCGGACATCGATGTGCCGCCGACGTTCAAGCAGAAGGGCCTCATCAAGTCCATCTGCCTCATGGTCGCGCAGGACTGCAACCTGCGCTGCAAGTACTGCTTCGGCGACGGTGGCAGCTACGGCCAGGAGCGCGCCGTCATGACGCCGGAAGTCGGCAAGCGCGCCATCGACTTCCTCATCGAGAGCTGTGGCCCGCGCAAGCACTGTGAGGTCGACTTCTTCGGCGGCGAGCCGCTCATGAACATGAAGACCGTCAAGGCCGTGACGGAGTACGCCCGCCAGCGCGAGAAGGAGACGGGCAAGAAGTTCAAGCTCACGATGACGACGAACGGCATGCTCCTCAATGACGAGAACATCAAGTGGCTCAACGACAACGACTTCTCGCTCGTGCTCTCCCTCGACGGCCGCAAGGAAGTCAACGACGCCATGCGCCCGGATGCGGGCGGCCACGGCACGTACGACCGCATCGTCAAGAACTTCAAGAAGTGCATCGCAAGCCGCAAGGGCGGTGACTGGGACTACCGTGGCGTCTACACGTACCTGCGCGGCACCTACACCCACAATAATATGGACTTCACGAAGGACGTCCTCTCGATGGTCGACGAGGGCTTCAACATCCTCTCGGTCGAGCCGGTCGTCATGAAGGACAGCCCGCTCGGCTTCACGGAGGAAGACCTGCCGCGCATCCGCGAGGAGTACGACCGCCTGACCGAGGCCTACATGAAGCGCCACCGCGAGGGCCGGGGCTTCTGGTTCTTCCACTTCAACATGGACCTCTCGAACGGCCCGTGCGTTGCCAAGCGCCTGTCGGGCTGTGGTGCCGGCCATGAGTACGTTGCCGTCTCGGAGAACGGCGACCTCTATCCGTGCCATCAGTTCGTCGGCCGCGAGGGCTACAAGCTCGGCGACATCTACGAAGGTATCACGAACACGGAGCTTCCTCGGTACTTCCGCGAGAGCCATGTGCTCAACAAGCCGAAGTGCCGCGACTGCTGGGCGCGCTTCTTCTGCTCGGGCGGCTGCCATGCCAATGCCGATCTCTTCCACGGCGACATCCGCGAGCCTTACGAAGTCGGCTGCGAGATCCAGAAAAAGCGCCTCGAGTGCGCCATCCTTGTGCAGGCCCTGCTGGCCCTCGAGAAGATGGAGAAAGAAGAGCAGGCAGCGGCGGATGGGGAATGAGATTCCGCCAAAGTATTAATATAATTTATGTATGATAGAAGAGCTGACAAGCAAAAATGCTTGTCAGTTTTTTGTATAGAAACGATTGACTTCCTATTGTTTATCAGCGTTCAAAGGCATTCCACGGGGGAACTCTCTTGTTATAAATTTAAAGCATAAAATTCTAACAATATACATTTTTAGCGCGACTGTAATTGGTTCAATTTATGACAAAACCATTGACATTTGGACTGCGTTTATTGTATCATTAGAGCTGTAAGAACTGAAACTTCTAAGACTATTTAGGGGGTAATTTTCAAATGGCAGTAAAAGTTGCTATCAATGGTTTTGGCCGTATCGGTCGTCTCGCATTCCGTCAGATGTTCGACGCTGAGGGTTATGAAGTCGTCGCTATCAACGACCTCACGAAGCCGTCCATGCTCGCATACCTGCTGAAGTACGATTCTTCCCAGGGCAGATATGAGTATGCTGACACGGTCTCCGCTGATGACGAAGCTGGCACGATCACGGTCAAAGGCAAGACGATCAAGATCTATGCTGAGCGCGATGCAAAAGACATTCCTTGGGCTAAGCACGATGTAGATGTCGTTCTCGAGTGCACGGGCTTCTACACGTCCAAAGAGAAGGCTTCCGCTCACCTCGCAGCAGGCGCTAAGAAAGTTGTTATCTCCGCTCCGGCTGGTAACGACCTCCCGACGATCGTATTCAACACGAACCACAAGACGATCCCGGCTGGCACGAAAGTTATCTCCGCTGCATCCTGCACGACGAACTGCCTCGCTCCGATGGCTGACGCTCTGAACAAGTTCGCTCCGATCAAGAGCGGCATCATGCAGACGATCCATGCTTTCACGGGCGACCAGATGGTCCTCGATGGCCCGCAGCGCAAGGGTAACCTCCGCCGCAGCCGTGCTGCTTCCGAGAACATCGTTCCGGCTTCCTCGGGTGCTGCTAAAGCTATCGGCCTCGTTCTGCCGGACCTGAACGGCAAGCTCATCGGTGCTGCACAGCGCGTTCCGACCCCGACGGGCTCCACGACGCTGCTCTATGCTGTTGTTGAGGGTGAAGTCACGGTTGAAGGCATCAACGCTGCTATGAAGGCTGCTGCTACGGAGTCCTTCGGCTACAACGAAGACGAGATCGTTTCGAAGGATATCGTCGGCATGCGTTATGGCTCCCTGTTCGATGCTACGCAGACGATGGTTTCCCACACGGGCGACGGCAACTCCCTCGTACAGGTTGTTTCCTGGTACGACAACGAGAACTCCTACACGAGCCAGATGGTTCGCACGATCAAGTACTTCGCTGAGGAAGTAAAGTAATTGAATTAAGAGTTCTCAACTGAATACAGTAGAAGATCTCTTGAGGTCCGGCCGTTTGTTTGGGCCGGACCTCATTTTTTATGAGAAAAAGACCTTGGAGGTTTTACGATGAACAAGAAAACCATCAAAGACGTTGACGTAAACGGCAAGAAAGTATTCGTTCGCGTCGACTACAATGTCCCGTTCGACGACAAGATGAACATCACGAACGACACGCGCATGGTCCGCACGCTGCCAACCCTGAACTACCTGCTCGATCACGGTGCAGCTCTCGTCATCGCCTGCCACATCGGCCGTCCGACCGAGGCTCGCGAGGACAAGTTCTCCACGAAGTACCTCGTCAAGCACCTCTCCGAGCTGCTCGGCCGCGATGTCAAGTGGGCCTCCGACTGCGTCGGCGCTGAGGCAGATGCCGCAAAGGCTGCGCTGAAGCCGGGCGAAGTCCTGCTGCTTGAGAACCTCCGTTACCACAAGGAAGAGAAGAAGAACGATCCCGAGTTCGCGAAGCAGCTCGCTTCCGGTTGCGATCTCGCAGTCGATGATGCTTTCGGTGTTTCCCACCGCGCTCATGCTTCGAACGCAGGCGTTCCGAAGTACATCGAGACGGTTGCTGGCTTCCTGATGGAAAAGGAAATCAACTACATCGGCAAGACGCTCGAGAACCCGCAGCATCCGTTCGTCGCCATTATCGGCGGTGCCAAGGTCTCCGATAAGATCGGCGTCATCAGCAACATGATCGACAAGGTCGACACGATCATCATCGGCGGCGGCATGGCTCATACGTTTGATGCAGCCAAGGGCCTGCCGATTGGCGATTCTCTCTGCGAGCCGGACAAGTACGATCTCGCTCGTGAGCTGCTCAAGAAAGCAGAAGACAAGGGCGTCAAGGTCGTCCTGCCGGTCGACCTCGTCATTGCCGACAAGTTCGCTGCCGATGCCAACACGAAGACGGTTGACGTCGACAAAGTACCGGATGGCTGGCAGGCACTCGATTCCGGCGAGAAGACGTCGGAAGAGTACACGAAGGCTCTTGAAGGCGCTAAGACGGTCATCTGGAACGGACCGATGGGCGTATTCGAGTTTGATGCTTTTGCAAAAGGCACGCTCGCTGTTGCTAAGGCTGTCGCCAAGGCTACGGAAAACGGCGCTATCTCCATCGTCGGCGGCGGCGACTCCGTTGCAGCCCTCAAGAAGACGGGCCTGACGGACAAGATCTCGCACGTCTCCACGGGCGGCGGCGCTACGCTCGAGTTCCTCGAAGGCAAAGAGATGCCGGGCATCGCAGCACTGGCTGACAAATAAGAGAAGTAAGGTTTGGGTGTGGGGCCTGCAGGGCAGGCCTCCACGCCATCTGATACAGCATTAGGAGGTATTTTAAAAATGGCAAGAACTCCGATCATTGCAGGCAACTGGAAGATGAACAACACGATCGTCGAGGGCAAGAACCTCGTCCGCGGTCTGGCTCCGCTCGTCAAGGACGCCAAGGTCACGGTCGTCGTCTGCCCGACGGCTACGGCTCTCGCAGCTGTCGCTGACGCAGCACTCGGCACGAACATCCACGTCGGTGCACAGAACGTCCATTGGGAAAGCCATGGTGCCTTCACGGGCGAGATCTCCACGGGCATGCTCAACGAGATCGGCGTAGACTACTGCGTCCTCGGCCACAGCGAGCGCCGCGGTTATTTCGGCGAGACGGATGAGGGCGTCAACAAGCGCGCTCATGCTGCTTTCGCTGCTGGCATCACGCCGATCATCTGCTGCGGTGAGTCCCTCGAGCAGCGCGAAGCCGGTGTCTACCTCGACTTCGTCGCAGGCCAGGTCAAGGCTGCTCTCGCTGGCTTCAAGCCGGAAGAAGTCGCTCAGCTTGTCATCGCTTATGAGCCAATCTGGGCAATCGGCACGGGCAAGACGGCTTCGTTCGAGCAGGCTGAGGAAGTCTGCGCACACATCCGCAAGACGGTTGCAGCAGAATTCGGCCAGGAAGCAGCTGACGGCATCCGCATCCAGTACGGCGGCAGCGTCAAGCCGGCTACGATCAAGGATCTCATGAAGCAGCCGAACGTCGATGGCGCCCTCGTCGGCGGTGCATCGCTCAAGGCTAAGGACTTCAGCGAGATCGTCAACTACTGATTCGGTTCCTTTTAGAAGGAGTAATAATCCACAATGGCAAAGATCAAACACGCACCGGTCGCACTCATCATCATGGATGGCTGCGGTCTCGGTGGTAAGCTCGACAAGAGCAATGCCGTAGAAGCTGCGAAGACTCCGGTCCTCGACGGCCTCATGGCAAACTACAACACGAGCCACCTGCAGGCTTCCGGCGAATTCGTCGGCCTGCCGGACGGCCAGATGGGCAACTCGGAAGTCGGTCACACGAACATCGGTGCCGGCCGCCTCGTCTACCAGCAGCTCACGCGCATCACGCGTGATATCAAGAACGGCGACTTCTTCAAGAACGAAGTCCTCGTCAAGATCATGCAGGATGCCAAGGCCAATGGCGGCGCTGTCCATCTGCTCGGCCTCGTTTCCCCGGGCGGCGTACACAGCCACCAGGGCCACCTCTACGCACTGCTCGAGATGGCGAAGCAGCAGGGCGTCAAGGACGTCTACGTCCACGCCTTCCTCGATGGCCGCGATGTGCCGCCGCAGAGCGCACAGCCGTACCTCGAGGAGCTCGAGGCAAAGTGCAAGGAGATCGGCGTCGGCAAGATCGCGACGGTCGCCGGCCGCTACTACGCAATGGACCGCGACCATCGCTGGGACCGCGAGCAGAAGGCCTATGAGGTCATTGCTCATGCAGAGGGCGTCGTAGCAGACGACCCGGTAGCCGGCCTCAAGGCAAGCTACGAGAACGGCGTCAACGACGAGTTCGTCGTGCCGTTCGTCGTCAAGGGCTATGAGGGCATGAAGAACGGCGACGGTGCCATCTTCTTCAACTTCCGCCCGGACCGTGCCCGCCAGCTTACGCATGCGTTTGTCGATGAGACGTTCGACGGCTTCGAGCGCGATGAGGATCTCAAGATCCCGTTCGCGACGTTCTCCCAGTACGAGGACGGCATGAATGCAGCGGTCGCTTTCCCGCCGGAGCACATCGACAAGACGCTCGGCGAGATCATCCAGGACAACGGCCTCACGCAGCTCCGCATCGCTGAGACGGAGAAGTACGCGCACGTCACGTTCTTCTTCAACGGCGGCGTCGAGGAGCCGTACAAGGGCGAGGACCGCATCCTCGTCCCGAGCCCGAAGGTCGCTACGTATGACCTCAAGCCGGAGATGAGCGCCGTCGAGGTCACGGACAAGGTCTGCGAGGCCATCCGTTCCGAGAAGTACGACTTCATCATCCTCAACTACGCGAACTGCGACATGGTCGGTCATACGGGTGTCTTCCCGGCAGTCGTCAAGGCTGTCGAGACGGTTGACTCCTGCGTCGGCCGCTTCGTCGCTGCCATCAAGGAAGTCGGCGGCGAGGTCTGCATCACGGCGGACCACGGCAATGCCGACAAGATGATGGACTACGTCAATAACCAGCCGTTCACGAAGCACACGACGAACGCTGTGCCGTTCATCGTCGTTTCGGACCGCGTCAAATCCGTCAAGGACGGCGCGCTCTGCGATATCGCACCGACGCTCTTGACGCTCGCTGGTCTCGACATCCCGAAAGAGATGACGGGCAAGAACCTCGTAGAGCTTTGATTGCGCGATAGAGGCAGCATTCCCTTGAGCAAGGAAGGGCAGGGGCCCCTGCCCTCAATGCTGGTCCCAGAGAGAATGCACCTCAGTATTATATTTTAGAAAAGAGAGGAATACGAACAATGATTGCTTATTCACAGAAAGTGGAAGACATGGCATGCGTAGCACAGGAAGTACATCACGGTGCTGCCCCGATTCCTGAAGAAGGCAAATGGGTAAAATCCAAGAACGTCCAGGACATCAGCGGCCTGACGCACGGTGTTGGCTGGTGCGCTCCGCAGCAGGGTGCCTGCAAGCTGACGCTCAACGTCAAAGACGGCATCATCCAGGAAGCCCTCGTTGAGACGGTCGGCTGCTCGGGCATGACGCATTCCGCTGCCATGGCTGCTGAAATCCTTCCGGGCCTGACGGTCCTCGAAGCACTCAACACGGACCTCGTCTGCGATGCCATCAACACGGCTATGCGTGAGCTCTTCCTGCAGATCGCTTACGGCCGCAGCCAGACGGCGTTCTCCGACAACGGCCTGCCGGTCGGCGCTGGTCTCGATGACCTCGGCAAGGGCCTGCGCAGCCAGGTCGGTACGCTCTACGGCACGCTCAAGAAGGGCCCGCGTTACCTCGAACTCGCAGAAGGCTATGTCACGAAGCTCGCTCTCGACAACGAAGGCCGCATCATCGGCTACGAAGTCGTACAGCTCGGCAAAGTCATGGAAGCTGTCCGTGCAGGCAAGGATGCCAATGAGGCAATCAAGGCCAACACGAGCACGAAGGGCCGCTTCGCTGACGGCGTCAAGTTCATCGATCCGCGCGAAGAGTAATATCCTCGCTGCGTGACGAGGTTCCGAGTTTCAAGGTAAAAGGAAGGAATGAATAGAATGTCATTATTCGAAGGCTATGAGCGCCGTATTGATAAAATCAACGAAGTCTGCAAACAGTATGGTCTGGCTTCCATTGAAGATGCTAAGAAAGTCTGCGACGAGAAGGGCATCAACCCGTATCAGATCGTAGAAGATCTCCAGCCGATCGCATTCGAGAATGCAAAATGGGCTTACACGCTCGGTGCTGCCATCGCCATCAAGAAGGGCTGCACGAAGGCTGCTGATGCCGCTAAGGCTATCGGCGAAGGCCTCCAGGCTTTCTGCGTACCGGGTTCTGTTGCTGACCACCGCAAGGTCGGTCTCGGCCACGGCAACCTCGGCGCTATGCTCCTCTCTGAGGATGCTGGCTGCTTCGCATTCCTCGCAGGCCACGAGTCCTTCGCAGCTGCTGAGGGCGCTATCGGTATCGCTAAGACGGCCAACAAGGTCCGCAAGAACCCGCTGCGCGTCATCCTCAACGGCCTCGGCAAGGATGCTGCTCAGATCATCAGCCGCATCAACGGCTTCACGTATGTCGTGACGGATTACGACTTCAAGACGGGCAAGCTCAACATCGTCGAGGAGATCAAGTACGGTACGGATCCGGAGCGTGCAAAGGTCAAGTGCTACGGCGCTGACTCCGTCCAGGAGGGCGTTGCCATCATGGAGCACGAAGATGTCGATATCTCCATCACAGGTAACTCCACGAACCCGACGCGCTTCCAGCATCCGGTCGCTGGCTGCTACAAGAAGGCTTGCATCGAGAAGGGCAAGAAGTACTTCTCGGTCGCTTCGGGCGGCGGCACGGGCCGTACGCTCCATCCGGATAACATGGCAGCCGGCCCGGCTTCCTATGGTATGACGGATACGATGGGCCGTATGCACGGCGATGCTCAGTTCGCAGGTTCTTCCTCCGTTCCGGCACACGTCGACATGATGGGCCTCATCGGTGCAGGCAACAACCCGATGGTCGGCATGACGGTCGCTGTCGCTGTTGCTGTACAGGAAGCAATGAACAAATAATTCCCGCTGACGGGAAACTTGCATAGAGAGACGGCGCTCAAAAGGGGGCCGTCAGGCAGCAGAAGAGCCGCAATCCAAAAGGATTGCGGCTCTCTGCTTTGTATCCCTGTCTTGCGTTCAGCCGCGCAAAAAAAATAAATTTTGTTCATTTGAACTATTGACATTTTGACTAATTGTGGTACAATGATAATTGAAGCGAGGGAGAGAGCCCCGGAGGAGAGAAAAGAGATCCGAAGGGGCGAGGCCCCGAGGCTTCATCAAGAAGTTCAAGAGTTTCCGGACAGCAACACGCGTTCGCGTGCCACTCCGGCAAGTTGCAGAAAGGGGATTTGCTTTATGTTTGGTTTGGTTCCATTTGCATCGCGTAAAGATCTCGCGAAAGAAGAGAATGCTTTTGATCGTCTGTTTGATGTCTTCGATGAGCCGTTCCTGACGAATTTCAAGGCACCGGACTTCAAGGTCGATGTCAAGGATAACGGCACGAGCTATGAGCTCACAGCTGAACTGCCGGGCCTCAAGAAAGAGGATATCTCCCTGACGTATGAGGACCATTACCTGACGATTGCCACGAAGACGGCAGAGGATAACGACAAGAAGGACGAGAAGGGCAATTACGTACGCCGTGAACGCCGCTCGACTTCGATGAGCCGCTCGTTCTACATCGACAACATCGATGAATCGAAAGCGACGGCTGAGTACAAAGATGGTGTCCTGACCGTCTGCATGCCGAAACTCACCGAGAAGGCAGAGCCTTCCCACACGATCAGCATCGAAGGCTGACGATGTGCAGGGTGATGGGCGTTTGAACCTAGTTTTCCCTCATAACTCTCTCTACGACATAGAATGAAGAGCCGCAGCTCCACGAAAGTGGAGTTGCGGCTCTTTATTTTTTTGCGATTATCATCTTTTTGCTGGTCCCTTTGAATAGCCATTATAATGATATTTAATTTCAATATGCTGAAGGCCGCCAGTGCCCAGACGCAGATGAACGTGACCTACCTCGTCACGCTCAAGAAGGACGGCACGCTGTACCTCGAGGACCAGCCCATCGAGGAGAAGGCCCTCATCAAGCAGGCGCAGCAGGAGAACCGCACGAACAGTCACTTCGCGATCGTCGTGCGTACCGATGAGGGCATCTCCTTTGGCGTCCACCTCGTCATCCTGATGCTCGTGGCCGCGACGGGCCTCTTCCAGGCCGTCTCCACCGAGAGCCATCCCGTCGACGTCGAGATCTACGACAATGTGACGGAGGACGAGCAGCCGTCCGACGACAGCGCGGAGGCAGAGGCGCAGGCAGCAGCACCCGAGCCAGAAGCCGCGGCGCCGGCTCTCATCGTCATCGACGAGAGCCGCAAGGTCCCGGAGGTCGAGAAGGAGACGAAGGACGAGAAGCCGGACAAGCAGGACAAGGCAAAGCCGGACAAGCAGGCCAAGAATCCCTCGGCCGATGCGAAAGCAAATGCCAGTGATGCGAAGGGCACAAATGGCGCTCCGGGCGGCAAGGAAGGCGGCTCGGACAAGCCGTAGCACTCGCGGCCATCGTGAACTTCACCTACAGCCCCGCGCGCAACGACTATGATGAGCCCGTCAACACGCACGGACGCTACACCTTCCGCTTCCATCCATGATAGTATGATGTCATGATGCAAAAAACTGACCCATGCTGGGGTCAGTTTTTTCGTTTGTAGGAATATTATTCCGCCGCTTCGCGCAGCATGGCAATCTCATGCGCGTAGCCGGCGGCGTCGTTCGGTGTTTCGAGGATGAAGGGCAGATCCTTGAGGGCCGGGTGGCGGATGACGCGCACGAGCGCTTCAAGGCCAATCTCGCCCTCGCCGATGCGGGCGTGGCGGTCCTTGTGGCTGCCGCGCGCGTTCTGGCTGTCATTGAGATGGATGGCCTTGAGGCGCGAAAGGCCGATGACGCGGTCAAACTCCGTCAGCACCTCGTCGAGGTGCTCGCGGATGTCGTAACCGCCGTCCCAGACGTGGCAGGTGTCGAGGCAGACGCCTAGCTTTGCGCTGAGTTCGACGCGGTCGATGATGGCGCGCAGCTCCTCGAACGTGCGGCCGACCTCCGTGCCCTTGCCCGCCATCGTTTCCAAGAGGACTGTCGTCTGCTGGTCCGGCGTGAGGACATCGTTGAGTTGCTTGGCAATCAGAGCGATGCCCTGCTCGGCACTCTGGCCGACATGGCTGCCGGGGTGGAAGTTGTAGAGGTTGCCGGGCAGGTGCTCGAGCCGCTGCAGGTCGTCGGCCATCGCCTCATGGGCAAAGCGGCGCAGGTTCTCCTTGGCCGCACAGGCGTTCATCGTGTAGGGCGCATGCGCGACAAGCGTGCCGATATCGTGCTCGTCTTTGTAGTGCAGGAAGGCCTCGACATCCGCGAGGTCGAGCTCCTTCGCGCGGCCGCCGCGCGGATTGCGCGTGAAAAAGGCAAATGTGTCTGCATCGAGCTTGACCGCCTCATGACCCATGGCCAGGAATCCCTTGGACGAGGAGAGGTGGCAGCCGATGTGCAATTTATGTTCAGCAGGCATGTTATACTCCAATCTTTATCGATAATATTTATTTGTTATAGTATAGCATATAAAAAAGACGTCCGCATGAAATCTTGCGGACGTCTCTTTCTATTGCGCCTCTATTGTGCCCATGCCTTGCGATACTTGCCGGGTGGCATGCCGACGATGTTGCTGAAGACGGATTGGAAATAGTTGGAATTGTTGTAGCCGCACTGCATGGCGATGTCTGTGATCGTCATGTTGGTCGTCAGCAGGAGAGTCTGTGCTTCCTCGATGCGCCGACGGATGATGTACTGCATCGGGGAGGAGCCCGTGAGGTCCTTGAATGTGTGGGAAAGGTAGTAGAGGTTGATGTGCAAGGCCTCGGCTATGTCAGCGAGCTTGAGGTCCTCGAGGTAGTGCGCATCGATGTACTCCTTGATGCGCGTTCCCATCGTGAAAGAGGGATTCTCTTCGTTGCCTGCATCTTCTTCGGCCAGTGCCGTGACGGAGATGACGAGAGCTTGTGCGAGCGCAGCGCCAATCTCGCAGCGCTCATCGTCCTCTCCCTTGAGTGCTGCTAAGAGCTTCACTTCCTTGAGCAATTCGCGCAGGAAGATGTAACGCCCGTCTTTGCCGAGTGGCAGAACGAGCGGTGCCTCGCTCTTCGTGAGATGCCCGGGCGCCAGTCCGCAGAGGTGGAGTGCACCGATGTGTATGGTAAAGGCCGTGAAGGAACTGCTCGTCTTGAAATCGTGGAGCGTATCGCTGTTGACCAGGATGAGGTCATCGGTGTGCAGCTGCAGGCTGCCCTCTTTGAGGTGCATGCGGCAGTGCCCCTTCTCGATGAAGAGAATCTCGGCGATTTCATGATGCGACTTGAGCGTGCCGAACGATGTTGCACCGTTGAGATGTTCAATGGATTCCAGGTGGGGCCGTCTGCCCATCTCGAATCGCGATTGTTTCGGGCTGCCAAATGGTAGGATAGACATAGATTTCGACCTTTCTGCACCAGAATACGGATAAATGCGAATTAAAAACAAAAATTATAAGTTTTCGCACAATGCTGGCCAAGAAATCAGAGAACTTCATGCCAACATTTCGGTATAATGAATTCCAGAAAGATCAGTTGATGATGATTTGTTGGTTGTCTCTTGGAGGACTCAACCTTCATATCTATTATTATACTGATAAATCACAAAAAATCCAGTCTTTTCCGGAGAGTCTGGAGAAAAAGGAATAATCAAAGTTGCTTTTTCGTAGGAAAGGTAAGGTGGAGAAAATGCTGAAATGGTTCCTGACTGGACCGGATAAGCCTCGCATCCAAGACAAGGCTGTGGTCAAGAAGATGTATCATACAGCACGTGTTCAGGCTGTCACGGCCATGATCCTCGGCTATGGCATGTATTACGTCATGCGCATGACGCTCGGCGTCGCCAAGAAGCCGATGCTTCAGGATGGCTTCACGCCGACTGAACTCGGTATGATGGGCGCGGGCATGCTCGTCGCCATCGCCATCGGCAAATGCGCAAACGGCTTTATTGCCGACCACTGCAATATCAAGAAGATCGTACCACTCGGACTGCTCGGCGCGGCCATCGTCAATGCCATCCTCGGCATGAGCAATACGACCTGGGTCTTCATCGTGCTCTGGGCTGTCAACGGCGTGTTCCAGAGCATGGGCTCAGCACCGTGTATCGTCTCCCTGTCACAATGGTTCGCCAAGAGTCAGTTAGCTACTTATTACGGCGTCTTCAGTATCGCACATTACGTCGGTGAAGCTGTCACCTACCTCGGCACTTCGATGATCATCGTCGCTCTCGGCTGGCATGCCGCCTTCTTCGTACCGGGCGTTGCCTGCATCGTGCTCGCATTCATCATGTACCGCTTCATGCGCGACCGGCCAGAGACGTACGGCCTGCCGTCTGCCAATGAGTTTGAGGGCGAAGTCGCCCAGGAAAAGAAAGAGCAGCAGGTTTCCACGAAGGAAGCACAGCTCATGGTCATTAAGAATCCGTACGTATGGCTGCTCGCCGCTGCGGCAATCTGCCTCGGCATCTCCCGTTATTCCATCTCGAGCTGGGGCGTCATCTTCCTGCAGGAAGCGAAGGGCTTTGACCTCGTGACGGCCGGCAGTATCATGTCGCTCTCGCCAATCCTCGGCGGTGTCGGTTCCTTCTTCTCCGGCATCATCTCCGATAAGATTTTCCATTCGCATCATTCGGTCACGACGATCGTCTTTGGCATCATCATGCTGATTGGCATTGCTGGTGTCTGCTATGTACCGGCTGGCGATCCGACGCTCGCAGCGGTCTGCGTCGCCGTCTTTGGCTTCGGCCTCGGCGTCATCCTCTGCTTCGTCGGCGGCCTGCTCGCCGTTGACCTCTGCCCGCGCAAGGCAACTGGTGCAGCGATGGGCGTCATCGGCCTGCTCGCTTACGGCGGTGCAGCCCTGCAGGATATCGTCAACGGCCTGCTGATGGATTCGGCGAAGGTCGTCGTCGACGGTGTCACGACGTATCACTTCGAGACGATCACGAACTTCTGGATTGCATCTGTCGCAATCATGACGCTGCTCATCGTGCCGACCCTCTGGGCAAAGAAGCACGAGGATGCAGAAGAGAAATAAAAGAAAAATTTGCAGAATCATTCTTTCCCCATTATGATGGGGGAAGAATGATTTCCTGATATGTAGAAATGACCTCAGTCCCTAGGTGTACCGTTTTGTGGCTGCAGCTGAAGCGAGGACCATGGCAGGTTTCGGAGGACGATAATATATGGCAAAGAACATCATCAATGGGCCCTATCTCCTGGACCCGCGCGCTACGCAGATCACGGTGGCTTGGGAGACAATCGCGCCGCAGAATTTCACAGTGACGGCACGGGCGGCTGACGGGACGGAGCATCCGGGGGCCGTTGCTTATCAGCGAGAAGAGAAGTGTCAGGAGTATCCGCAGGGAGCCTGTGTCTACACGGCTGTCATCGAGGGGCTGGAGCCCGCGACGGAATACGCTTACACGATTGCAGGCGACGGTGAAGTCGCTGCGGCGTCGTTCACGACACTGTCGGAGGCGCCCCAGAAACTTCACCTGCTGACGCTCTCGGACTCGCATCTCTTTCATAACAGCTCGTTTTTCAAGAGAGTCGTGGCAGAGGAAATGCCGGACTTCATCCTGCACGGCGGGGACATCTCTTTCGGCACGGGCTATCAGCATGACCAATATCAGGACAACTGGTTCCACAAGATACCGGAACTCCTTGCGCGCGTGCCGGCTTATTACATCCACGGCAACCACGACGACGGCCCCTTCTACGATGCCTTCTTCACGGCAACGCAGGGGCGCACGGTCCATACGGCGGACGGTGGCAATACATTCTCCTTCGATTATGGTCCAGCGCATTTCACGCTGATCGACAGCAATCCTTGGGGCCTTTTCGAGATGAATGCCGTCAACTCGGAGATGCCGCTCGACCGAGAGACGCGCAAGCGCATCGATGATACGCTCAAGTGGATTGAGGAAGATTTGACGAGTCCTGCTGCCAAGAAGGCGAAGTGGCGCATCCTCATGATGCATCATCCGTATACAGACCCGTTCAACAACCGCTACATCGTGCCGATTGCCGAGCGGTGCAAAGCACAGCTCGTGCTCGGCGGCCATCTGCACTACTACATCAAGTCGGTGTCGGTCGACCCGAAGGTCGGCGCCCGCACCGTCTACATCTGCGAGGGCAGTGCGCAGGACCCCGAAGCGGAGTACACGCCGGCCAGAGAGGAAAAGCGCCTGTTCAGCGAATTCCCCGAAGTCACGGCGAAGGGCCGCAGCAATTACGGCATCCTAGACGTGACGGAGAAGGCCATCGATTACCGGCTCTATGGCTTCCGACAGGATGGCAGCCCCGAGCTCGTCGATACGATCCATCTGACGCATGATGAGCCTGAAATCACGTTCACGGATATCGAACTGCGCCGCTTGGACAACAACGGCAATGTCGAAGTCCGGGCTCTGGCGGAGAACAAAGGCACAGCCATGGCCGAAGCCGTCATCCACTTGCTCGACAACAAGTGCGAACACGCTATCAATCTCTTCGGCAATGAAGAGAACAGCCAGGTCGCCGTGCTCGAACCGGGGGAGAAGCGCAAGCTCACGGCCGTCTATCAGGCTGTGCAGCCCGGTGAGCACACGCTGCACGTCGGCGAAGCGGAGCTGAAGCTCGTCGTCTTTGAGCCGACACAGCTTTCCTTTGCGCACATGCGCGTGCGCGCCGGACAGGGCGAGGAGGCTGACTGCATGATCGCGGGCATCGAGGCGACGAACAATCTCGATCACGAGATCTTCATCTCAGTCCCGCTCTACATCAACCAGCGCATCGCCGAGACGAAGAGCCTGTTCTTCCGTGGCCACGAGAAGCGCTACATCGAATTCCACTACAAATTCCAGCAGGGCGGCGAATATCAGGTCAGCATCGCCGACCAGCTGCCGAAAGAGGTCTCAATCGAGGGCGGCATCCGCATCATCCCGCGCATTCTCGACAAGTCGGGACATGGCCATACGGCACTGCTGCACGGCTCACCGAAGGTCCGCGAAGTTGACGGCCGTATGGAGGTCGCACTTGAGCGGTACGGTGACTACATCGAGATTCCTGCGAGCCGCGATCTTCGCGCGCCGCAGGGCTTCACCGGTATGGTCTGGGCGGAAATCGACCGCCTGGCACGGCCGAGCGAGATGGGACATAATCCGCTGATGGTCCGCGGCAAGTCCGTGGGCTGGGGCGCGACGTACTGCCTGCGCATGGTCGTAGAGCGTGCTGGCGGACTCAAGTGGGGCATCTGCTATGACATCACGGAGTATTCGTGGCAGGGCGGCGAGGCGAAAATCGGCGACTGGGCGCAGTACACGATGACCTTTGACAAGCAGAGGGGCGGCGATTCGTACTGCGACGGCAAGCAGCTCGCTCATGTAGCGGGCATCTCCGATGACAGCGAGATCCGCCAGTGGGACGATCAGCCGATCTTTGTCGGCTATTCCTACATCGGTCACGTCATCCCCGAGATCGGCCGGCCGAAGTACTTCACGCATCTGCCCGGCCGCATTAGCCAGGTCCGCTTCTACAAGAAGGGGCTGACGGCGGAGGAAAATCAGAAGATTTATGAGCATCCCGAGGCAGAAGGGCCTGAGCGCGATGACCTCGCGGTCTGGCTCGACTTCCACAGCATCCTCAAGGTCGGCACGCACACGACAGAGTGGCGCCATCCGGCCATCTACGACCCAGCATTCAAGACGCAGAAGAAGTACTGGCATTTCAAGCAGCTCAAGGCCAAGACGCACCTGCCTCTGCAGGCCAGCCTGCGGGCTACCGTGGAGGTATCGGATGACATGGCCACGGTCAAGGGCAGCCGCCAGATCGTCCTGAAGGACGGCACGAATTATGTGGATATCTCGAATCTGCCAGAGGCGCAGTACCTGCGCATCGTGACGGACTTTGCGGCGGAAGTCGGCCCGGACGGCACGTTTGTGCCGGAACTCCTCTCGTATCAGGTCGTGGCGGAGAACGAGCGCGATTTCACTGACATGTTCTGGTCGACGCGCCCAGACTGGGAGCGCGGCCGCTTCACCGGCGCCGTCGGTTTCCCACCAGTCGACCGCCTGCGCGACTATCCTGAATACACCGATGTCATCCATGGATGACAACCTCTCCTACGAGGACAGGATCTTGATAGATTCCTGCCCTCGTTTTTTGTTGATAGAAAAGATTTGAGGTGGGAATCATTCCGGTTGTTTACTGGATTGTATCTTTGGCGCGGGGACCTGTTTCGCCTGGAGGCGTGGAGTGACTGCCCGCAGGGCTGCGCCCCGACGAGGAGTGGCTTTGCTGGCGATGACGGAACGCCGCGGCAGGCGGCGAAGCTGCATTGATGCTCGTTACATCATGGGGTGCATTCAACGGAACGCCGAAGCCGAAATAGGTCCCCACGCCTGACACTCGATGTGCGCAAATAAAGAAGGCGCCTGCATGCAACTCCATGCAGGCGCCTTCTTGGCGATAGTTCAATCGAAATTCATGATAATGGTCTTCTCTTCCGTGAGCTCGCGGATGGCGTACTCGGGACCTTCTTTGCCCATGCCGCTGTCCTTGACGCCGCCGTATGGCATGTTGTCCATGCGGAAGCTCGAGCCGTCGTTGATGACGACGCCGCCTGCTTCAATGTGCTCGGCTGCGTAGTGGGCGATGTAGAGAGACGTCGTGAAGACGCCGGCCTGCAGGCCGTAACGAGAGTTGTTGACGCCGGCAACGGCCTCTTCAATCGTATCGTAGGGGATGATCGAGAAGACTGGTGCGAACGTCTCGTTCTTGACGACATCCATGTCCGGCGTGACATCTGTGAGAATGGTCGGCTCGTAGAAGGCACCGTGGCGATGACCGCCCGTCAGCAGCTTGGCGCCGGCTGCGACAGCGTCCGCAACCCAGCTTTCGATGCGGACGGCTTCTTTCTCCGCAATCATCGGGCCGAGGCATGTCGTCTCGTCGCTGAGCTTGCCGCCCTTGAAGTTCTTGGCAAAGGCGACGGCGTAGTCGCAGAACTCTTGATAGATGCTGCGCGAGACGTAGACGCGTTGGCAGGAGATGCAGACCTGTCCGGCGTTGAGGAAGGCATATTTCGCCAGGAGCTCGGCAACCTTTTTGACGTCCTTGACATCCTCGTGCACGACGTTGGCCGAATTCGAGCCGAGCTCGAGGGCCACGCGGCGGAAGCCCGCGGCCTCCTGCAGGGACTTGCCGACGGGGACGCTGCCTGTGAAGGAGAACATGCGGATGCGCGCGTCCTTCGTCAGGTAGTTGCCGACGAGTGCGCCCGGGCCGGTCAGCAGGTTGAGGCAGCCTGCTGGCAGACCCGCCTCGCGGAAGACATCACAGAGCAGAGCGGCCGTCAGCGGCGTGGCAGAGGCCGGCTTGTAGATGACGGTGTTGCCGGCCGCGAGTGCTGGGCCGATCTTGTGGGCGGCGAGGTTCACCGGGAAATTGAACGGCGTGATGGCGCAGACGACGCCGAGCGGCTGGCGGATGGTGAAGGCGAGCTTATGCTGGCAGCCCGGCGCGCCGGCGAGCGGGATGGTCTCGCCCTTGAGGCGCTTGGCTTCCTCAGCCGAGAGGATCAGCGTCTGGTAGGCGCGCCCAATCTCGCCACAGGCGTCGTGCAGCGGTTTGCCGGCCTCGGCCGACAGCGTCGCGGCAAATTCTTCTGTGCGTTCGCGCATGAGGTTGGCTGCCTTGAGGATGATCTCATAGCGCTCGTAGGGGGAGAGCTTGACTTCGCGGAAGGCTTTCTCAGCCGCGTCGACGGCGGCGCGGCATTCTACCTCGCCAGCGACGGCAATCTGCGCGATGACTTCATTCGTTTCTTTATGATAAACGGGGACGGTTTTCTCGGTCATGACTTCCTGACCACCGATGTACAAGGGCTGTTCTTTCATGGGGATACCTCCTGTTTGTTTCAATATACTGCCACTATACTGCCGCGCCATAAATCTCAGCGCGTCATCGCAATCTTCTCGACTTCCTCCTTGCGTATCGTGTCTGGCGTGACGAGCTCGATGTGGTTGGCCGTGCAGTAAGAGACGTACTTCTCGGGTGGCATCTTGTTGGTCACGATGTATTGTACCTCTTTGAGCGTGCAATAGCTCATCAGAGAGGAGACGTCGAATTTGGAGTCATCGACGAGCAGGAAGTGATCGCAGTCCTTCTCGACGAGGCAGCGCTTGATCTCGCACTCGAGCGGCGAGGCGTTTGTCGCGCCGTGCTCGAGCGAGATGCCCGTGCTCGCGAGGAAAACCTTCGATATATTATAGCGGCGCAGGACCTGGATGACCTGCGGCCCGACGAATGCCTTGGACGGGGTGAAGAGAGAGCCGCCCGTCGCGAGGACATTGAGATTGCTGTAATTGGAAGCTGCGTTGATGACGTGGACGCTCGCTGTGACGATAGTCAGGCGGCGCTTGTCCGTGAGATACGGGATCATGTGCATCGTGGTCGTGCCGGAGTCGATGTAGATGACATCGCCGTCGTGGACGAAGTCGGCTGCCATGCGGGCAATCTGCTTCTTGGCCTCCGTGTTGCGGCTCTCGCGCGAGGCAAAGGGTTCAGGGCTTCCGGCTGGCTCTGCAAGGACGATGCCGCCGTAGACCTTCTTGATGACGCCCTGCTGCTCGAGCTCCGCGATGTCGCGCCGGATGGTGTTCTTGGAGACCTGGAAGGTATCACAGAGATCATTGATGGAGATGTTGTGCACATTCTTCAATAATTCATGGATACGATTGATTCGATCGATTTTCATGAGAGATCACCTGTTTCTACTGCCTGGGGTACACGACGCGTCGAATCATCTCGCAATACGTGCCAACAGACATTCAAAAAATAACCAATTTATGGGTATGTTTGTTTATACTTATTATAAGCGAATTGCCTGATAGAAACAAGAGAAACCAGAAAAAAACATACTATATTCAAGGAACTGATGCCAGCTCCCTGGCAACCTTTACCCATATTTATCATATAGAATCATGATGATTACTCATGATTATCAGAAAAAATAAAATTCCGCAAAATCTTGCCAAAAAGACCAAAATAGTATTGACAAGTTGAGCTGAAAGTATTAAATTAGAGCCATAAGGTAATCAAAAGGTAATCAACAACAGCGTTGATACGATCATCAGAATAGGAGAGTGGACAACATGGGTTATACGTTTATGGTTCCGGCAAAGATCATCTCGGGCACGAATGTCGTCGAAGAACTCGGCCAGCACATCCAGGGCAAGGGCACGAAAGCCCTGATCGTCACGGATCAGTTCATGGTGAAGTTCGGCAATGCAGCGAAAGTCGAGAACGCACTCGCTAAGGCAAATATCCCGTACGTCACCTTCGCTGGTGCAAATTCGGAGCCGACGGATAAGATCGTCGATGCTGGCCTGAAGGTATACCGTGAAGAAGGCTGTGACTTCCTCGTCGCACTCGGTGGCGGCAGCCCGATGGATACGGCAAAGGCTATCATGTTCATGTCGACGCAGCCGGAAGGCAAGAAGATCAACGAGTTCATGCACGTCAACATCGACATGCCGGTCCCGTATCTTGTCGCTATCCCGACGACGGCCGGCACGGGCTCTGAGGTCACGAAGAACACGATCATCGCTGACACGGAGAACAACGTCAAGATGCTGCTCGGCGGCCCGTCCATCATCCCGGCCCTCGCTGTTGTCGACCCGACCTTCACGATGACGGCTCCGCCGTCCGTCACGGCCGCTACGGGCATCGATGCGCTCTGCCATTCGATCGAGGCTTACACGAGCCGCAAGGCACAGCCGCTGACCGATACGTTCGCACTCTCGGCCATCAAGAAGATCCACAAGAACCTGCCGATCTGCTATAAGGACGGCAAGAACGTCGAAGCTCGCCTGCAGATGAGCATCGCAGCGACGGAAGCCGGCATTGCCTTCAACAATGCCTCCGTCACGATCGTCCATGGCATGAGCCGCCCAATCGGCGCTCTGTTCCACATCGCACACGGTGTCTCGAACGCCATCCTGCTGCCGGCTTGCATGAAGTTCGCCATTGAGGAGAACACGGCGCGCTTCGCCACGATCGCCCGCGCCATGGGCGTCGCAGACGATGCTACGCCGGATCATGATGCAGCTGAAGCATTCGTCGCAGAGGTCACGCGCTTCTGCAAGGAAGTCGGCATCCCGTCGGCAGAGTCCCTGCTCGAGCAGCGCGGCTTCAAGAAGGAAGACTTCCTCGCTCAGCTCGACAAGATGGCTTCCGATGCACTCGAGAGCGGCAGCCCGCAGAACACGATGCGCATCCCGACGAAGGAACAGCTCATCGAGATCTACAAGGAACTCTTCTGATTTCACAAGAATCCGCATGATAGAATAGGAGGGGTGGTCATGCCACTCGTACATTTGACAGACCTCATAAGCAAACCGGACAATACCTACGCGATCGGCGCGTTCAATGTCTCGGATATGGAGATGGCCATGGGTGCCATCCAGGCGGCAGAAGAGCTCGAGGCTCCGCTGATCCTGCAGATCGCCGAAGGCCGCCTTCGCTATTCACCGCTCGATCTGCTCGGCCCTGTGATGATTGCGGCCGCCAAGAAGTGCAAGATGCCGACGGCCGTTCATCTCGACCACGGCAGCACGATGGAGACCATCAAACTCGCACTCGACCTCGGCTTTACGTCCGTCATGTTTGACGGTTCGAAATACCCGCTCAATGAGAACATCGCCCGCACGAAGGAAGTCGTCAAGCTCGCCAAGAGCTACGGCGCTGATGTCGAGGGTGAGATTGGGCGCGTCGGCGGCGCAGAGGGCGACTACAAGAGCGTCGACGTCCTCGTCACGAGCGTCGAGGAAGCCAAGCGCTTTGCCGAGGAGTCCGGCATCGATGCGATGGCCGTCGCCATCGGCACGGCACACGGTAACTACAAAGAGAAGCCGCAGCTCCGCATCGACCGCCTCAAGGAGATCCATGCAGCCGTCAAGACGCCGCTCGTCCTGCACGGCGGCACGGGCCTGACGGAAACGGACTTCCGGACCTGCCTTGCAAACGGCATCCAGAAGATCAACATCGCCACGGCGTCGTACGATGCCTCGGCTGCGAAGATCAAGGAAGTCGCCGCAGCAAATCCGCAGGCCAAGTACTTTGACTTCAGCGATGCCATCGTACAGGGCACCTACGAGAATGTCAAGAAACACATGCATATCTTCGGTCTCGAACATAAGGCATGAGGAGGATAAAGAAATGGCACTCATTAGCTTTGATGAAAACAAGAAACGCGACGTCGTGCTGATCGGCCGCGTCACGCTGGATTTCAATCCGAATGAACTGAACCGCACCTTGGACAAGGTCAAGACCTTCTCCATGTACCTGGGCGGCTCGCCGGGCAACATGGCCGTCGGTATCAACAAATTGGGCAAAAAGGTTGGCTTTATTGGATGTGTATCCGACGACCAGTTCGGCGACTTTGTCCTCAATTACTTCAATGAGCGCGGCATCGACACGTCCCAGATGACGCGCGCCAAGAACGGCGAGCGCATGGGCCTGACGTTCACGGAGATCAAGAGCCCGACGGAGTCGAGCATCCTGATGTACCGCGACCAGGTCGCTGACCTCGAGATCGCGCCGGAAGATGTCGATGAGCAGTACATCGCCGACAGCAAGATCTTGATCGTCTCTGGCACGGCACTCTCGAAGAGCCCGTCGCGCGAGGCTTGCTTGCTGGCCGTCCAGTATGCAAAGAAGCACAACACGCGCGTCATCTTCGATATCGACTACCGTCCGTACAGCTGGCGCAGCAAGAAAGACATCCAGATCTACTACTCGCTGCTCGCGAGCATGGCGGATGTCATCATCGGCTCCCGCGATGAGGTCAACCTCACGGAAGGCCTCGACGAGGAGGCAACGGAGCCGGCCGATCACGTCATCGCTGAGAAGTACATCGAGCATGGCGCTAAGATCGTCATCATCAAGCACGGCAAGAAGGGCTCGATCGCTTACACGGCTGACAAGAAGGCCTACAAGGTCGAGTCGTACCACATCAAGCTCCTGAAGTCGTTCGGCGGCGGCGATGCTTACGGTAGCGCCTTCGTCTATGGCCTGCTCGCAGGCTGGACGGTCCCGCAGGCCCTGCAGCACGGCACGGCACACGCCGCTATGGTCGTTGCCAGCCACAGCTGCTCGGATGCAATGCAGACGGTCGAGCAGATTGATGCATTCATGCAGGAGCATAAAGACGAGAAAGTCATCACGGAATTGGATTGGGAGGCAGCATTATGAGATTCGGTCGCTTAGGTCAGCTCAAGCACGGCTACAATGCAATGACGACGCGCGAGAGCGATATGCTCATGGATATCGGTTATCAGGAGATGGACGAGAACGAGATCGTCGAGTTCGAAGACCCGCTCCAGGAGACGGCATTCGTCATCACGACGGGCGATGTAGAGATCGCGTGGAATGGTCAGAAAGAGATCATGCACCGCGAGTCGCTGCTCGATGAGAACCCGTACTGCCTGCACGTGCCGCACGGCGTCAAGGTCGTCGTCAAGGCTCTGAAGAAATCGGAGCTCCTGATCCAGAAGACCATCAACGACCGCGACTTCGCGCCGGTTTTCTACCGTCCGAAGGATGTCCAGGCGGATATCTTCGGTGGCGGTGTCTGGCAGGGCACGGCAGAGCGTACGGTCCGCACGATCTTCGACTACGACAATGCACCGTACTCCAACATGGTCAACGGTGAAGTCATCATGACGCCGGGCTGCTGGACAGGCTACACGCCGCACAATCACCCGCAGCCGGAAGTCTACACCTACAAAGTCGATCGCCCGCAGGGCTTCGGTTGCGCTTTCATCGGCGACAACGTCTTCAAGATCGAAGACAACACCTGGTCGGAAATCTCGGGTGGCTACATGCATCCGCAGTGCGCTGCACCGGGCTATGCCATCTGGTACAGCTGGATGATCCGCCATCTCGACGGTGATCCGTGGAAGAAGACGCGCAACGACCTGCCGGAGCACACCTGGCTGCTTGAGCCGGATGCTGACTCGAAGATCTGGCAGCCGCACAAGAAATGATAGATCCGCAACGTGCATAAACGTGGCATAGTGGAGGGTATTCCAATGGCTAAGACAATCAGACTCACGGTAGCACAGGCTCTCGTGAAGTTCCTCAATAATCAGTATGTAGAGTTTGACGGCAAAGAAGTGCCGATGTTCGAAGGCATCTTCGGCATCTTCGGCCATGGCAATGTCATCGGCATCGGCCAGGCCCTCGAAGAGGACCCGGGGCACCTGATCATGCGCATGGGCCGCAATGAGCAGGGCATGGCACATGCAGCAATGGGCTTTGCAAAGCAGAAGCGCCGTAAGCAGATGTACGCCTGCACGTCTTCGGTTGGCCCGGGCGCTGCCAACATGGTCACGGCAGCTGCTACGGCTACGGCAAACTGCATCCCGGTCCTGTTCCTGCCGGGCGACACGTACGCTGACCGCCAGCCGGACCCGGTACTCCAGCAGATGGAGCAGACGGTAAGCCTGACGACGACGACGAACGACGCCTTCCGCGCAGTCTGCAAGTACTGGGATCGCGTCACGCGTCCAGAAGTCCTCATGACGGCCTGCATCAACGCAATGCGCGTCCTGACGGACCCGGCCGAGACGGGTGCTGTCTGCATCGCTCTGCCGCAGGATGTCGAAGGTGAGGCCTGGGATTATCCAGATTACTTCTTCCAGAAGCGCGTCCATCACATCGACCGCATCAAGCCGTCCGAGCGCGCTATCGAAGAGGCCGTCAAGGCCATCGCGAAGGCAGAGCGCCCGCTGATGATCTTCGGCGGCGGCGTCAAGTACTCCGAGGCAGAGGCTGTCTTCCAGAAGTTCGCTGAGAAGTACGGCATCCCGTTCGGCGAGACGCAGGCCGGCAAGGGCACGATCACGTGGGAGCATGAGCTCAACATGGGTGGCGTCGGTGAGACGGGCGGCCTTGCAGCCAACACGCTCGCCAAAGATGCAGATGTCGTCATCGGCGTCGGCACGCGCTACACGGACTTCACGACGTCCTCCAAGTGGATCTTCCAGAACCCGAACGTCCAGTACGTCAACATCAACGTCTCCCGCTTCCATGCCTACAAGCTCGATGGCATCCAGGTCGTCGGCGATGCTGGTGCTGCTCTCGAGATGCTCGACGAAGCGCTCGGCAAGACGGGCTACCATGTCTCGGATGCGTATGCCGCTGACATCAAGGCAGCAAAGGCCGCTTACACGAAAGAAGTCGAGCGTGTCTTCCACATCCAGTTCGGCGACAACTTCGTGCCGGAAGTCAACGATGATTTCGACTACAAAGCAGCTGAAAAGGCATACAAAGAAGCAGTTGGCGAGACGCTGCCGCAGACGCGTGTCCTCGGCCTGCTCGAAGAGCACATGGACCCGAACGGCATCATCGTCGGTGCATCGGGCTCCCTGCCGGGCGATCTGCAGCGCGTATGGCGTCCGAAGACGGTCGGCAGCTACCATGTCGAGTACGGCTTCTCCTGCATGGGCTATGAAGTCAATGCGGCACTCGGCGTCAAGCTCGCTGAGCCGGAGCGCGAGGTCTATGCACTCGTTGGCGACTACGCTTACATGATGCTCCATTCGGAACTGCCGACGTCCATCGCCGAGGGCAAAAAGATCAACGTCATCGTGTTCGATAACATGCAGGGTGGCTGCATCAACAACCTCGAGATTGGCCACGGCCAGGGCAGCTACGGCACAGAATTCCGTTTCCGCAACGAGAAGACGGGCCAGCTCGACGGTGCCTATGTACCGGTTGACTTCGCTATGAATGCTGCTTCGTACGGCTGCAAGAGCTACACGGCACATACCGAGGAAGAGCTCATCGCCGCTATCGAGGATGCCAAAAAGCAGAAGGTCTCGACGCTCATCGACTGCAAGGTCATGCCGAAGACGATGGTCCATGGCTACGGTGACTGGTGGCGTGTTGGCATCGCGCAGGTCTCCAAGAGCAAGAAGATCCACGACTGCTACGAGAATCTCATGAAGCCGCATTACGATGCAGCTCGCAAGTATTGATTTTCCTAATGTTCCTAGTGTATGAGGGGCGGCTGCCGCTTCGGCGGCAGGCTGGCCCTGTTGTATAAATATATTTTTTGGGGGTTTATCAAATGGCTAATATCAAACTTGGTATCGCTCCGATTGCTTGGACGAACGACGACATGCCGGACCTCGGCAAAGAGAACACGTTTGAACAGTGCGTCAGTGAGATGGCACTGGCTGGCTTCACGGGCTGTGAGATCGGCAACAAGTACCCGAAAGACCCGGCTGTCCTCAAGAAGGCACTCGACCTGCGCGGACTCCAGATCGCCAGCGCATGGTTCAGCTCCTACCTCCTCACGCAGCCGTATGAGCAGGTAGAGAAAGACTTCATCAAGCACTGCGAATTCCTTAAGGCCATGGGCGCGAAGTTCTGCAACGTCGCAGAGCAGGGCACGAGCGTTCAGGGCAAGCTCGACAAGGCTGTTTTCCGCGATAAGCCGCATAATACGGAAGAGCAGTGGAAGACGCTCGCTGAAGGCCTCAACAAGCTCGGCGCAGTCGCCAAGAAGATCGGCCTGACGATGACGTACCATCATCACATGGGCACCTGCGTCCAGACGACGGAAGAGATCGACCGCCTCATGGAGATGACGGATCCGGATCTCGTCTTCCTGCTCTACGATACGGGCCATCTCGTCTGCTCCGGTGAGGACCCGATCTATATCCTCAAGAAGTACCTGCCGCGCATCCGCCACGTACATCTCAAGGATATCCGCATGAACATCCGCAACAAGGTCAAGGAAGAGAACATGAGCTTCCTCGATGGTGTCCGCGCCGGCATGTTCACGGTTCCGGGCGACGGCGACATCGACTTCGGTCCGATCTTCGACATCATCAATGACAGTGACTATGACGGCTGGTTCATCGTCGAAGCTGAGCAGGATCCGGCAAAAGCCAACCCGCTCGAGTATGCGATCAAGGCTCGCAAGTACATCAAAGAAAAAGCACATATCTGATTGCCAAAAGGCGTTAGATTCTCAAAAAGGCTGCTCTTCTGTCCATCATGGGCAGAAGAGCCCTTTTTTTCTGCCAGATTACCTATTCCCTTGGAATTATCTAGAAAGGAATTATCCCTATGGGCATCAGCATGATCGTCTTCAGCCTGATACTTTTGATGTTCTTCGCGTATCGTGGCTATTCCATCATCTTCATCGCACCAATCTTTGCCGTCATCGCCGCCATCGGCAGCGGCCACGCCTCTATGCCGGTCTACAGTGAGATCTATATGACGAAAGCCGCGGAGTACATCAAGACGTATTACCCCGTCTTTCTGCTCGGCGCTGTCTTCGCTAAGGTCATGGAGCAGGGAGGCCTTGCGGCAGCGGTGGCCGACAAGATTGTCTCCGCTCTGGGACGCGATAAGGCCATCCTGGCCGTGCTGCTCGGCTGCGGTGTCCTGACGTACGGCGGGCTCTCTGTATTCGTCGTCGCCTTTGTCATGTACCCGTTCGCAGCCATCCTCTTCAAGCAGGCGGACATCCCGAAGCGGCTGTTGCCGGGCCTTCTCTGGATGGGCATCTTCACCTACAGCATGGTGGCCATTCCTGGTACGCCGCAGATCCAGAACATCATCCCGACGTCGTTCTTCGGCACTTCGACCTGGTCGGCTCCGGTGCTCGGCCTCATCGGTGTCGTACTCTACTTCGGCCTAGCCTGGGGGTGGATCAGCTATCGTCACAAGAAACTCAAAGCAAAGGGCGAAGGCTATGGCCATCACGTGCTCAATGAACCGGAGGAATCGCGGGAGGCTCTGCCGGACTGGCGCCTGTCCTCGCTGCCACTTCTTCTGGTCATCGTACTGAACCTCCTGATCAGCAACCCGTTCCATTGGGATTGGGCGTATCACTGGGACCCTGAGAGCCTTGATAGTTTCATCCCACTGCACCTGTCCCTGCTCGCCGGCGGTGTCGATAAAGTACAGGCCATCTGGTCCATCAATGCGGCCTTGATCGTGAGTTCCATCGCCGCAGCCGTTATCGGCCGCAGACGCCTGAAGCTCAAGGGCGGTCTCGCAAAGCCCATCAACACGGGTGCCATCGGCTCGACGACGGCCATCCTCAACGTGGCCTCAGGCTATGCTTACGGCTGTGTTATCGCGGCACTGCCAGCCTTCGCGATCATCAAGGATGCACTGCTCGGCTTGCATCTCGGCAATGGACCGCTGATGTCCGCCATCGTGACGACGGGCATCATGACGGGCGTCACAGGTTCTTCTTCAGGCGGCATGACGATTGCCCTCGGCATGCTCGGGCAGGAGTGGCTGGCCTGGGCGCAGCAGATTGGCATGAGCGCGGATGTCCTGCACCGCATCATCTGCATGGCCTCGGAGTGCATCGATACCGTGCCGCAGTCGGGCGCACTCGTCACATTGCTGGCCGTCTGCGGCCTGACGCATCGCGAGTCGTATTACGACGTCGTGATCCTGACGCTCTTGAAGACGCTCGTGGTCTTTGCTTGCCTCGGTGTCTACCTGATGACCGGCATTGAATAAATGACCGGCATTGAATAACCATCGGCGGAAGATATCAGAAGGAGGGAGTCTCAATGGATGAAGCGACAAGACGAAAGACGTATTTCCTGTTGGCGGCGACGACCATCATCTGGGGCATCCAGCCGCTCTGCATCAAATGGCTCGTGGGGGTGTGGTCGCCTGTGACGATCACGGCCATGCGCTACTACCTGATCGGCACGACGCTCCTGGCACTGTCCGTCTATCGCGGCGAGCATCTGCTGCCGCCGCGCGATTGTGTCCTCGGGCTCATCCTCATGGGGGCTACAGGCATCGGCCTCAACAATGTCATGCAGTTCACGGGGCTGGCCATCTCGACGGTGACGAACTGCACGCTGATTGCGGCGGCCAGTCCAGCTATCACGGCATTCATGGCGGTCATCTTCGTGCGCGAGCGGCTGAGCTTGCTGGCCTGGGGTGGCATTGTCCTGTCATTCCTCGGCGCTCTGCTCGTCATCAGCCACGGCTCACTCGCCGTCATCGAGACGATGTCGTTCAATGAGGGCGATATTCTCTTCTTGCTCGCGCAGGTGGCTTGGACGACGTATTCCCTGATTGCCCTGAAAATTATGCGGCGTATGTCTGCGCTGCAGACGACGGGATGGGCTGGGATTTTCGGCGCCTTCATCGTGACGAGCTATGGATTGGTGACGGGGCAGTTTGCACCCGTCATGCTGACGCCCTCGCTCTGGGCTGCCTTCCTCTATACCGTCATCTTTGGCGGCATCATGGCCATGTTGTTCTGGAACATCGGTGTGCACAATGCCGGGGCCAGCGTTACTTCAATCTTCCAGAACATCACGCCGGTCGTCGGCATGATCGGCGGCGTCCTCTGCTTTGGCGAGATCATAGGCATCGAGGAGCTCCTCGGAGCAGCGGCTATATTTGCCGGCGTCTACTTGACGACGCACAGCGGTCTTCGCTGACGGATGGTGCTAGCCCTGATTTACTAGAAAAGCGGTTAAAACGCAATGGTTTTGACCGCTTTTCTATTGTTTATAAAGGGAAAGACAATATTTTATAGCAAGATAATTATCTGTTGGGGGAATAGTGCCATGAAAGTATTGAAAATACTAAGGAATAAGGCAAAAGAAAATCATAACATACTCAATAAAAACAAGAAAATATAGATTAAATAGTTCGAAAAATATTAATATAGTATATAGATAAAGATAGAGATGAGGCACGACCTCATCCACAAGATATGTTCATGTATCATTCAATCAATTGGGAGGGGTTTACAATGAGTAATCCAGGAGCAGCTTCGGCTGAATCCGGTGCGCATCTGTCTTGGCTGACGCGTGTTGCGTACGGCCTCGGCGATACGGCACAGAACGTCGTCTGGGGTGCAATGGGCATCCTGACATTCTTCTACACCGACTACGCTGGTATCGATCCGGCTATGGTCGGTCTGGTCATGTTGATTTCCCGTTGCTTCGATGGTTTCTCTGATGTCGTCATGGGATTCATCGTCGAGCGCACGAATTCAAAGTGGGGCAAATCAAGACCGTGGATTCTCTGGATGAGCGTGCCATTCGCTATTTCTATCGTCCTCATCTATACGGTACCGCAAGGTTCGTCAGCGATGCAGTTCGCTTATCTGTTCGTCACCTACAACCTCTGCACGACGGTCTGCTACACGGCACTCAACTTGCCGTACGGCTCGCTGTCCGCGATGATGACGCGCTCGTCGAAAGAGCGTGACATGCTTTCCATCACGCGTATGTGCCTGTCCCCATGGGGCCGTATCCTTTCCGTATCGGCTACGCTGCCGCTCGTCAAGGTATTCGGTGATAACCAGATGGCTTGGGTCGAGGTCATGAGCGTATGGGCTGTCGTCGCTCTGCTCCTCCTGCTCTTCTGCTTCTCGAAGTGCAAAGAGACCGTCGTCATCGAGGCGCGCAAGAAGGTCGCGAAAGTACCAGTCGGCAAAGCACTCAAATGCCTTGCGGTCAATAAATACTTCTGGGCCGGCATGATCATCTGGATGATGCAGAACGTCATCTTCACGATCACCGGTACGATCCTGCCGTATTATTGCAAATACATCTTCATGGATGATTCTCTGTACAGTGGCCTGTACCTCTTGGAGACGCTCATCACAATCTTCGTCATGGCCGTCTTCAGCCCGAGACTCCTCAAGCGTTTCGGCAAGCGCAACATGAGCCTTTATGGTGTCATCATCTGCTTCGTCGGCCATGTGATCTTCCTGCTGAATCCGACCGACTTCAACTGGGTCGTCTTCAGCTGCGTGATCCGTGGTATCGGCTTTGCGCCAGTCCAGTCCGTCATCTTCGGCTTCCTCGGCGATGCGGTTGAATATGGCCAGTGGAAGACCCATATCCGCCAGGAAGGCCTGATCTTCTCCGGTGGCTCCGTCGGCACGAAGGTCGGTTCCGGCCTCACGAGCGCAGCCCTCACGGGTCTGCTCTCCTACGTCGGCTATGTTGCCTCTTCTTCGGGTGCAGTCGCTCAGTCTCAGGACGTCATCAACATGATCGTCTCCATCTACGAATGGGGTCCGATCTTCGTCTGGGTCGTTCTGCTTCTCGTCCTGTTCTTCTACAAGCTCGACAAGGTCTATCCGCAGATCATGCGTGACCTCGTCGCTCGTGAAGCAAAAGGCGAACTCTGATATTTGCTATATGTACAGCCGGCTTGTTCTCAGGATGGGCCGGCTTTGTTTTTGAAATCTGGAAGGAGAGGGAACTATGGAAAAGAACACTCTTGTCACGATCACGCGTCAGTATGGCAGCGGCGGCCGCGAGGTCGCTGATCTCGTGGCGAAGAAAATGGGCGTGCGCCGCTATGACCGCAAGGTCGTGGCGATGGCAGCGGAGAAGCTCGGCGATGAGGCGAACTTCCACGACCTCATCGAGCGCTCCTACAATGCACCGGACAACTGCCTCGGCAACCTCGGCGACTATGCTTATGAGCGCGTGCCGCAGCACAACCGCATGTACATCGAGCAGGCCAAGGTCATTCTCGAGGTTGCGAAAGAGGACGGCAGCGCCGTCTTCCTCGGACGCTGCGCCGACTACATCCTCAAGGATCATCCGAATACGTATTCCTTCTTCATCTACGCCGACGATGAGTTCCGCCTGACCCGTGCCAAGACGCATTATGCAGGTCATACGATCAAGGACCTCGACGCCGAGGACAAGCATCGCGAGCAGTACTATGCCTATTACACGGGCCGCACCTGGGGCGACCCGCAGAACTACGACCTCATGATCAACACGAGCAAGATCTCGCTCGAGGCCGCTGCTGACCTGATTATCTCCTACATCGAGCTGCGCCAGAAGAACGCAGCCAAGGCATGACGTTTTTCATGCAAAAAAATAAACCATCCATGCGGATGGTTTATTTTTTTGCCATGTTCAGTTGCGGAAGTGCTGCTGGCTCGCATTGGCGATGCGTACGAGAGTCAGCATGACGGGAACTTCGGTCAGCACGCCGACGGTCGTCGCAAGTGCTGCCGGACTCGTCACGCCGAACAGCGCGATGGCCACGGCGACGGCGAGTTCAAAGAAGTTCGAGGCACCGATGAAGCCGGCCGGCGCGGCGATGGCAAATGGCAGGTGCAGGAGATAGCAGGCGCCATAGGCCAGGCCGAAGATCAGGAAGGTCTGCAGGATCAGCGGCACGGCAATCAGCACGATGTGCAGCGGATTCTCGAGGATGACCTGTGCCTGTGAGCTGAAGATGATGACGAGCGTCAGCAGCAGGCCCCAGGTCGTCACGCCATCGAAGCGGTGGACGAAGACCTGGTCGAAGTACGCCTGCCCCTTGCGGCGGATGACGGAGAGCCGCGTGAGGATGCCGCCAATCAGCGGGATGACGACGAACAGGAAGATGCTGAGAAACAGCACGTCGTAGGGCACGGTGACGTGGGAGACGCCGAGCAGGAACTTGACGATCGGCACGAAGGCCACGAGGATGATCAGGTCGTTCGTCGCGACCTGGATGACTGTGTAGGCCGGATTGCCGCGCGTCAGCGTGCTCCAGACAAAGACCATGGCCGTGCAGGGCGCTGCGCCTAGAAGCACAGCACCGGCGAGATAGGAGGTTGCGAGGTCTTCGGGAAGCAGGGCGCGGAAGACAATGAAGAAGAAAGCGTAGGCGAGTGCGTACATCGTGAACGGCTTGATGAGCCAGTTGGCAATCCAGGTCACAAAGAGCCCTTTGGGCGCCTTGCCGACGGCCTTGACGCTCTCGAAGTCGACCTTCATCATCATCGGGTAGATCATGAGCCAGATCAGGATGGCAATCGGGATGGAGATGCCGTCGACTTGCAGTGTCGCGAGAAAGGCAGGTACGGCGGGCAGAAAATGGCCGATGGCGACGCCGACGACCATGCAGAGCAGCACCCAGACGGTCAGATAGCGCTGAAAGAAGTTGATGCCACTCATTTGTCCATGTTGCATAGAAAACACCTCTGAATAAATAGACAGATAGAAATTCGTAAATATATAGACCGAAAAATACTGCCGTCATTAACGGCAGCGGCAGTCATCCGTCGGACTGTTCGTCGGGATATCCTGGCCGAGTGCCTGGAGATAGGAGGCAATCTCATCGAGCGCCTTCGCCTGGCGCGTGTAGTAGATCCACTTGCCTTCCTTGCGGCTCGCGACGAGCCCTGCATCGCAGAGGATCTTCATGTGATGCGAGAGCGTCGGCTGGGAGAGTGCCAGATTCTCGAGCAGCACGCAGGCGCACTGCTCTCCGCGCCCCAGGAGCTCGAGGATGTGCAGCCGGTTCGCATCGGCCAATGCTTTGAGGACTTTGACGGGTTCACTGGCAGCCATCTTTTGAACATCTCCTTGTCTTAATGTATTGATATATATCAATCTGATAAATCCAGTATACGACGACGACAGGCGCCTGTCAAGTTTTGGATAAGGCAGGATAGTTGTAGAAAAAAGCAAGAATGTTATTTTATTTTTAGAGCGATGTGGTAACATAAAGAGTAAATGTTGATTATCTTAGCATGACTATAGGAGGCGATTTCCTTGGCGAAGGCGCTTTGCTTGATTTACCTGATCTGGGGCATGAACTGGGTCGTCATGAAGACGGCCAACACGTTCTTTCCGCCAATCACATTCGTGGCGTATCGATTCCTGTTCGGTGCGCTCGTGTTGCTGTCGGTCTGGCGCTGGCTGCACTTGCCGCTGCCGAAGAAGAAGTACTGGCCGTGGATCTTCTTGACGGGCATCCTGCAGATGGGACTCAACAACATTGCAGCGCAGACGAGCATGCTGACGCTCGGTGCCGGCATGGTCTCGGTGCTCAACTACAGCATGCCGGTCTTTGCGGCGGTTATGGCGCATTTCCTGCTCGGGGAGCGGTTGACCTGGCGCAAGGGCGCTGGCATTGTGCTGGCCATTGCCGGCATGGCTGTCCTCATGGATGTGCATGCGGGCGGCGATGTCACGGCCATCTGTATCGGCCTCCTCAGTGCTGTCTTCTGGGGCCTTGCGAGCATCTTCGTCAAGCTCAAGCTCTCGGATGTCAACCCAATCTCCCTGACGACGTGGCAGATGGTCTGCGCCTCGCTCTCGCTGCTCGCCTACACGGCCATCGTGCCGCAGGGGCAGGTCGTCTGGAACACGGAATCCGTCCTCTGCCTGATCTACAACGGCGTCCTGGCGTCGGCGCTCGCCTTCTTCCTCTGGAGCTGGATCCTGCAGCACATCGAGGTCAGCAAGGCATCTGTCGCCGTGCTGGCCGTGCCGGTCGTCGGCGTCGTCGGCGGCATTCTCTGCCTCGGTGAGCCCATGACGCTGCACATCTTCTTCGGCATGCTCATGATCATGGCCGGTATCTACATCGTCGTCACGAATAAGAGACCGTCTCAGTCATGAGCATGTAAAAAAGGATTCCGAACGATTTGTCCGGAACCCTTTTTTGTCAGACCGTCCACTTGCGCCGGTATTCGCCCGGTGTCATGCCGAGCGCCCCCTTGAAGACATTCTGGAAGTAATTCGAGTCGTTGTAGCCGACCTGGGCAGCGATCTGCGTGATCGTCATGTCGGTGTTGATCAGGAGATTCTGTGCTTCGCCGATGCGGCGCAGGATGACATACTTTATCGGCGAGAGGCCGACCTCTGCCTTGAAGAGGTGGGAGAGATAATAGGCGTTCGTGTGCGTGGCGGCCGCGATATCGCCCAAGCGGATGTTCTCCTTGTAGTTCTTGTCGATGAAGGCGCGCGCCTTGGCCGCGAGTGTCGGTGTCTGCTGCTCTTCTTTCAGCCCCTCTTCGCGCAGGAAGGCTGCGAGTTTTGTGACGAGTGCCATCGTGAGGTAGTTGGCAATCTCAGCGTGCTCCTTTGCTTCATGCTCGACGGCGCTGAAGAGGCTCAGGACTTCTGAGAAGTGCTGGTGCAACGGCTGGACTGGGCAGTAGCCTTCAGGCAGCAAGTGGTCTGCAGGCAGTCCGTCGATGCGCAGGCCGCTGATCGCGATACAATAGGTGACGAGGTCGCTGCCGCTGCCGCCGAACTCATCGTGAACCGTGCGGCCGTTATAGACGATCAGGTTGCCCTTCTGCGCCGTGTAGCGCCGCCCATCGATCATGTAGATTCCTGCTCCCTGCGAGACGAGCACGACCTCGCAGAGGTGTTCGTGCTCATGCATGCTGCGCGGCATGTGCGCGGCATCCGTGCCGACATGGCAGACGTATTCGAGGCGCGGCGAGGAATTCTTGCAGAAGGTGGAGCGATAGCGATGATCTGGAAAATATTGCAGCAAAATACTCCCTCCTGACAGATCGGATGCATACATCCAATGCATTATAAGATTATCATTCCGTATCGTATACTGTCTCTATTTTAGCAGATTGTGCAGTTAAGCGCAAACAGCTTATCAAAAAATTATCAGAAATAGACCAATAGATAACATATGCCTTTTCTCGAAGAGGATATGTGTTTCGGCAAACGAAAAAGGACCCTCGGGGAAGGGTCCTTTCTTCTGGTATGGAACCATGCGGCAGGGGGTGCCGCACGGAGAGGAACGAAGGAACAAAGAAATAAACAGACTCAGATGGATTGGGAGAGCTCTGGATCAAAGACCATACTGAGCACGGATCTCAGCGATCTTGACCGGACGATGCTCGTCGACGGACTTCTTGGCAGCGAGGCCGATGAGGACCGGCTGCAGGCCATCGTTGGCGTTGACCGGCGTCGGCGTGTCGTTGACGATGGCTTCGATGAACTGATCGACTTCGTTTGCATAAGCCATCATGTAGCGCTCGAGAAAGAAGAACATCGGCTTCTCGGCGATGACGCCATCCTTGCAGCTGTAGACGGCATTGGAGTCGGAATCGTTGGAGATGGCGACGCAGCCCTTCGTGCCGAAGACTTCAGCGCGCTGATCGTAGCCGTAGCAAGCTGCACGGCAGTTATCGATGACAGCCGTAGCGCCGTTGTCGAGCTTCAGCGTGATGATGGCCGTATCGATGTCGCCAGCCTTGCCGATTTCCGGATCGACCGTGACAGAGCCCTCTGCATAGACTTCTTCGACTTCTGCGCCGGAGAGGTAACGGACCATATCGAAATCATGGATCGTCATGTCGAGGAAGATACCTCCGGAGACCTTTACGTAGTCAATGGAAGGCGGCTCCGGGTCACGCGACGTGATCTTGATGATCTGCTGTTTGCCGACTTTGCCAGCAACGACAGCATCGCGGATGGCTTTGAAGTTGTGGTCGAAGCGGCGGTTGAAGCCGACCTGGTACTTCTTGCCCGTCTCCTTGACGACATCGAGGACTTCCTTGATCTTGTTGACGTCGTGGTCAATCGGCTTCTCGCAGAAGACGTGCTTGCCGGCACGCAGTGCCTCGATGGAGAGCGGGGAATGCTGGTCCGTCGAAGCGCAGATGAGGACAGCCTCGATCTCCGGATCGTTGAGGATCTCGTGGTAGTCCTTCGTCGTTTTCTCGATGCCGATGGACTTTGCCCAAGCTTCCGTCTTCTCGTTCATGAACGGATCAGCAATCGTCTTGACCGTTGCGTTCTTGACGAACTTCGAGATGCTCTCACCATGTACATGGCCGATGCGGCCTGCGCCGATAATACCAACTTTAATCATTGTGATAACCGCCTTTCCCTTGCCTACTAATGAACAATTTTTTGTTATCTATATTGTTCTTCTTGATTAACTTTATGTTTATTATAGCATGGAAGTTACCGTATCTTCTTCAATTTTTTGGTGTAATTTTTTGAAAAATAAAGGGATTCTGCGGGTGGGGCGGGGCATGGTGAAGACAGGACTATAAAATCTTGCTGTCATGATGGCAACTGATGCAGAACGATAGAGATTGATAGGAACTGCTGGAGGAGAAGATGCTTTGACCTCAGGCCCGTTTTGCGGTATATTGAGGGGACAATCACGAGAGAGGGTGAGGATATGGATTATCTCGTACACAATATCGCCATCAACCTCAATCACATCCGCAAGGCCAAGGGTATGAGCCTCGATGCGGTGGCGGAGCAGACGGGCGTGAGCAAGAGCATGCTTGCGGCCATCGAGAAGGGGGCGGCCAATCCGTCCATCGGCGTGCTCGTCAAGATCATGAGCTACATGCATTACGGCATCAAGCCGGATATCGTCTCGATGGCAAAGGCACTCGGTGGCGGCATGCCGATCGGCGCCATCTGCGCGCGTGAGGAAGTCGCGAAGGCCTTCACGATGGGCTCGCACGGCACGACGTTCGGCGGCCATCCGGTCTGCTGCGCCGTGCTCTTCTACGCGCTCGTCATCGTCGCCGTCGGCCTCGTGCTGACCGGACCGGAGATCCTCGCCTCTGAGAACGGCATGGGACTCGTCACGGCCTTCTCGGTCATCACCGACCATGTGCGCAACTACAAGCTGACGGCCTTCAGCTACAAGCTCATCCCGAAATACGCGATTCTCGATGCCGATTTCCTCACGACGGCACCGGCCCATGTCGCCGCCGCCTGCGGCATCGACGCGATGGTCCACGCCATCGAAGCCTACATCTCGCGCGCGGCCTCGCCGTTCTCCGATGCGATGGCGGAGAAGGCGCTCGAACTCATCGGCGGCAACATTGCCGTCAATCCGCGGGCGACCACGAAAGCGGATGTCCTGGCCCTCTATCAGAAAGCGCTTTGAATATAACACAGTTGTATGCCAAAAGAGGCTGCCGGAACGGCAGCCTCTTTTGGTGCAGTGGGGGGTGAGTTTTAGGGGACGAGGAAGGCTTAGAGCGTGGAGTCGATCCAGTCGCCTTCGTAGGCGCGGCGGTAGAGCTCGACGACCTCGTCTTTCGTGTACTTGCGCGGGCTCGTCAGAGCGCAGGCATCCTTGAGTGCATTGCCTGCCATGAGCTCGAAGTCCTCCGGCTGTACGCCGAGTTCCTTGAGCGTCTGCGGGATGCCGACCTCGCGGCTCAGGCGGCGGATGGCATTGATGCCCTTGTCGGCAGCCTCGTTCGTGCTGAGGCCGTCGATCATCTCGCCCATCGCGCGGGCGATGTCGCGGAAGCGGTTGAGGTTGCTGATGAGGTTAAACTCGCAGACGTACGGCAGCAGGATGGCATTGCAGACGCCGTGCGGCAGGTTGTAGAAGCCGCCGAGCTGATGGGCCATGGCATGGACGTAGCCGAGGGAGGCATTGTTGAATGCGATGCCGGCGAGGTACTGGCCGTAGGCCATCTTGTCGCGTGCGTAGAGGTAATCGCCATTGGCGACTGCTTTCGGCAGGTACTTCTGGATCATGTTGATGGCCTGCAGAGCAGCGGCATCCGTCAGCGGGTTCGCAGCGGAGGAGACATAAGCTTCGATGGCGTGCGTCAGAGCATCCATGCCCGTTGCGGCCGTGAGGCGCGGCGGCATGCCCTTCATGAGGACCGGGTCGTTGATCGCGATCTGCGGCGTGACGCGCCAGTCGAGGATGGCCATCTTGACCTTGCGGCGCGTATCCGTGATGATGCAGAAACGCGTGATCTCGGAAGCCGTGCCGGCCGTCGTGTTGATGGACATCAGCGGGACCATCTTGTTCTTGGAGATGTCGATGCCCTCGTAGTCGTAGATCTCGCCGCCGTTGGCTGCGATCAGGCCGATGGCCTTGGCGCAGTCGTGCGAAGAACCACCGCCGAGGGAGATGATGCTGTCGCAGCCCTGCTCCTTGAAGGCCTTGACGCCAGCCACGACGTTCTTGTCCGTCGGGTTCGGCTCAGCGCCGCCGAAGATGTAAGTCGGCAGGCCTGCATCCTCGAGGATCTTCTTGACATCGTCAGCCATGCCGGATTTTGCCAGGAAGGCATCTGTGACGATCATCGGATGCGTGCCGTCGAGGCTCTTCATGAGCTTGCCGGCTTCGTTGACAGCACCTTCACCAAAGACATTGCGGGTTGGCAGGAAATAATACGTTAACGACATGGTAAAGACCTCCTTGCAGGATTGTGAATCTTGTTCTCTTTGTTTTTATCTTGTTTCGATGGTTTTATTATAGTACAGGATTGACTATAAGTATAATACTAGATATTTTATTAAAGACATAATAATAACTATATGATAAAATAGAAAAGAATCATGAACGAAAGGCATACATCCGATGAAAATCAAGAGGTGATGCCGCAAGCGCAATCATGTGATGGAAATCACAATTATCATGATTTATGTAAGAACTTATATATTTCATAGGATTATTCCTATATTACTCCCGTGAGGAGTTTTATTAAGTTATTAATTATATAGACAAATATGTATATTCGTGATATTATATAAACAGAGGAGGGATATGGCTATGCGCATACCCAATATCACGAATTATAAACCGAAAGAATTTGCCGCATTATTGAATGTCACGGTCAAAACTCTTCAACGCTGGGATCGTGAGAAGATATTGGTTGCAAATAGGACGCCCACGAATCGAAGATATTATACCTACGACCAGTACTTGCAATTCAAGGGCATCGAGAAAGATACGGATTCGCGTAAGATTGTTCTATATGCCAGGGTATCGAGCCGGAAGCAGGCAGATGATCTAGAGAACCAGGTGGATTTCCTCCAGCAATACGCGAATGCTAAAGGCTTGATTGTCGATACCATCGTCCGAGATTATGGCAGTGGTCTGAATTATAACCGTAAGAAATGGAATCAGCTCCTAGATGCTGTCATGGAAAATCAGGTCAGGATGATTCTCGTGTCGCATCGAGACCGCTTTGTCCGGTTCGGTTTCGACTGGTTTGAACGGTTCTGCAAGAAGTTCAATGTGGAAATCGTGGTCGTGAAGAACGAGAAGCTGTCTCCGCAGGGAGAGCTGGTACAGGATATCGTCAGTATACTTCATGTATTTTCTTGTCGGCTTTATGGGTTACGTAAGTACAAGAAGCAGATTGAAGGAGATGAGGAACTTGCTGAAGGCATTCAAGACAGAGCTCCGTCTCACCGAACGGCAGAAGGATAAAGTTCGCCGTTCTCTCGGCATCTGCCGCTTTCTTGCGAACCAGTACATTGCCCGCAACATCTGGCTGTACCGCCTGTATCAGCGCGGCGTCCTCGATGAGAAACAGCGCCGTTTCGTTACCGCCAATGACTTCGACAAGTACGTCAACCATGTGCTGAAGAAGAAATTTCCCT